>Ga0192243_10594_pt1 | contig 12931 bp, 8 predicted proteins | sample Koala_Koa27_K3_FD_131233 | JGI IMG/M metagenome (GOLD analysis project Ga0192243, IMG submission 131233) | Enriched cells from koala feces incubated with labeled cellulose particles, San Francisco Zoo, California, United States - Koala_Koa2-7_K3 ... | reverse complement strand
CCGGAAGAGTATATCCCTTTGCTGGAAGAAACCCATTGCATCAAACGTTGGGATGCGGCACCGGAACTTCCGGGGGCTATGCAGTTTGGAAAGTATATCACCGCAAAAGGCGTATTGGCATCTGTAGGACATACACAGGCTGAATTTGAAGATATCCAGACTGCGTATGAGGCAGGATATACGCATGCTACCCATTTCTACAATGCTATGCCCGGATTTCACAAACGGAAGGAATATAAGTATGAAGGTACGGTAGAAAGTATTTATTTGATTGATGATATGACAGTGGAAGTCGTGGCCGATGGCATTCATGTGCCTCCTACCATTCTTCGTCTGGTCTATAAGATAAAAGGAGTGGAGCGTACGTGCCTGATCACTGATGCGCTGGCTTGTGCGGCAAGTGACAGTAAGACTGCTTTTGATCCGCGTGTCATTATCGAAGACGGTGTGTGCAAACTGGCAGACCGCTCTGCATTGGCAGGAAGTGTGGCGACGATGGACCGTTTGATCCGTACGATGGTGCAGAATGCTGAAATTCCTTTGGCGGATGCTGTGAGGATGGCTTCCGAGACTCCGGCCCGTATCATGGGAGTGCTCGACCGCAAAGGTACGTTGGAACGTGGCAAGGACGCGGATATTATTGCTTTGGATAGAGATCTGAATGTAAGAGCGGTCTGGGCGATGGGACAATTGGTAGAAGGTACAAACAAGCTGTTTTAACGACTAAAAAAGAAAACGATGTTAACTCAAATAATCAACGGTAGAATACTTACTCCGCAAGGCTGGCTGAAAGACGGCTCTGTATTGATTTGTGATGGAAAAATATTAGAGGTAACCAACAGTGATCTGGCAGTTATCGGTGCAACAGTGATTGATGCCAGAGGAATGACGATCGTACCGGGATTTGTCAGCATGCATGCGCATGGTGGCGGCGGCCATGATTTTACCGAAGCAACGGAGGAGGCTTTCCGTATCGCAGCAACTGCTCATTTGAAGCATGGAGCTACCGGCATATTTCCTACTTTGTCATCTACTTCGTTTGAGAGGATATATCAGGCGGTCGATGTTTGCGAGAAGCTGATGAAGGAACCGGAGTCTCCGATTCTCGGTCTGCATATCGAAGGACCTTATCTGAATCCGAAGATGGCAGGAAGCCAGTATGACGGTTTTCTGAAAACTCCCGATGAAAATGAATATGTGCCGCTGTTGGAACATACTTCCTGTATCAAGCGCTGGGATATCAGTCCCGAATTGCATGGGGCACATGATTTTGCAAAATACACTCGTTCCAAGGGAATTATGACAGCCGTTACTCATACGGAGGCTGAATATGATGAGATTAAGGCAGCGTATGCGGTAGGATTCTCGCATGCTGCTCATTTCTATAATGCGATGCCCGGTTTTCATAAACGTCGCGAATATAAATATGAAGGTACGGTAGAGAGTGTATATCTGACAGATGGAATGACGGTAGAAGTTATTGCAGACGGTATTCACTTGCCTGCTACTATTCTGAAACTGGTTTATAAACTGAAAGGGGTAGAGAATACTTGTCTGGTGACTGATGCGTTGGCTTATGCTGCCAATGAAGGGAACGAGCCGATTGATCCGCGTTATATTATTGAGGACGGAGTATGTAAGATGGCGGATCATTCTGCATTAGCCGGTAGTTTGGCGACTATGGATGTGTTGGTCCGTACGATGGTGAAGAAAGCAAGTATTCCTTTGGAAGATGCCGTGCGTATGGCTTCCGAAACTCCTGCCCGTCTGATTGGTGTGAGCGATCGGAAAGGGGCATTGTCTAAAGGTAAAGATGCTGATATTGTGATACTTGATAAGGAATTGAATGTACGGTGTGTCTGGTCGATGGGAAAAGTTGTTCCGGGGACAGATAGGTTGCTGCATAAATGATAAGCGCTATCTGTTTAATGATATTTTAATTATAGGACATCGCATGGAATTGAAATATCATACCTTCTAGCTGTTCCATGGCTTTATTTTGTATTAATTGTACCTGATGTCCTATTTTAAAATAGAAAGTCCGAACCTTTAAATTGCAAAAAAGCAATTAGGATTCGGACTTTTTCAGTAAGAAAAGTAGTTATGTGAGTGCTCTATATTCTATTTTATCATGAAAATAGAGTCGTTTCTATAAGTTCTTTCAATTGAACCTTATTCATTGTACCGAGTTTCATTATCGGTTTGCCATTCACTGGGCAAAGCAAAAGGTTGGGAATTGTCCGAATCTTGAATGCACTTTCCAGTTCCTCTTCCTGATCGACGTCTACTTTATAAATGTCCAGTCTCCCTTTATATTCTTCTGCTAATTGGTCCAATATGGGTGATAATGCCTTGCAATAACCACACCATGGAGCATGAAAATCGACTAAACAAGGTTTATCCCCTTTATATTCCCAATTATCCGGATAAGACTGATAATCAGCAATTTTCTCAACAAAACTTTCTTTGGTTAAATCTATAATTTTCATATTTCCTGTTTTTAATGATTCATTATTTATTTCTACTTTGCAAAGATAGGGGTATGGTAGAGAAAGAGGGATAGCCATTCTTCCTGTTGTGTTTACAATTTTTCCTTTCCCTAGATATTTTCTAATCAAATTCTAATCTGAAATGAGAGCCTTATAATCGCTTTTATCCAGCCTCTACCGTTGCAGAGTTGTACTTTTGTCGGAAAACAAATTAAGGTAACAAAAAGATTGCGATGAACAGAGCATTTTTATTTTTACTATTTCTTCTATTGGCAGGAAAGATGTGTGCGCAACAGGTTGCAGGCACATTGACACTGAAAGAAGCAGAGCAGCGTTTTTTAGAGCGCAATTTATCGTTGATAGCCGAGCGGTACAATATCGACATGGCACAGGCGCAGGTATTACAAGCCAAATTGTTTGAAAATCCGGTCATTTCGCTGGAACAGAATGTCTACAACCGATTGAACGGGAAGTATTTTGATTTTGGAAAAGAAGGGGAAGCTGTTGTTGAAATAGAACAGGTGATCCATCTTGCCGGTCAGCGGAATAAGCAAGTCCGGCTGGAAAAAATCAATAAGGAAATAGCTGAATACCAGTTTGAGGAAGTAATGCGGACGCTCCGTCAGGAATTGAATGAAAAGTTTGTAGAAGTCTACTTTCTTTCTAAATCCATTGCCATCTATGAAAAGGAAGTAAATTCCCTGCAAGTACTTTTGGGCGGAATGAAAGTTCAGCAGGAAAAGGGAAACATCTCTTTAATGGAAATTTCCCGTCTGGAATCGATGCTCTTCTCCTTGAAGAAAGAGAAGAACGAACGGGAGAGTGATTTACTGACTACCAGGGGAGAACTGAATTTATTACTGAACCTTCCGGAAGATACACAAGTTCAACTCTCATTAGACGAAGAAGTACTGCAACAACTGGACCTGTCGCAATTATCATTTGCAGACCTGAAAGTAATCATCAATGAACGGCCCGACCAAAAGATTGCCCGAAGCACAGTGAATGCCTCCCGTGCAAATCTGAAACTACAGAAGTCAATGGCCTTTCCCGAGTTCTCTGTAAAAGGGAATTATGATCGTGTCGGAAACTTTATCAATGACTATTTCGCGATAGGAGTAAGCCTGTCCGTACCTATCTTCAACCGTAATCAGGGAAATATCAAAGCAGCCCGCTTCAGTATCCAGCAGGCGGGAGTGCAGCAGGAATATGCTGCCAATCGTGCTGATATGGAACTCTTCACCGCTTATACGTCTCTGGAGAAAGCAACTCAACTCTATCAATCCACTAATATGGACCTGGAACGTAACTTCGAGAAATTGATCACAGGAGTCAATGAGAATTTCACCAGAAAGAATATCAGCCTGCTGGAGTTTATCGACTATTATGACAGCTATAAAGAAACCTGCATCCAACTATACGAGATAAAGAAAAACGTATTTCTCGCTATGGAAAACCTGAATACAGTTGTCGGACAAAATGTATTGAACTACTAATAAACCGACCAATATGAAACGATTAAAGATTACAATCCATAAATTATCAAAGACTATGAACTGGAATAAATTCCTTCCTTGTATATTGTTTGGCAGCCTTTTGGGAGCATGCTCCGGAAAAGGAGAACAACCCAAAGTAGAACCGACTACACTATGCCTGACGGACAACCTGCTGAGAATCGTATCCGTCGATACCGTGCACGTCCGTGAAGTGGTAGATGAACTGACATTGAATGGACGGGTCACTTTCAATCAGGATCAGGTGGCAAATGTGTATCCGATGTTCGGAGGAACCGTGACGGAACTGCGTGCCGAAATAGGAGACTTTGTTCACAAAGGAGAAGTGCTGGCAGTGATCCGTAGCGGGGAAGTGGCGGATTATGAGAAACAATTGAAAGAAGCTGAACAACAACTCTTGCTGGCTCGGCGGAATATGGATGCCACACAGGATATGTACACTTCCGGTATGGCATCGGATAAAGATGTACTTCAGGTCAAGCAGGAACTGGCAAGTGCGGAAGCGGAAGAAAGACGAATCAAAGAAATATTCTCCATTTATCACTTCTCCGGAAATGCTTTTTATCAGCTCAAATCTCCCGTATCAGGCTTTATTGTGGAAAAGCAGATCAGCAGGGATATGCAGCTGCGCCCCGACCAGGGGGATGCGCTGTTTACGATTTCCGGTCTGTCCAATGTATGGGTGATGGCGGATGTGTATGAAAGTGATATTAGTAAGGTTTCCGAGGGAGGTGACGTCCGTATCTCGACTTTGGCATATCCGGAAAGGACATTTACAGGTACGATCGACAAGGTTTATCATCTGCTGGACAGTGAAAGCAAGACAATGAGCGTACGCATCAAACTGAAAAACGAAGATTACCTGCTGAAGCCGGGTATGTTTACAAACGTGAGCGTAAAATGTAAGGCGGAAGATACTTCCATGCCTCGTATCGACTCCCATGCGCTGGTATTCGAGGGAGGAAAGAATTATGTGGTCACAGTAGAGCCTGACCAGCGTCTGAAGATAAAGGAAGTAGACGTTTATAAACAGTTGAGCAAGGAATGTTATGTCCGTTCCGGTCTTTCTGAAGGAGACAGGGTACTGAATAATAATGTATTGTTAGTGTATAATGCTTTGAACGCGGATTAAAAATCAGAGAATAGTATGCATAAATTCATAGATAATATAGTAGCCTTCTCGCTGAAGAATAAATTCTTTATATTCTTCTGTACGGTGATTGCCGTTATAGCCGGAGCCGTCTCATTCAAACATACGCCGATAGATGCCTTTCCGGATGTAACGAATACAAAAGTGACGATCATTACGCAATGGGCGGGCCGTAGTGCGGAAGAGGTGGAGAAATTTATCACGATTCCCATTGAGATAGCCATGAATCCCGTACAGAAAAAAACGGATATTCGTTCGACCACTCTTTTCGGACTTTCTGTGATCAATGTAATGTTCGAAGATCGTGTTGATGACTTTACAGCCCGTCAGCAAGTCTACAATTTGCTGAATGATGCCGATCTGTCCGAAGGCGTGACTCCCGAAGTACAGCCTTTGTACGGACCTACCGGAGAAATCTATCGCTACACCCTGCGCAGTGAAAAACGTAGTGTACGGGATCTGAAAACGATTCAGGACTGGGTGATCGAACGAAATCTCCGTTCGGTATCAGGTGTAGCCGATATCGTCAGTTTCGGTGGCGAGGTGAAGACATTCGAAGTGAGCGTGAATCCTCATCAGCTGATTAATTATGGAATTACCTCTCTCGAACTTTATGACGCGATAGCCAAAAGTAATATCAATGTAGGGGGAGATGTCATCACAAAAAGTTCTCAGGCATACGTAGTCCGGGGAATCGGTTTGATAAACGACCTGGATGAATTGAGAAACATCGTAGTGAAGAACATCAACGGAACGCCGATTCTCGTAAAGAACCTGGCAGATGTTCACGAATCCTGCCTGCCCCGCCTCGGACAAGTGGGACGAATGGATGAGAACGATGTCGTTCAGGGAATTGTGGTGATGCGTAAAGGGGAGAACCCCGGTGAAGTCATTGCAAATCTGAAAGATAAGATAGAAGAACTGAATCAGAATGTACTTCCTGAAGATGTACGGATAGTACCGTTCTATGACCGGGAGGACCTGGTGAATCTGGCGGTAAAAACGGTGACCCATAATCTGATTGAAGGAATATTGCTGGTTACGTTTATTGTGTTAATCTTCATGGCAGATTGGCGGACAACCGTGATTGTTGCGGTGATTATTCCATTAGCTTTGTTATTCGCATTTATTTGTTTACGCGTGATGGGGATGTCTGCCAATCTGCTTTCTATGGGAGCCATTGACTTTGGTATTATTATCGATGGGGCAGTGGTGATGGTGGAAGGTGTGTTTGTCGCTTTGGACAAGAAGGCGAAAGAGGTGGGAATGCCCGCATTCAATGTGATGTCCAAGATGGGGCTGATCCGTCACACCGCCAAGGATAAGGCAAAAGCGGTATTTTTCTCCAAACTGATCATCATTACCGCTTTGATTCCTATCTTCTCTTTTCAGAAAGTGGAAGGAAAAATGTTCTCACCTTTAGCATACACATTGGGTTTTGCCTTGCTGGGTGCGCTTATTTTCACATTAACGCTGGTTCCCGTCATGTCGTCCATGTTGCTGAAAAAGAATGTACGCGAAAAGAACAATCGCTTTGTCCATTTCATCAATCAAAAGTGTACGGCTCTTTTTGATACTTTCTATGCCCATCGTAAGCTGACTATCGGACTGGCAACTGTGGTTGCAGGAGTCGGTTTATGGCTTTTCTCCTTCCTTGGGACGGAGTTTCTTCCTCAGCTCAACGAAGGTTCGATCTACATCCGTGCTACGCTGCCGCAAAGTATATCGCTGGATGAATCCGTAACGCTGGCAAATAAGATGAGAAAGAAACTATTGACCTTCCCCGAAGTGAGGCAGGTATTGTCTCAAACCGGACGTCCCAACGACGGAACGGATGCAACCGGATTTTATAATATTGAGTTTCATGTAGATATTTATCCGGAGAAAGACTGGGAAAGCAAGCTGACCAAACTGCAGCTTATCGACAAGATGCAGGAAGATTTATCCGTTTATCCCGGCATTGACTTTAACTTTTCGCAGCCGATTACGGATAATGTGGAAGAAGCGGCCTCCGGTGTAAAAGGCTCTATTGCGGTGAAAGTGTTCGGTAAAGACTTGTACGAATCGGAAAAACTGGCCGTTCAGATTGATAAGATATTAAATACCGTGCAGGGAATTGAGGACTTGGGAGTGATTCGCAATATCGGCCAGACGGAACTTCGTATCGAACTGAATGAGCGTCAGTTGGCACGTTATGGAGTGGCTAAGGAGGATGTTCAGTCTATCATTGAAATGGCTATTGGCGGGAAGTCAGCTTCGCTGTTGTATGAGGACGAACGGAAATTTAATATCATGGTGAGGTATAGTGAAGAGTTCCGTCAGAATGAAGAGGAGATAGGTAAGATACTGGTTCCGGCGATGGACGGAACGATGGTACCTATTAAGGAACTGGCAGATATCACCACAATCACAGGACCATTATTGATCTTCCGTGACAACCATGCCCGTTTCTGTGCTGTCAAGTTCTCGGTGAGAGGACGGGATATGGGTACGGCAGTTGCCGAAGCGCAGAAAAAGGTAAATGCTTCCGTCCATTTACCGGCAGGATATTCTTTGAAATGGACGGGTGATTTTGAGAATCAGCAGCGTGCTTCGAAACGTCTGGCACAGGTAGTTCCTATCAGCATTGCCATTATTTTCATTATTCTGTTTATTCTCTTCTCCAATGCCAGAGATGCAGGACTGGTATTGCTGAATGTACCGTTTGCTGCCGTGGGAGGTATCGCAGCCCTTCTGATAACGGGCTTCAATTTCTCTATATCGGCGGGTATCGGTTTTATCGCTTTGTTCGGTATCTGCATACAGAATGGCGTTATTATGATTTCCGATATCAAGGCAAATCTAAAACTGGGTTCGTCCTTACAGGAGGCCACTAAAGAAGGAGTCCGTTCACGTATCCGCCCTGTGATAATGACAGCGGCTATGGCAGCTATCGGTCTGTTGCCTGCGGCTATGAGTCATGGTATCGGTTCGGAATCACAGCGTCCGTTGGCGATTGTCATTATCGGCGGATTGATAGGAGCGACTTTCTTCGCCTTGTTCATCTTCCCGCTGATTGTGGAAGTAGTGTATGAACGAATGCTATATGATAAAAACGGAAAATTATTGCAAAGACGTATCTAATTCATTTTCTATTCTTTCTATGAAAGAAACGGCATAGATTAAATTTTAATTTCGTTTTCAGTAGGTAGAAGTGAGGAAGGGACAAAAGTCGGTTGGATCAGAAGATCACCCGTACTTTTGTTCCTTTTTCTATTTCCGAAGATATTTCCAGTCTGGCGTTGTAGGCAGATACTATTTTCAGCGTCAGGCTGAGGCCGATGCCCTGACCTGCATAGTCATGTGTGTTGCTGCCTCGATAGAAAGACTGGAATATATGTTCTATTTCTTCCGGAGGAATGCCGATGCCCTGATCTTTTATTTCAAGAACGAGGTGTTGATCTTTTTGGCTGAGCGTAATGTCTACTTCCTTTTCAGAATATTTGCAGGCATTATCGATGATATTCTTTAAAGCTATTTTGAGCAGATAAGGATTGGCCTTTACAGTGGAAGCCTTACCTGTTTCTTGATGATGGAAACGGATTCGTTCGTTCATTTTTATTAAGTCATTCAGCATATCCGGCAGAGACATTGCCTCCATATTGCTTTTTATGAGCTCTTCATCCTGACGTGAAAGGAAAAGAAGATGGCGGATCAGATTGGAGATTCGCTTGCTTTCGGATGAGATTCGTTGCAGGGCTTCGATATATTCTCCGGTACTTCTTTCTTTCAGCAGACTGATTTCACATTCTCCCTGTATGGCGGTTATGGGGTTGTTCAGTTCATGCGAAGCATGGCTGACAAAGGACTTTTCAGCTTTAAAAGCACTGTCCAGACGGTCGAGCATGCTATTCAGTGTTTTGATCATGTCTTCCAGTTCATCGTTGTTTCCGGTCGTCTTTAACCGGCGGTTCAGACTGTTGGCTCGTATCCTCTTCAGCTCCTTCAGTATATGCTGCAGGGGGATAAGAATACGGCCGGAATAGATTTTCCCGACTAAATAAATCAGGATGGAACTGAATAAAACCAGAAAGATGGAGAGAAGCAAGAGGTGTTCTTTGATTTCTGCACCGTACACATTCCGGGACATGACTAGGACGATGAAATTCCCTTCATTATCGGGATAATAAAGGGCGGCTCCCAACTGGTCTTTGTATTTAAAAGAAAAAGGAATGCTGTCTTCACCGGCTATCAGGAGTGCCTGCTGATGCTGGGTCAGATATTTGTTCAGTGTGTCACGGACTTCGGAGAGACTGTCCATATTTAAAAGAATCTCATGAGCTTCGGGCAGGAGTTCGTCATATTTGCGCTGGATAATCTGGTAACTCTGTTCGTCTATTTCGTCTTTCTCCCAGTGCTTTTGTGCGGTCAGATATGCTTTTTCACGAAGGTAGGAGGCATAGAGTTTATTGATAAACTGTGTGCTGAAAAGATAGAATACGGCAATAATGATGATAGTTGTCAGTACACTGAGCAACGTATAGAAGAGAGCTATTTTAGAACCTATTTTCATACACGGATTTATTTGATGGATGTTCAGGCATTCATGATATATCCTAATCCTACTACCGTATGAATCAGTTTCTTGTCGAAGTCACGGTCTATCTTTACCCGTAGATAATTGACGTATACGTCTACGATGTTGGTATTCGTATCAAAGTTCTTGTCCCATACGTCTTTGAGCAGCGTAATGCGCGACAAGGCTACCCCTTGGTGAGTCATGAAATATTCGAGCAGACGGTATTCTTTTACGGTGAGATCGATATCCGCATCACCTCTTTTCGCCCGTCTGGTGTTACAGTCCAATACCAGATTGTCGCAAGTCAGTTGATTGGTTACAGTCTCCTTGTTTCGTCGCAGCAGCGCCTTGATACGTGCTTCCAGTTCCTGAAAACTGAAAGGCTTGACAAGATAATCGTCTGCTCCTGCATCCAGTCCTTTTACAATGTCTTCCGTAGTGCCTAAAGCCGTCAGCATAATGACCGGTGTCTGGTAACCGAACATCTGCCGATAGAGATGGCAAAGTTCGAGCCCGTTTATTTTCGGCATGATAATATCCAGGATTAAAAGATCGAAAGGTTCTTCCTGAAGGATTTTCCAACCCGTATTTCCGTCATGACAGACTGTTACCGAATGTCCGAACTCTTTCAGTCCCCGTTCGATAAAGGAGGCGATATTGACTTCATCTTCTGCTAATAGTATTTTTGCCATAAATCTACATTGTTTAGATGCAAAGATACTTTTTCTTTGCATCTGAAGAAAGAAAAACGGCATACATTTAAGTGTTTCTCCTTTCTGAACTGTATTATATATAAACAGACGATTATACTATGAAAGCAAAACATTTAGTTGGAGCTTTTCTGTGTGTGCTGGGATGCTATGCTTGTAGTAGCCCGAAAACAGAGGTCCAGTCACCGGACGGACATATCAAGATGACATTGACGGTAGACGAAAACGGCAAACCGTTTTATAATGTGTCGGTGGATGACTCCCTCTTGATAGAAAATTCAGCCATGGGCTTTACGGCGGCTAACGGCATCATTCTGGCAGAAGGTTTTCAGGTGAAGAACACGACTTTCAGCAGTGAAGACGAAACTTGGACACAGCCGTGGGGAGAAAACAAAAAGAACCGGAATCATTATAACGAAATGGCAGTCAATCTGACAAATGAAGATCATGTACAACTGACGCTTCGTTTTCGTGTATTTGATGATGGAATCGGTTTCCGCTATGAATACACGGTGCCGACTGTAGATTCTTTATTGATTACCGACGAACTGACTACTTTCCGTTTTCATCGTGACGGAACTTCGTGGTCGATTCCCGCCAGTGCCGAAACATATGAACTACTCTATCAACAACAACCGATTTCCGAAGTGGAAACGGCCAATACACCTTTCACATTCAAGACTGCGGATGGAGTTTATGGAAGTATCCACGAAGCCGCTTTGTATGATTTTCCGGAAATGACTCTGAAGCAAATCGGCCATTATACATTGAAAGCGGAACTTGCCCCGTGGCCTGACGGCATTAAGGCGCGTAAGGGAAATCACTTCACGACCTCATGGCGCACCGTACAGATCGCACCGGAAGCTGTCGGTTTGATCAACTCTTCGCTGATTCTGAATCTGAATGATCCTTGCGTACTGGAAACTACGGACTGGATTCGCCCGCTGAAATATGTAGGAGTGTGGTGGGGGATGCATCTCGGCGTAGAAACCTGGAAGATGGACGAACGTCACGGAGCTACTACTGCCAATGCAAAGAAATACATAGATTTTGCCGCAGCCAATCATATCGAAGCTGTCCTGTTCGAAGGTTGGAACGAAGGTTGGGAAAGTTGGGGCGGTATGCAGAGCTTTGATTTCACTAAGCCATACGCGGATTTCAATATTGATGAAATCGTACGTTATGCCAAAGAGAAAGGTGTTGAAATCATGGGACATCATGAGACCGGAGGGAATATTCCTAACTATGAACGTCAGATGGATCATGCCATGCAATGGTATACCGATCATGGTATCCACATCCTAAAGACAGGGTATGCAGGTGCATTTCCGGATGGATATCTGCATCATAGCCAATACGGTGTCAATCACTATCAACGGGTAGTGGAAACTGCCGCCCGTCATCAAATGACTCTGGATGCACACGAACCGATCAAAGATACCGGTATCCGTCGTACATGGCCGAATATGATGACACGCGAGGGGGCAAGAGGCATGGAATGGAATGCGTGGAGTGAAGGCAATCCTCCTTCTCATCACGTGATGTTACCGTTCACCCGCCTGCTGTCCGGTCCGATGGATTATACGCCGGGAACTTTTGATATTCTGTTCTTGAAAACGAAGGATTCTCCGCGCCGACAGAAGTGGAACGATCAGGATAAAGGCAATAGCCGTGTGAATACGACACTGGCTAAACAACTGGCTAATTGGGTAATCCTGTATTCTCCTTTGCAGATGGCTTCGGATATGATCGAGCATTATGAAGGACATCCGGCATTCCAGTTCTTCCGTGATTTCGATCCGGATTGTGATGAATCGAAAGCACTGGCAGGAGAACCGGGAGAGTTCATAGCAGTGGTACGTAAAGCAAAAGGCAATTATTTCCTGGGAGCAGCTACCAATGAAACTCCCCGTACTTTAGAAGTAAAACTGGACTTCCTGGAACCGGGCAAGCAGTATAAAGCTGTCATCTATGCGGATGGCGAAAAGGCTGACTGGAAAACGAATCCTACCGATTATAAGATTACGGAACAGATTGTAACATCAGAAAATACGTTGAGTATACGGATGGCTCCCGGAGGCGGGCAGGCTGTTTCGTTTATAAAAAGTAATAGGTAATAAGTAATAGGTAATAAGTGAGGATGTTAAAGAAGAGAGATTGTCGGAGGATAACAAGATAAAATTAAGTTGGTTAGGTTAGACTGAAAAACGGTGGACAGAGTTTTGATACCTGTTCACCGTTTTTGTTTTTATTGAGTATGGTTTTGAAAGGATGTGTTATCCTTTCGCTTCCTGATACATAAAGCGTTTGATTGATTTCTTCGCAGTCTTTTCAAATTCCTCGAAGTGGATTTTGACTTTGCTTATCTGAGAATAATTGGGAAGTTGCTGATTCAGTTCAACACGATTGGCTTCCATAACTTTTATGATATCGGCCTGTTGCAAGCCATGGGCAAAAGCATCGTCAAAGTCCGGATAAATCAGTGCGACCAACTTGTCGTGCTGCAAAAC
>Ga0192243_10593_pt1 | contig 12938 bp, 11 predicted proteins | sample Koala_Koa27_K3_FD_131233 | JGI IMG/M metagenome (GOLD analysis project Ga0192243, IMG submission 131233) | Enriched cells from koala feces incubated with labeled cellulose particles, San Francisco Zoo, California, United States - Koala_Koa2-7_K3 ... | reverse complement strand
TGAGCGCAACTTCCGCAATCCTGTCCGTGCCGCTCGGATGGTCCGGTGACGTAAGGACCGCCTTTCCCCCGAATTTTAGGACCGCCGCCTCGACAAGCCCACTGTCCGTCGCGACAACGACTTCACTGGGGCGCTTTGCCTTCACGGCCTGTTCGTAGACATGCTGAATCATGGGTTTTCCCGCAATATCCGCCAGGGGTTTCCCTGGAAACCTTGCCGACTCATAGCGGGCCGGGATTACGCATAATACCTTCATTACAGTTTACACCTTCCTTATGGCACCGACCACGCATTCCTTGAATTCCTCCATGCCGTCGGTGATGCGAATATCCATGTTTAATATGTAAAGCGGTATCTCCCTGTCGGAATAGATGAATTCCGTCGGGATCTTAACCGCATCCTTGGCAGTCGTTACCATGGCGACCACGTTTTCCCCGCTTGCCCGGTCGCTTATGTACTGCATCTCGACCATGCCGTAGTCATGATGGTCGGGGTAGCGTACGGCTTCCTGGATCTTGAGCCCTATGCTGACGAGTGTCTGTTCAAAGGAGAAGGGATTGCCTATGGCGGAAAATACCATGACATGCTGGCCCATTAAATCGTCAAGGGCAATGTAGTTATAGGTTATGCCCTTGTACCAGTCGGCAATCTCCATGAAGTTCTTGGGATGGTGGATGCTTTCCATGATGGGGGCGCCCATGTTGTATTCGGCTATGATGTCGCGCACCTGCACCCGGTTAAAGACGCTGCTCTGGTCCGTCTTGGTAAGGAGGAAGAGGTCCCCCCTGTCAAGGTTCGATATGGGTTCGCGGAGCGTACCGCTCGGGAGCACGCCGCCGGGGCCGAACATGTTGAGGGTGTCTATGAGCACCACGTCAAGGTCACGCTCCAGCTGCCAGTGCTGGTAGCCGTCGTCCATGATTATTACTTCGGCGTTGAACTTTTCCACGGCGTATTTTCCCGTCACGGCACGGCTCTTGCCTATTATTACGGGAACGCCGGCAAGCATCTTCGCCATGAGGTACGCCTCATCGCCTGCCTCATAGGCAGTCATGTAAATCTTGGTGCCGTCGGAAACGACGCCCAGCTCCTTATCCCAGTGTGAACGGTAGCCACGGTTTAAAATTACGACCCTGTACCCGAGGCTCCTGACAAGATCCGCTACCTTCTGCGCCGTAGGGGTCTTGCCCGTACCGCCTACGGTAATGTTCCCTATGGAAATAACGCAGCAGGGCAGGCTCTCGGGCCTTAAGAAGCCCATCTTGTACATGTAGAGGTTGCAGGATACGCCGAATTCGTAAATGTATGAGAGCATGACGAGGAAGGATACCAGGATCCAGCCCGTAAAGGAGGTCCTCGGCCCGTTCACGATTTCAAATATATACTGGATGATGGCATCGCCGTGGCGCAGGCGCTCGCCGCCTTTGTCGGTGATGTTCCTCGTGTTGACAGGGTATGCCGGGTATTTCTTGGAAGGGAGTGCCGTAAGTTCAAGAAGCTCCTTGAGGTAAGCGATACTCTTTACGTCGGCGCCCCTGTTCTCCCTTATTACCTGCATGGATGCCTCGCCCATCTTCTCCCTGCGTGCGTCGTCTTCTATAATGTCCAAAAGCTCCCCTTCAAGTTCGCTTTCCGTGTGGATCATTTTGCATGCCCCGACTTTGCTGAGGAGCGCATAGGAATCCTTAAAGTTCTGCATGTTGGGGCCGACGATTATGGGCTTTGCATGGGCCGCCGGCTCAAGGACATTGTGCCCGCCGTGCTTTATGAGGGACCCGCCCACATAGACCACGTCACCCACTGCGTAGATACGCCCGAGCTCGCCTATGGTATCTATGAGGAGCACGGGATAGGGTTTCCTTTTCCCTTCGAGCATTTTCGACCTGTAGCCTGCCTCATAGCCGTAAGCCGCCGCAAGGCGCGCGATTTCATCGGATCGCGTCGTTTTACGGGGTGCTATGACGAACCTTGCCTCGGGGTATTTTCCCCTTATGTCGCGGAAGGCGTCAAGAAGCGCCTTTTCTTCCGTGGGATGTGTGGAGCCCGCGACAATCACCGGATATGCGTCGCCAATTCCCAGTTCCTCCCTGTATTTTTTGAGGTCTTCCGCCGTAACTTCCGCATAGGTCTGGTCAAATTTAGTGTTGCCGGTAATGAAAATCTTCCTCTTATCGGCGCCGAGGCGCACGATGTAGTCCGCGTCGATGCTGGACTGCATGCAGAAACGGCTCACGGTGGAGAGCATGTCATCCCAGATGCTGAAGAGGTAGCGGTAGTTCTTCACGCTGCTTTCGGAGATACGCCCGTTTACCATCATAACGGGGATGTGCAGCTCCCTTATTGCCCGGAGGAAATTCGGCCACAGCTCCGTCTCAACCGGCATGAAGATGCCGGGCCTTATCCTTCTTACTATTGATTCGGAAACGAAAGGCAGATCTATCGGGAAGAAGATAATGTCATCCGCCTCGGGGATAATCTGCTTGGCCATGTTATAGCCGCTTACGGTAAATGCGGATACAAGCACCGGGCGGTCAGGCATTTCCTTCCTTATCTGTTTTACCAAGGGGCCCGTTGCGACAATTTCCCCGACGGACGCACCGTGGATCCAGATGCAGTCCCTACCGGCCACGTTCGCTATTTCGTCATCACAGATCCAGCCCATGCTCTGGCGGAAACGGGGCCCGAAGCCCTTTTCCGTTGCCAGGCGATACAGGTAGTAGGGAATTACGAGCACAGTGAATACTATTACGACAAGAAAATTATACATAAGATACATTAATTACTCCTCGCTCTTACTGCTGTACTGTATTTCATAGAGGTGGGCATAAAGCCCTCCCCTAGACATAAGCTCGCTATGGGAGCCGTCTTCCGCCATGTGCCCGTTTTCAAGTACGATGATCCTGTCGGCGTTCTGGATGGTGGAGAGCCTGTGGGAAATGACGAAGGAAGTCCTCCCGACCATGAGCCTGTCAAGGGCTTCCTGCACCACATGTTCGCTCTCGGTGTCAAGGGCGGACGTGGCCTCATCGAGAATAAGGATCTGGGGATTCTTTAAAATGGCGCGCGCAATGGCAATCCTCTGCCGCTGGCCGCCTGAGATATTGACGCCCCTGTCCCCGAGTATGGTCTCATAGCCGTCCGACAGCGCCATGATGAAATCATGGGCGTTCGCCGACTTTGCCGCTTCCACCACTTCTTGCTTCGTGGCGTCAAGCCTGCCGTAGAGGATATTTTCGAAGACCGTCCCGTTAAAGAGAATGGTCTCCTGAGGCACGATCCCCACCTGTTCCCTGAGGGATGTCATGGTGACATTCCTTATATCCCTGCCGTCTATCTTTATGCTTCCTTCCGTCACGTCGTAGAAACGGGGAATGAGGCTTGCGACGGTGGATTTCCCGGCACCGGATGGGCCTACGAGTGCCACTACCTGGCCGGGTCCTATATTAAACTTAAGGTCCTTTAATACCACTTCATCGCCCGTATAGGCAAAGCTTACGTTATCAAATTCCACGTTCCCGCTGATTTTAGGCAGCGGCTCCGCACCGGGCAGGTCCTTTATTTCCTCTTCCATGTCAAACACCGCAAAGACGCGGTCGCCTGCGGCAAGTGCCTTCTGGATGCCTGCGATTACGCGGGTCAAACGCTTTAAGGGGTTTGCTATATTTACGGCATAAACGAGGAACGCTATAAGCTCGCCCGCCGTAATTACGCCGTCAATGACGCTCCTGCCGCCGTACCAGAGGACCACGGTTACGCCGATGGCCGCTATGAATTCCACCATCGGGGTCAGCGTGGAGGAGAGCCTTATGTTTTTCATGTTGGCGGAAAAATTCGCCCTGTTCTGCCTTTCGAAACGGTCTATCTCATAATCCTCGCGCACGAAGGATTTCACGATGCGGGTCGATGACACCACTTCCTGGAGCACTGCGGTAAGTTCTGCCGTACATTCCTGGATCCTGCCGCCTGAAAGCCTTATCTTCTTGCCGAAAAAGTCCATGAACCAGAGGACCACTGGGAATGTGCAGAAAGTGAGCAGAGTAAGTCTCCAGTTCAGCCAGAGCATGGCACAGATGCTGCCTACAAGGATCAGGCCCTCCGTCACCATCTCCACCGCTTTTTCAACAAGCGCCACCTGCAGCGCCGTAACGTCGTTGGTCACATAGCTCATGATGGTGCCCGTCTTGTTTTTATCGTAATAGGAAAGGCTCATTTTCTGCAGTTTGCGGAAAATGTCGGCCCTGATGTCTATGACCGCCTTCTGCCCCACCCAGCTCATAAGGTAATGCTGACCGTAGAAGAAGAACCCGCGGACGATAAAGACTAAAATGATGCTTGCCGAAATAAGGTTCAGCTTCATCATGTCCTTATCGACGAGAACCTCATCCACGACATCCTTTATGATCCAGGGAAGATAAAGGTTGCAGGCCGCCGCCACGATGGTGCAGACAATCGCCATGCAGAGGCGGAAGGCATATGGTCTTATGTACTGTAAAAGACGCAAGTAGGAATTCATTTTTTCTCCTTGGCTGTATTAAGCACGAGATCCGCCACGCGGTGCACTGCCCCTGGCTCCCCGAGCCTTTCGCGCACCAGCCTCAAATCATCGTGCATTATCTTGTTCCTTTCGGGTTCCATGAGTTCAAGGGCCGCCGCTGCCATGTTTTCAGGGGTCAGGTCCTCCTGGAGGAATTCTGGCAGTATGTGGCGCCCCGCCACGATATTCGGCAGGCCTATATCAGGAATGTCGAGGACCCTTCTTGCGATAAAGACGCTCACCGGCGACGTGCGGTAAATAATTACGCTCCCCAGGCCGCAGAGGGCCGCTTCAAGGGTCACCGTGCCGCTTGTGGCAATGGCAAGGTCCGCCACGGAAAAAAGGTCGTAGTTATGGCCTTCCGTTACCCTGACGGGAATCCCCGCTTCCGTTATTTTTTCCTCGAGTACCTGGAAGGGAATGGTTGCAGCCCTCGGCATGGCAAAATCCACTTCCATCTTTTCCCTGAGTATCTTTGCCGCACGGAGGAGGTCCGGCAGCATTTTTTCTATTTCCTGGGCTCGGCTTCCCGGCATGAGGAGGATGAGTTTCCTACCGGCCTTCTTTCCGGCCCATTTTTCAGCTTCAGCCTTTTCCATGGAAGGCTTCACGATATCAAGCAGGGGATGCCCCACGAATACCGTGTCGGCACCTGCTTCCTTGTAGACATCGTATTCAAAGTGGAAGATTGCGGCAACCTTCGTCACTATTTTTGCGACGTCCTTTGCCCTGCCCCTGTTCCATGCCCATGCGGAGGGACTTATGTATGAAATGACGGGAATGCCCTTTTTCTTTGCAAGGGCAGCTATCCTCATGTTGAACCCGGGGTAATCTATGACGACAAGGGTGTCAGGCTTTCTTTCGTCCATGGCACGTCCAAAATCCCTTCTCAACCTGAAGAGTGCGGGAAGTTTTTTTATGACTTCCGCAAACCCCATGACGCCGTGATCTTTTATGTCAAAGAGGACTTCCCCTCCCGCAGTGCGCAGGGCACCGCCTCCCATACCGAAAACCTCGGCGGCGGGATCCGCTTCCTTAATCGCTGCGGTGAGGGCACCGGCATGTATGTCGCCGGAGGCCTCCCCTGCTGAAATAAGTATCTTCGCCATTTATAACCCCTTTTTCCGCATAACTTGAAAAAACCCACAACACTTCAGCTTATATTATACCACAAAAAAACAGCCAGCACACGTGCTGGCCGTGATAAATCCCAAAACTATTTGACAAGAATCGTTATATTGTTTTCATCGGCGAGCTTTATCGCCTTTTCCCGGTCCGCTATGATGGTGCTTCCTGCCTCAAGGACAATCCCCGTGGCCCCCGCACTTACCATGGATTTGACGGTATTTGCGCCAAACCCCGGCATGTCAAACCTTTTATCCTGGTTGGGCTTTGCGGTTTTGGCGACAATGACACCGCCGCATCCCAGAAAGCCGCCGCGCAGGATGCATGCATCAGTACCTTCTATTGCTTCAAGTGCCATTACTGCCTTGTTCTTTACGACAACGGTCTGGCCTATGTCAAGTCCGCCTAATGATTTTGCGACTTCAAAACCGAATTCCATATCCGCAAGCTCTTCAGGCGTCGGCGCCCTTTTGGTGAGGACGCCCGGCTTCGGCAGCAGCGGTTTTATAAGATCCGCCTGGTCCATGACCTCTATCCCCTCGCCTTCCAGTTCCTTTACAATGGCGTTCATTATGGTGTCGTCCTTCCTGTCGGGAAGCGATGCCAAAAGCTTAATGGCGCGGAGATCCGGGACAATGGCGCCGGCCTTGTAGAGGACCTCCTTGCTCACCTTCCCGATCATCGTCACATGCGTCACTTCATGTTTTTTCAGGGTGGAAATTATTTTGCCGATTTTCCCAATATTTATGTCGTAATAAACGTCGGCAGCGGAAAAAAGTCCCGGATCAATTTCCGGGACCACGCCAATGGCCACAACTTCATATCCCTGCTGTCTGACGGCATCTGCCAATTCAGCCGGCAGATGCCCGACTCCTGAAAGTAATCCTAAAATCATTGCCAGCCGCCTTTACGGGTTCTTATGATGCCGCGCTCCACGCTGCGCAGGAAGCGCATGAGATGCTCAACGGGCTCGCTGCTTTCCAGTTCCTGCTCCATGATGGCAATTGCTTCATGCATTGGAAGCCCGCTGTGATAGAGAATCCTGAAAGCCTTTTTCAGTTCATTGCGCTGATCCTGCGGCATTCCTGCTCTGGCAAGGCCGACACTGTTCAGTCCCGAAACAAATGCCGGATCTCCTGCAACAATCATAAAAGGAGGAACATCCTGTGACACGCGGGCCATGCCGCCGATCATTGCATTGCGCCCGACCTTGCAGAACTGGTGGATGGCACACAGTCCGCCAAGCACGGCGCGGTCTTCTATAATTATGTGACCCGCAAGGGTCGCAACATTAGACATTATTACATTGTTGCCCACGATGCAGTTGTGGGCTACATGGGTATAAGCCATCATTAAGATATTATTGCCGATATGGGTTTCATTTCCTTCGCCCGTTGCCCTGTTTACGGTGCAGTATTCGCGAAAAATACCGCCGTCACCGATGAATGTATAGGATTTTTCCCCTGCGAACTTTAAGTCCTGGGGTTCGGCGCCTATGGAGCAGCCGGGGAAAAACCTGCAATTTTTGCCTACGGTCGTATACCTGTGGATAACCACATGGGGCCCAATTTTACAGCCGTCGCCTATTACGGTGTCCTCATCAATGACTGCGTATGGCCTTATCTCAACGTCCTTACCAATAACCGCTGACGGATGGATAATGGCGGTTTCATGGATTTTACGCATGGGCATAACTGTCATCGTCCTCACTCCTCAATTAAAGAATCACATGATAATCATTAAGTTATAGTCCTTAAGGCAGTGAGTTTTTTCGCATGGGAAATTCTCCCATTTTTTCTGATTATCACGGAATATTTCCCATTTTTCTCCTATTTTCTCTTAAATCCTGCCTGATTTCTTTTTTTATGCTTCCATGGGGTCAATAAGGGCAAAGAAGCAGTCGCATTCGCTGACTATATTGCCGTCCACTTTGCCTTCACAGTGGATGACGCCCATATTCCCCTTAATTTTAACAACTTCCGCCGTGGTAACCACCTGGTCGCCGGGCACTACTTTCTTGCGAAAACGGACATTGTCGATTTTACCGAATACGGCAAGCTTGCCCCTGTTTTCCTTCGGATACAGCATGGCAACGCCGCCGACCTGGGCCATGGCCTCAATTAAAAGCACGCCCGGGAAAATCGGCTCGTTGGGGAAATGCCCCAAGAACTGTATTTCGTTTACCGTGATGTTCTTGATCCCCACCGCACGCTGCATAGGTTCCAGCTCCAGGATTTTATCCACGAGGAGCATCGGGAACCGGTGCGGCAGTATTTTTTTAATTTCGTTGATGTCAAGGACTGCCATGTGTTGTTCCCCCTTTAATCTATAGGCAGCTATTTTCTTTGTAAGCCTTGAATTTAATGCATGTCCCGTCTGGAATGCTATGATGTGCCCCTTTATGGGCCCCAAAAGATACATATCCCCGATTACGTCGAGTATTTTGTGCCGTATGAGCTCGTCATGGAACCTGAGGTCCGAAAGCACCTTGTCCTTGGCGAAGACCACCGTATTTTCCAGGGTTCCGCCGAGTCCCATGCCCATTTTCTTCAGCAACTCAATTTCCTCAAGGAAGGCCACCGTCCTTGCCGGGGCTATTTCCTTTCCGAACGAGCCTTCCGTGAGCTCAATGTCAAAATACTGCGTCCCGAGCAGGGGATGCTTGTTCACCGAAGTGAAAGTTATCTTAAAACCGTTATAGGGCTCAATCATTATTGAGCGGTCACCCTCGTGGATTGCAAAGGTCTTATCCACGACATAGGGTTCGCGTTTTGCATCCTGCTCCGAAAGCCCCGCCTCTTCAATGAGGTCGAAAAACACCTTCGCGCTGCCATCCGCAACGGGAGGTTCCGAAGATGACATTTTCACGCGAACGTTGTCCACTCCCGCCATGGAAAAGGCACTCATGAGATGCTCTATGGTTGAGATCTCGGCACCGTTTTCGCTGATGGTCGTGGCCTTTACTGTAGCCGAGATATTTTCCGCCCTGGCGTGGATTTCAGGGCATCCAGACAGGTCCGTGCGGACGAAAATAACGCCCGTGTTTTCCGGTGCCGGCTTTAAGCAAAGGATAACTTCTTTCCCCGAGTGGAGCCCGACGCCCGAATATTTTACTTCTTTTGCAAGTGTTCGCTGCTTCACGTTTCCCACATTATTTCTTAAACCGCTTGCGGCCGTCCTTCCAGCGGTCATGTACCCAGAACCACATTTCAGGATGCAGGATTATTTCTTCTTCCAGGATCCTTACCATCTGTTCCGTGGCCCTGTAATAATCATTTTCCTTGTCTTCAGTCTTCTCCGTATAAATAGGAGGATAGATCTTGGCACTGCATGTGCCGTCATCGTTATTGTGCAGGAAGATGGGAAGAATGGGCGAACCGTGCAGCCGCGAGAGGGCCGCGCTGCCAATCGGGATAATGGACGGTTTGCCGAAAATATTTATTTTCACTCCCACATCATTTGTATCCTGGTCAAAGAGCACGCCTATGAGTTTTTTCTTCCTGAGCATCCGGCTTATAGCAAGGAAATCGACCTCGCCGCGGTTATATGCGACTTCCTGCCCCACAATCTGGCGGTACTCGTTGATGAGTTTATCCATGTATTTATTGTTCTGTTTCCTGACTATGGAAAGCATGGGATAACCGTGCAGCGCGACTGTCCCGCCGAGGAGTTCCCAGTTTCCGTAATGCCCGGTCGCCATGATGACGCCACGGCCTGCCCTGTAGCATACATCCAGGTATTCCATTCCTTCGATGCTCACGAGGTTTCTTATATTATCCCTTGTCAGGGTGGGAAACCTTAAGACTTCAACCACCATGCGTCCGAAGCGCCTAAGGCTGAGATCCGCTATATGGTACGCCCTGTGTTCGTCAACGCCGAGGCACTCCATGATGTTTGCCTTGGCCATCTTCATGCGCCATTCGGGCACCACGGCCACGGCGACGCCACCGAAGAATGACGCCACAAGGTTCCTTATGTATTTCGGTGCTATGCAGAGGAATGAACTGCACAGTTTGATAAGATGATAGGCCAGCATTTTATTTTTCCAATTTTTTCTCTATTTCTTTTACCCTTTTCATAAGATCGCCGATTTTTTTGATGCTGGCGGTCTGACGCAGCCATTCCTTGTGTGGAATGGCCGGGAATCCTGCCATGACGGAATTAGAGGGAATATCGTTGGTAATGCCAGTCCTTCCCCCGAAAACGCAATTATCGCCGATAGTTATGTGCCCCACGGTCCCTACCTGTCCCGCAAAGGTTACGTTATTGCCGACGGTGACGCTTCCCGATATGCCGACATGCGCCACAACTAGGCAGTTTTCGCCAAGTATGTCGTTATGTCCCAAATGGACGAGGTTATCTATTTTCGTACCGCTGCCGACAATTGTGCTGCCGACGGTAGCCCGGTCAATACATGAATTATTGCCGACCTCGACATCATCACCAATGACGACGTTGCCCGTCTGCAGTACTTTCGTGTGCTTCCCGTTTTCCGTGACGAAGCCGAAACCGTCACCGCCTATGACGCAGCCTGCCTGGAGGATTACCCTGTTCCCTATTATGCAGTTCTCGCGCACGGTGGAACAGGGATAGAGGATACAGTCTCTGCCCATCTTCACGCGCTTTCCCACATAGGCATGGGGGTAGATGATGGTCCCGTCGCCGATCTCGGCGTTTTCCTCCACTACGGCAAAAGGCTCTATGGCAACATTTTTCCCTATTTTTGCAGTCGGCGCCACATAAGCAAGCTTGCTTATAACACGCTCCACCTCTTCCGGCGCACGGAAAAGCCCGAGCAATGCGGCAAAAGCCGCCCTGGGGTTCTTTACGCAGATTACGGGGCGCTTAAGGAGCGATGCGTCATCGCCATCGGAGAGCACCATGGCTCCCGCCCTGCTTTCATGACATCTTTCAACGTAAGGTGCCACGGCAAATGATATGTCGCTGGGACCTGCCTCGATAAGTCCGTTGACTCCCGTTATTTTAAGCGCCGGATTGTCGTTTTCCACGGTACCCTGCAGGAATTCAGCTAATTCTTTTACACTTTTTTCCATCCTGTCCTCCATGAAAAAACGGGTGCATGCAGCCGCCCGCCCTGTTATTTCATTTTGTCAATGAGGTCCTGCGTAACGTCTTTTCCTCCGTGGGGAACGGCTTCCTTAATTAAAATGGCACCCAGGTCCTTTTCCTTGGCAACCTGAGCCAGGCCGGTTTCAAGGCTGACTTTCAGCTTGTTCTGGGATTCGCTCTGAATTAAATTGGCTTTGGCGCTGTACTCTTCAAAGACTTTCTTCTGTTCTTCCTCGTCTTTGCCTTCCATAGCACTCCGCATTTCTGCTTCCAGATCCTGCAGTTTCTTCGTGACTTCCTCCCTGGTAGTTTTTACCACGGCAGCGCTTTCCTCCACTTGGCGCATATCAACTATTCCGAAATCGGCATTGCGCCCGCTGCAGCCTGAGCTCATTAATGCTATGGCAACCATTAATTCTGCGGCAATTTTTCTCATTTTTAAAACCTCACTTATTTTCTTCATTATTTTCTTTCCGCATTATGGCGATGACATCGTCTGTTATGTCATCAGCCTTGACGTTTACTTTATATTCCTTAAAGACCACCGTACACCTGTTGTCTTTGGCAACCTTTTCCACGGCGGACGCAATGTCCACTGTCATTTTATCAAGAATCTGCCTGTTCCGCTCTTCCTGCCGTGCTATTTCCCTGTCCATGATGTTCAGGGCTTCCTTTATGGCTTTCGGGGCATCGTTCATCATTTTATTATATTTGCCTTCCGAAACGCCGAGCTTCTCCATTATATCCTGGTTCAGCCCGTCCGCCACTTCACGCAGGTTTGCATGCGCCTCGTCTATCCTCGGCTGCATGCGCTCCGCAATAATGCCCATTTTTACGTTTTCTATTTCCTGCATCCTCTGGTCGCGCTCGCCCTTTACCGACTGCAGTTCCCTCTCCGCATTCCTTTTCTCTTCGGGCGTAAGTTTCAGGGACTGCATCTGCATGCGGATATTGAACATCCTGAGCTGGTACTCGTTTTCCAGTTCCTTTTTATGTTCCCCGACAACCTCTTCCGCATCAGCCTCAGTTTCGTGATAGTACTGCTCCAGCCTTTCGTTTTCAATAACCTGCTGTTCAGCCATGCGGGTATTGAAATCGGCCTCCAGGTAACTCCTCTCACTCATATCCCTCAGCTCATACAGCTTCATGAGGTTCCTCATCTGGGTGCGAGCCACGTTTTCCTGATCCTGGCGTTTTTCCACCAGACTCTTATAAACAGCCTCGCCATGGACCAGACGCTTATGCTGTGGATGCCCCGCAACGACCTTCTCGAAGTCAATGACCGCTATCTTGTCACTGCGGAAATTCAGGAATAAGCAGCCAAAGACCACAAATATACCTACAATGATTTTCCAAAGCAGCGATCTGTTCATAGCCTTCTCCTGCGGTACGGTTTATTTTTCTGTCCTGAGCGCCTTCAACACGTCTTCAGTAATGTCAACGCCGCCGAAGATTACCGTTTTCTTGTCGACAACAACGGACAGGCCTTTCTTGTCGGCCACTTTTTTGATCTCCTCTTTCGTCTTGGCGCGGATGGGCTCAAGCAGCTCCTTCTCCTTGGCAGCTAGACGTTCCTGCAGCTCGGAGTAATGGCTGCGTTTCTGGTCTTCGTTCATGTCCTGGCTTTTTTCGTTGAACTCGTTCTGGGCGACCTCTATTTCCGCCTGCATGATCTCCCTGACGTTTTCAACCCCGGGGCTCTGCGTTATGAGTGCCTGGTAATTTATGGTACCTATGGCACTTTCCATGGCGGCTTCGCTGGAAGCACTGAAGATTCCCTTGTCAATGGAATAAGCAAAGCAGCCGATTACAAAGATCGCCGCCACGATGAGGGAAACCATCTTGACATTTTTCGGATTGCGCAATTGCTGCATCATAATGAAAGACTCCTTTTTTATCTAAAAAAATATTTACGAAATATATAGAATATTATAACAGTATAGGCGCATTCTTTCAACTTTTCCGCCTACAAATTCCCTATAAGGCGGAGGTAGAATTCGTCCCCGCCGTAAACGGCTTCGGCACTGAGAAATTCATGGATGCGGTAGCGCACGCCGTACTCGTTCCTGTTGCTGCCGGAAAAATGCTCCGTGCGCAGGCGCCATCTGGGTCCAAGGTAATATTCAAACTTCCAGTCGTTTTCGCTCTTTGGGATCCTCCTTGCATAGGTCCAGGCGCTCTTGCCCCAGTGATATGTATAGCCGAGGCC
>Ga0192243_10592_pt1 | contig 12949 bp, 11 predicted proteins | sample Koala_Koa27_K3_FD_131233 | JGI IMG/M metagenome (GOLD analysis project Ga0192243, IMG submission 131233) | Enriched cells from koala feces incubated with labeled cellulose particles, San Francisco Zoo, California, United States - Koala_Koa2-7_K3 ... | reverse complement strand
CATCGGGGACGACCTCGGGAAAGTGGCGACGGTGGACCTGTCCGGGTTGAAGTTCGACCCGGCGAAAATTACCTGGGAAGGCGTCTGCGACGTCGACAACCCGCTCACCGGCGACCGTGGCGCGGCGGCGGTGTTCGGCCCGCAAAAAGGGGCGAGCGGGGACGACGTCAAATTCCTCGACGCCGGACTGGAAAACCTGGCGAACCGGTTCCGTGAAGCGACGGGGAAGGACTGCGCCACCGTGCCCGGTACCGGCGCGGCGGGCGGTCTCGGGTTTGGCCTGATCGCCTTTGTCAATGCCGACCTCAGGGCCGGGGTGGATGTAGTTCTCGACATGGTCGGGATTGACAAGGAACTGGACGGGGCCGACCTCGCCATTACGGCCGAGGGCCGCATCGACTTCCAGACCGCGTTCGGGAAGGGTCCGGCCGGCGTCGGGGCGCGGGCCAAAAAGCACAGCGTGCCGTGCATCGCCTTTGCCGGCGGACTCCTTGGCGACTTTTCCAACCTCCACGACATCGGCATCGATGCCTGTTTTTCCCTGTGCCCCGGGCCGATGCCGCTTGAGGAAGCGATTCGGGACGGCGCGAAGCTCCTCGCGAACGCCACGGAACAAGCGTTCCGGGCATTTCTGGCCGGTTCGCGGCGGTCGAAATAACCGCCGGAATCGGTTGAAATCTCACCACATTAAAGAAGGCCGCCCCGGAACCGGAGCGGCCTTCTTTTTGCGACTCTTATGGAGCGGCTATCGTCACAGTCAATCGTCACGCAGCCATTATCACACAGCCATCGTCACAAAGCTATCGTGCATCCCGCTTGCTCAGCCTACGGCTGTTCTGTTTTTCCTCGATTTCGCTGACGCGGACGCTGAAGTGGGCGCCGGTCTGGGACATGTGGTGGCGCATGGCCCGTTCGGCCGCCTGCGGATCGCGGTTCCGCAAGGCTTCCACGAGCTGGACGTGTTCGCTGTGGGAATCCCGGTGGCGGCCGTCCTTGGCCATGTCGAGATCGTCGATAAGTTTAATGAGGCCCGGGAGGATTGCGTTTATCGTGTTCGCGAGGATGCTGTTGTGAGACGCCTTGGCGATTTCCATATGAAAGTCGCACTCGAGCTGGAGGCTGACTTCGTCTTTGGATATGACCTTGCTGAGGTCGTCCGCTATCCGGGTGATGGTATCCAGTTCCTCGTCCGTAGCGTTGGTGGCGGCGCGGAAGGCGGTGAAAGGTTCAATCAGGGCGCGGACTTCGATAAGTTCCTCGTACTCGTGGACGCTGAACTGCACCAGATTATTGATAAAGCCATTGATGCACTGTGTCCCCAGGTCGGAGACGATGGTCCCGACACCGGGCACGGACTTGAAGACACCATACAACTCCAACGTTTTAATGGCCTCACGAACATACCCCCGGCCAATGCCGAAGCTGGTCGCCAGGTCGCGCTCGCTCGGCAGTATGTCGCCGGGGCGTATCTCGTTATTTACAATGAGGTTACGTAACTGCTGGATCACATGATCCGACGGCTTGACTATCTGCACGCCCTTGATTTTTTCCAAGACATTCCCGGTGGACATGATTGTCCCTCCTCTTCGCGTCGCTCTTTCCTATTACTACCACATCGCCGTTCAAAAGCTAACCTTTTTTTCAGATGGTTTGAAAAAAAAGGTTGACTAAGGATTTTTATGGGTTAAAGTCAAGTTGTCAAAGGATAGTGGTTAACCACTGACCGTCAACAAAAAAGACCGGACGAAAAATATTTCATACCAATAAAAACAACGTGAGAAAGGAGCGGAATGGCCGAAGCGGCAGATGTGTTCCCGTTACCCACTCTCAACGAAAAAATTCTTATAAGGACGAAACCATGACCAGCGAAATTGCGGACAGCCTCAGGACCAAGGCTGTGGAACTCAGGAAAACCATCCTGACCATGATTCACGCCGCCAAGTCCGGCCACCCGGGCGGGGCCCTCTCAATGGCGGACATCATGACGGCGCTCTATTTCCACGAAATGAACATCGATCCGAAAAACCCGAAATGGGAAAGCCGCGACCGCTTCATCCTGTCGAAAGGCCATGCCTGCCCGGTCCTCTACGGCGCGCTGGCCCTGAAGGGCTATTTCGATTTCGAAATCATCCACACCCTTCGTTCCGAAGGTTCGATTCTCCAGGGCCACCCCGACATGAAGAAGTGCCCGGGCATCGACATCTCCACCGGCTCCCTCGGCCAGGGCCTGTCCTGCGGCGTCGGCATGGCCATCGCCGGCAAGCGTGACGACCTCCAGTACCGGGTGTTTGTCATGGTCGGCGACGGCGAAGCCCAGGAAGGGCAGATTTGGGAAGCGGCCCAGACCGCCAGTAAGTACGGCCTCGACAACCTCGTCGTCATTATTGACGACAACGGCCTCCAGTGCGACGGCAGTTGCGACGACATCATGCCGACCCGCGACCTCGGGAAAAAGTTCGAAGCGTTCGGGTTTGAAGTCTTTTCGATTGACGGCCACGACATGGACCAGATTCTCGCCGCCTTCAGCCTGATTCGCAGTCGCTCCGCCAACGGCAAACCGAAATGCATCATGGCGAAAACGCTCAAGGGACGCGGGGTTTCATTTATGGAAGACGTGGCCGAATGGCACGGGATGGCTCCGAACGACGAACAGTTCGCCACCGCCATGGCCGATGTGGAAAAGGGGCTCAACTAACATGACGACACTACGGAAAACCACCCGCGACGCCTTCGGCGATGAAATCGTCGCCCTCGGCGAAAAGAACAAGGATATCTACGTCGTCGACATCGATATCGGCAAGTCCTGCAAGACCGGCAATTTCAAGAAGAAGTTCCCGGGCCAGTACGTCAATGTCGGCATAGCCGAACAGAACGCCGCCGGCGTCGCCGCCGGTCTCGCCACCACCGGGAAGATCCCTTTCGTCGCCACCTACGCCGTCTTCGGATCGCTCCGCATGGGCGAACAAATCCGCCAGGAAGTCTGCTATCCGAAGCTCAATGTCAAAATCGCCTGTTCCCACGGCGGCCTCACCCCGGCCAACGACGGCGCCAGCCACCAGGGCATCGAGGACATGGGCGTTATGCGCACCATCCCGAACATGACCGTCATCATGGGCGCGGACTACAACGCCACCCGGAAGCTCGTCGCCGCCGCCGCCGAATTGAACGGCCCCGTCTACCTCCGCTTCACCCGTGACGCCATCCCGGTCATCTACGACGAAAACGTCGAATTCACCATCGGCAAGGCCCACATGATCCAGGACGGCGCCGACATCTCCATTATCGCGAACGGTGACACTGTCTGCATCGCCCTCGAAGCCGCGAAGGAACTCGCCGCCCAGGGCATCGGCGTCCGCCTTCTCGACATGCACACGATTAAGCCCCTCGACAACGACGCGGTCAAGGACTGCGTGGACCGCACCGGCAAAATCATCACTGTCGAAGACCACAACGTCCTGAACGGCCTCGGCAGCGCCGTCTGCGAAGTGGTAGCCGAAATGGGCCGTGGCCGGGTGCACCGTATCGGCGTCCGCGACCAGTTCGGCGAATCGGCGCCCTACGAACGCCTTCTCGCCCAGAACGGCATCACCGCCGAGAATATCGTCCAGCAGGCGAAGAAGCTTCTGGCGGAATAAGGCATCGCGACGACTGAAATGTCATTTACGTATATACTATAACCATCACCTCGTAACGGGCGGCCTCCTTTTCACTGTGGTATAGGCCTTCTGCGTTCTTCGCCGCCCGGCTGCGTCTTTCATCCTCTGCCTTCGATATCTACCTGATTCCTTATTCGAAACAGACGCATCTTCGAATTACCCCCTAAAAGCATTTCACGTACTGGGTGTTTTCAACCCCATGCCGTTCGTCACGGCGGGCGGCATGGGCATTGTTAAAAAAGGAGGGAAAGGATGAAAAAGAAACTCGTCGCCGGCCTCGCCATGCTGGCCTGTATTGTCGCGGCGGCCATCGGTCCGGCCCGGGCCGGGCAGGGCCGACAGCCCCGTTATGAAAAACTCGACCTCGCGATGTCGGTGAACGGCACCGATATCGCGACGGATACCAAGGTCGCGAACTATTTCGCCAGGATGGTTTATGAAGCGTCGGACAAACGGATAGTCATTTCCGTTTTCCCGAACGACCAGCTCGCCGGCGGCAACGCCACAAAGGGCATCGAAATGGTGGCGGTCGGCGCCGTCGACCTGGCGGCCTACGCGTCCTCCACCATGTCCATCATGGACGAACGCCTCCTCGTCGGCACCATACCGTGGGTCTTCGACGACTACCAGCACGCCAGGCGGATCATCGACGGGACCGGCGGCGAACACTACCGCCGCGTCCTGAAGGACCAGGGCTTTATCTACCTCGGCTCCTGCCACAACGGCTTCCGCCAAATAACCAACAGCCGCCGCGAAATCAGGCGTCCGGAAGACGTCGCCGGCCTGAAGATCCGCGTTCCCGGCGGTGAAATCTTCATCCGCACCTTCAGGGCCTTCGGCGGCGACCCGGTCGCCATGAGCTGGAGCGAAGCCTTCACCGCCATCCAGCAGGGCACCATCGACGGCCAGGAAAACGGCTTCAGCGTCACCAATTCGGCCAAGGTCAACGAAATCCAGAAATACATGACGGTGTGGAACTATACCTACGAGAACTACCTGTTCGTCGCCAACGAAGCCATTTTCGAACGCTTCAGCCCGGCGACGCAGCAGCTTCTCCACGAAAAGGCCTTGGAAGCGTGCGAATGGGGCCGCCAACTGGTTGAGCGGGAAGAGCAGGAGATTGAGGAAAAGTTCGTCGCCGCCGGCATGCGGGTGACCCACCTGACGCCGGAAGAACTGTCGGCGTTCAAGGCGGTTGTCGCCGACCTCCAGGGCTATCTTCGGAACAAGTACGGCGCCGAGGCCTGCAGCGCGTTCGGCCTGGAATAGGGGAGGGATACATATGAACAAGTTTTTAGGAAACATCGAAGAATACCTGTCCGCCGCCTGTCTCGCGGTCATGACCCTTCTCACCTTCGCGAACATCCTCGCCCGCTATGTCTTCAAGGCGTCGTTCTCGTTCTCGGAAGAAATTACCACCTACCTCTTCGTCCTTCTGTCTCTCATGGGCGCCGCCATCGCGGCGAAGCGCGGGGCGCACCTCGGGTTCACCCTGGTGAGCGACATGATGCCGCCGGCCATAAGGAAGGTCATGAAGTCCATCGGCTACCTGTTTGCCGTCGCCTTCTGCGGACTTCTTTGCTACTACGGCCTTCTCATGACGATCAGCCAGTACGAACGCAGCCAGATCACCGCCGGCATGCAGTGGCCGGAATGGATTTTCGGCGCCTTTGTCCCGTTCGGCGCCTTTTTCGTCACGCTCCGTTTTCTTCAGATCCTCATTAAAACCATTAAAGGAAAGGCGGTGTAGGGATGCTTCTTTTCGTACTGTTCGCGTCGTTCGCCGTCCTTCTTTTTCTTGGCACGCCAATCGCCATCTGTCTCGGCAGTTCCAGCCTCATGACCATGCTGGTGCAGGGCGCCGGCAAACCGCTTGACGCCGTCATGGCCGCCTTGCCGCGAATCGTTTCGGCGTCAACGAGCAAGTTCGTGCTTCTCGCCATTCCGTTCTTTATTCTTGGCGGCAACATCATGGAACGGGCCGGCATTTCGAAACGGCTTATCGAACTGGCCGAGGATCTTGTCGGCCACATTAAAGGCGGCGTCGCCCTTGTCTGCATCCTCGTTTCCTGCTTCTTCGCCGCCATCTCCGGGTCCGGCCCGGCCACCGTCGCCGCCCTCGGCCTTATCATGATTCCCGCCATGATCAAGGCGGGCTACAATCCGGCCTTTTCCGCCGCCCTCATGGCCACCGGCGGCGCCATCGGCGTCATTATTCCCCCGTCCATCACTTTTGTCGTCTACGGCTCCATCGCCGACGCCTCCATCGGCACCCTCTTTATCGCCGGCATCATTCCCGGCCTCATGATGGGCGCCGCCCTCATCGTCACCGCCCTGTGGGTCGGACGAAAATACGATCTTAAGGTACTGCCGAAGACCGATATGGCCACCAAATGGCGGGCCTTCAAGGACGCCTTCTGGGGTCTCCTCATGCCGGTCATTATCCTCGGCGGCATCTACGGCGGCATTTTTACGCCGACGGAAGCGGCGGCGGTGTCGGCGGTGTACGGCCTCGCGGTCGGAGTGTTCATCTACCGGACGGTAAAGCCGAAAGACCTCTACGCCATCCTCATCGACTCGGCGTCCGTCACCGCCACCGTCATGTTTATCACCGCCGCCGCCAGCCTGTTCGCCTATATTCTCACCCGGGCCCGGATTGACGTCGCCATCAGTACGTCCCTCATAGAATTCACCGGCGGCAACTTCATCATCTTTTTTCTTATCGTCAATGTTGTCTTACTCATCGCCGGCTGTTTTCTCGATTCGACATCGGCCCTGTTCATCTTTACGCCGCTGTTCGCGCCGGTCGCCAACGCCCTCAACATCGACATCGTCCACTTTGGCACCGTCATGGTCGTCAACCTCGCCATCGGCCTGGTGACGCCGCCTGTCGGGGTCAACCTGTTCGTCGCCTGCGGCATAGCGAAGATTGACATAAAGACGATATCCCAGGCAGTCATACCGCTGATTATCGCCGCGGTTACCGTCCTCGCCCTCGTGACCTATGTGCCGTTCCTGTCGCTGGCGTTGACGTAGAACGTCGCAGGTAATCAAACTTTTAAGAAATATTTATTTCATTACTTTAACCGCATTCCATCAAGGAGAAGAACGTGTTTGAATTCACCGATCAGGTCGTCGTCGTCACCGGCAGCGGTTCCCCGAAGGGTATCGGCAAAGCCATCGCCCTGGCGTTCGCGAAGCAGGGCGCCAAGGTAGTCGTCGCCGACATGAACGAAGCCGGCATCAAGGGCACGGTCGACGAAATCGAAGCGGCCGGCGGCACCGCCATGGGCGTGACCCTGAACGTGACGGACAAGGAATCGAACGAAAAGATGGTCGCCGCCGTGCTGGAAAAATGGGGCCGCCTCGACGTCCTCGTCAATAACGCCGGCATTTCCCAGAAGGTCACGGTCGAAGACATGACCCTCGACGACATGCGCCGCATCTTCGAAGTCAACGTCTACGGCCTCATCCTCTGCACCCAGGCCTGCATGAAGCCGATGCGGAAAGCCGGCTACGGCCGCATCGTCAACCTGTCCTCGGTGTCGGCGAAGCGCGGCGGCGGCGTGTTCGGCGGCGCCCACTACTCGGCGTCGAAGGCGGCCGTCCTCGGGTTCGCGAAGAATCTTTCCCGGGAAATTTCCGCCGAAGGCATCACGATTAACAGCGTCTGCCCGGGCCTTATCAACACGGAAATCTGGAAGTCGCTGGACAAGGAATCTGCCGCCAAGGTAATAGACGGCATTCCGATGGGCCGTCCGGGCGAGACCGGCGAAGTCGCCGCCGCCATCCTGTTCCTCGCGTCCCGCGAAGCGAGTTATATCACCGGTGAAGAAATCGACATCAACGGCGGTTCTCACATGGATTAAGATTCTTTTATGCCTGGTATTGTCAGACGGTGACCGGTGACGATACCAGGTGTAATGAGAAGGTTCGAATCCGCTCCATCGGTTTATTCAAGAAGGGAGCACCAATGGGTAAATTCTTCATCTGCATCGCCGCGCTGGCCGGTGTTATCGTCTCCGGCCTGAACCCGGCCGCCGCCGCCGAATTTTATCTCCGTCTCGGACACGGCGCCGCGCCGGACAACCCCCGGCACATCGTCGCCAAGGAGTTCGCCGCCGCGGTCAAGGATCGGACGTCCGGGCGGGTGGACATTGAAATCCACCACTCGGAATCCCTCGGGTCGGACAGCCAAATGGCCGAATCTCTCATGCTCGGCAAGCTCGACCTCGCCATCAATTCGCAAGGCCCCATCGCCGCCTATATCGAGAACCTCAATGTCATCGGCCTGCCGTTCCTGTTTTCGTCGCCGGAACACGCCTATACCGTCCTGGACGGCGACATCGGCGCCGAACTGGCCCGTCCGCTCGAGCGGAAGAACATGAAAATCCTCGCGTACTGGGACAACGGCTTCCGCCATATCACGAACAACCGCCAGCCCATCGAAACGTCCGAGGACATGCGGGACCTGCGGATACGCGTGCCGGAAGATGCCTTGACCCTGGCCATTTTCAAGGCCCTCGGCGCCGAACCGACGCCGCTCGCCTTCAGTAAGCTCCACGAAGCGCTCGGGGAAGACCTGTTCGACGGCCAGGAAAACCCGCTGACAAATATCTATTTTTCCAAACTGTACGAAGTGCAGAAGTACCTGTCCCTCAGCAACCACAAGTACGAGTGCTGCCCGGTGGTGATGTCTCTCCGCACCTGGCGGATGCTGCCGAACGATGTCCGGGAAATCATCATGGACTGCGCCCGCGAATTCGCCGGCCGCCACCGTTCCATGGTGAACGGCATGAACGCGGAACTCATGGACAAGCTGGTCGAGGCCGGGATGCGGATGAACGAGGTCGACACGGACGAAATGCGCCGTCGCTGCGCCAGCGTCTACGCCGACTTCGAGAAGGTGTTCGGGAAGGAACTGGTTTCCCGGATTGCCGTACTGGCCCGGTAACGGCACCGCTTCAGCCGATTGTTCCAAAAAAGAGTCCCCGGTTTCGGCCGGGGATTATTTCTGTTTCAGGCATTGCCGACGCATTCGTCGTGAAGGACGGCGTCAGTGTTTCTTGATAAGTTTCGTGAATGCCTCCAGCCCTTTGAAAAAAGCCACCAGTTCTTTCTGACTGAGTGAATGCCGCAGGCTTTTCAGTGTTTTAATGGTGTCGAGGATGTCGTACCGTTTGTGGGCGTCCGACACCTGCCTGCCCTTGTCGGTCGGGTGCAGGTGGAAGACCTTGGCGTCCTGTTTCGAATTGACCCGCGTCACCAGGTCTTTTTGTATAAGCCTTCGGATGGTCTGGCTGGTGGCGCTCACCGACCGGTACCAGCGGTTCGCCAGGCCGGTGACGGTGGAATCGGGGTAATCGCAGATGTCGGTGAGAAGATGCGCCTCGAGCATGGTGAGGGATTCGTCGCCGCTGTAGTCCTGGCGGGCATTAATGTAGTCGTTGTACTTCAGGACGAACTGGTACACCGCCGTCATCATTTCATTCGACAATGTGAAAAATTCGTGGACCTCCTCCCCGGACATGGCATCCACGTCGATATGATCAGGCTTCAGCAACGCCGCCACTTTCTCGACCACCTTGTGCATATGAAATCCTCGCAGCGTCAAAAATCCCTTTTCAACCCATCATAAGATCGAAAAAATATTTGACAACCGGAAACTGTCGGGTACTTTATTATTAAGAGCCTTAACTATCAAGTCATTTAAAATGACGGCCGAATTTCACCTGTGAACAACCGCCTCTTCCCCCTGAATCACGCAGTATGCCGGTTCGCCCATCCTTAACAAATCGAGGAGACGATCTCATGTACGATTTCACCACCACCATCGACCGTAAACTTCTTGGTTCGTCCAAATGGCAGGGCATGCGGGATCTCAACCCGAACGTCCCGGACGGCATTGTCCCCTTTTCCGTCGCCGACATGGAGCTCCGGGAACCGCCGGAAATCATCGACGGCCTGAAGGACTACCTGGACAACGTCGTCCTCGGCTATGCCGTCGCCACGCCGGAGTACGACGCGGCGGTCTGCGGCTGGATGAAGCGGCGCCACGGCTGGGACATCGAGCCGGACTGGATTGTCGAATGCAGCGGCGTCGTCCCGGCCCTGTTCACGGCGGTCAGCGCCTTCACCGCGCCCGGCGACGGCGTCATCCTCCTGACGCCGGTGTACTACCCGTTTTTCATGGCGGTGGAAAAAAACGGCCGGACCGTAGTGACGAGCGACATGGTCGTCCGGGACGGGCGCTACTGCATCGACTTCGCCGATCTGGAAAAGAAGGCGGCTGATCCGAAAAACAAGCTCCTCATTTTCTGCAATCCCCACAACCCGGTCGGCCGGGTCTGGGAGCGGGACGAAATCGAACGCCTCGGCATCATCTGCATGCAAAACGGCGTCCAGGTCGTGTCGGACGAAATCCACTTCGACCTTATGATGCCGGGGAAAAAGCACGTCGTCTACTCGACAATCTCCCCGGAATTCGCCGACAACGCCATCGTCTGCACGGCACCCAGCAAGACCTTCAACCTCGCCGGCATGCAGACGTCCAACATCATTATCCAGAACCACGACCTCCGCCGCCGCTTCTGCCACGAACTGGGGAAAACCGGTTTCTTCAGTTGTAACGTTCTCGGTTACAAGGCCTGCGAAATCGCCTACACCCGTTGCGAACCGTGGCTCGACGAACTCCTCGTCCTCCTCGACACCAACCGCCGGCTGGTCGAAGACTTCATGAAAACCCGCATCCCGAAGATCGTCGTGTATCCGTTGGAAGGCACCTATCTCCAGTGGTGGGACTGCCGCGCCCTCGGCCTCGACCACAAGGCGCTCGAGTCGTTCATGGTCAATGACGCCCTCCTGTTCCTGGACGAAGGCTATATCTTCGGCACGGCCGGACAAGGGTTCGAGCGGATCAACCTCGCCTGTCCGACCGCGACGCTGGCGGCGGCATTGGAACGGCTCCATGGCGCCCTGAAGAAAAAAGGCATCGTCTAAGAAAGTTTGAAGGTCCATAACCGATTGACGTATCCGCGCGAACAGCCAAAGGAGAATCACCGTGTCCACAGACAATCCCAAAACTGTCTCCACCCGTGATTTGAAACGCGTCCTGGGATTCAAGGAATTGATGAGTACGTCGGTCGGGCAGATTATCGGCGCCGGCATCATGTCCCTTATGGGCATCGCCATCGGCATGACCGGCCGGTCGGTGCCGTTTGCCTTTCTCATTGCGGCGTTCTTTTCCGTCATCAGTATCATCCCCCTGGTCATTATCGCGGGAACGGTCCGGATGCGCGGCGGGCAGTACACGATGACGGCGCTCTTGGCCGGGAAACGTTTCGCCGGCGTCTTCATTATCCTGTTCATCGCCATGAACGTCGGCATCTCGATGTACGCCCTGTCCTTCGCCGACTACTTCCTCGCCCTTTTCGTGCCGTCCATCGGCAGGAAAACGGTGGCCATCGCCATCCTCGTCATCTTCTACCTTATTAACATGTTCGGCGTGGACAAGATGGCCAAGGCGCAAAACCTTATCGTCGTCGTCATGGTCGTCGCCCTCGGCCTTCTCGCCGTCTTCGGCGTCGGCAAAGTGGACCCGGAATACCTGTCCGGCAACCTGTTGCCGAACGGCTACAAGGGCTTGTTCAGCGCCGCCGCCCTCCTCACCTTCGCCACCGGCGGCGCCTTCCTTATCGTCAACCTCAGTGCCGAAGCGAAAAATCCGACCCGTGACATCCCGCTGACAATTGTCGTCTCGACCCTCGGCGTCGCCCTCCTCTACGGCTTTATTGCCGTGGTGGCGGCGGGCGTGCTGCCGGTTGAGACGGTGGCCTTCAAGCCGCTTTCCCTCGTGGCCGACGCCGTGTTCCCGCACTATCTGTACGTCTTCTTCATGGTCTGCGGCGCCATGTTCGCCCTCATTTCCACCCTGAACGCCCAGCTCGCCTGGGCCACCAAGCCCATTCTCCAGGCCTGCGTCGACGGCTGGTTCCCGCAGTGGCTCGCCTACCTGCACCCGAAGTACAAGACGCCGATGTACCTCCTCACCCTGTTCTTCCTCGTCGGCGCCATTCCCGTCCTGACCGGCCTCGATATCGGCGCTCTCGGCACCATCGCCGTCATCTTCACCCAGATAGTCTTCATCATCGTCAACGTCGCCCTCTACCGCCTACCGAAGATTCTCCCGGAGGAATGGGCCAAGTCGAAGTTCCGCGTGTCGTCCGGCTGGATGTGGCTGTTCATCGTGGTGTCGGTCGCCGGCGGCATCCTGCAAATCTGGCTGATGGCGTCAGACCTCGATGCCGGACTCCTCCTCGGCATGGCCGGTCTCCTCGTGTTCTCGCTCGTGTTCTCCCTCTGGCGCTACAGCACCGGCAAAGTCGATATGGAAATCAGTTACGAAGCGAATTAAGGAACCGGTGGTACAGGCTACGGCCCTCTCTCCAAAAATGACACCCCCGTCGGCGGCGCCGCTGTGATTCACATGTATGGGCAACCAGGCCTTGCATGCGGGTCCGACGGCGCCGTTTTCATTGGCTTGTCGGAAATAACTTGAACCTGTTTCATAACAGGCAGGACATTTACCGTATACGGAATAAGGTATCACTAAAATAACCACAAATTGCCGGAAATTATCCGTGCAGTTTCATCGATTCAGCGGTATACTTTCCTGGACAAAATTGCCCTGGCCCCTGTCGGGTCAGCCCCTTGCACGGCCATCCGTCATCCGGATGGCTTTATGAATTGGAGAACTCCCATGCGTTGGTCCATGTCCAGAAAACTCTACCTCATCTTCTCCATTATGCTCGTTCTCGCCGTCGTCATCGGCGCCCTCGGCCTCTACGGCGTCAACCGCCTCGCCGGCGCCATGACCCAGCTCGGCCAGCAGGCCCGGCGCACCGTCAGCCTGAACGTTATGGAACGCATCAACCAGGAACGCTGGAACCTCACCAATGTCATCATCCAGTCGCTGGATGAAAACGACATGCGGAAAATGATAGACACCGACATGAAGCGGTACGACGACCTCATGCAGGCCGAACTCTCCACCTACTACGACAATTTCCCCAAACCGGTGACGCCGGCCCGCGAAGCCAATGTCCAGAAGGTCCGCGACCTTTACGCCGCCTACGCGATAGTCACCCGCGATATCGCCGAACTCTCCCATGAAAACTCCAACGCCAAGGCCGCCCGCCAGAACACCCGGGAGCAGGCCTTCTGGGACGAAGTCGATCACGACGTCGAAATGCTCGCCCGATTCTGTAACGGCCCCGACGTCCGAAAATTCAACA
>Ga0192243_10589_pt1 | contig 12971 bp, 12 predicted proteins | sample Koala_Koa27_K3_FD_131233 | JGI IMG/M metagenome (GOLD analysis project Ga0192243, IMG submission 131233) | Enriched cells from koala feces incubated with labeled cellulose particles, San Francisco Zoo, California, United States - Koala_Koa2-7_K3 ... | reverse complement strand
CTACATATCGGTGGCGCGCGGACGGCACTATTTAACTGGCTGTTTGCCCACAAAATGAAGGGAAAGCTTATTTTACGCATTGAGGATACAGATACAGGGAGACTAAAAGATGATTCTGTAAGCCAGATTCTTACGAGCCTCAAATGGTTGGGTTTAAACTGGGACGAGGGACCTGAAGTAGGCGGCGTATATTGGCCCTATTATCAGTCCGAACGATGCAATATATATAGTAAATATGCAGATAAGCTCCTTGAAGAGGGAAAAGCTTATTGTTGTTTTTGTACGTCGGACGATTTAGAAAAAGAACGTGAAAAACAACGGCTTTCAAAACAACCATTCCGCTATGGGCGTATCTGTAGGGATATGTCTAGGGAGGAGACTAAAGAGCGCATAGCAAAGGGAGAAACGTATTCTATAAGGATTAAAATTCCTAAAGAGGGGAACATAACAGTGCGTGACCTGATTCATGGTGATGTCACTTTTAGTTTAGACCAACTGGATGATTTCGTTATTGTAAAAAGCAATGGGATGCCTACATATAATTTTGCCGTTGTCGTAGATGATCATATGATGAACATAACTCACGTGTTGCGTGCAGAAGAACATTTATCTAACACACCGAAGCAGTTGCTTATTTATGAGGCTTTAGAGTTTATACCGCCGGCTTTCGGGCATATGTCGATGATTCTAGCTCCCGACCGCTCAAAACTCAGTAAGCGTCATGGAGCGACATCAGTGGAGGAATTTCGGGACCAAGGATATCTTCCTGAAGCCATTGTTAATTATCTTACCCTTTTAGGATGGGGACCAGGAGATGAGCGCGAAATCATAAGTCTTGAGGAAACAGTTGGACTATTTGAACTGGATCAGATGTCAAAAAAAGCTGCCATATATGATACTAAGAAGCTTACTTGGATGAACGGGCAGTATTTATCAGATCTGCCGCTAGAAAGGGTTCTGCCAGAGGCAGAAAAATTCTTTGTCAAAAACAATCTGGTAACGGAAGCATGGCTTGAAGAAAATAATGAATTTTTCGCGAAACTTGTGGATGTCGTGCGAGTACGTGTTAAAACACTGCGGGAAGTAGCGGATGCTTCAGAATATTTCTTTAAGGATTTTACAACATATGATGAAAAAGGCAAGGTTAAATATTTCAAGCCTGAAGCTGCGGAACTTCTAGAAAAATGTTGTGCGGCAATAGCTGAAGATAAGGAATACAGTTTAAAGAGCCTTGAAAATATCTATAGCAGGGTTGCAGAAAAAAACGGCTTGGCATTAGGAAAGATTGTTCACCCTACTAGACTTGCTATTACTGGCAGAACCGTAAGTCCTGGTCTTTTTGATGTAATGTATCTTCTTGGCAAGGAAAAGACAATTGAGAGAATAAATCGTGCTATAGCTTATATCAGGGAGGGTATATGAGGATTTTTCTTATTGCATTATTATGCCTTTTACTTTGTTCGTCTTCCTTTGCTGATCAGCAGACGACGGTACTTTTTGAGCAGGTTACAATTGATAAGGCCGAAGGAAGAATACCATACATTGATGGCAGTACTGACACTGATATGGAGAAGCAGGCTAACAGTTTAATGTATGCTACTGTAAAAGATATGGTAAAAGCTGTCGGAGGCTATGGCAGAATCAGCTACGAGGTGGTACTTAACAGGCCGAGCCTTATCGGGGTATTGTTCAAAGTCTCCAATAATGGACAGAGACTTGTTAAAGGATTGAATGTTGACTTAACTACAGGCAAGGAATTTACCGTTACTGATTTTTTCGTGAATAATGATACTGTTAAATCAGTTCTTGGGGATTATAGTGATGTACTTTTTACCGAAAGGGGTATTTGCACTCGTAACAGTGGCATAGGGGACTATACAAATATTATTGCCTACAGCAGTCTTCTTGCATCAATGCGAATGGGAGAGGCAGGAAGACTGTTGCAGATAGTCCGATTGACAGAAAATGCTGATGGTAAGAATCTTTCTATAAAAAAAGGGAATTTAATGGCGATAAAGCTTGAAACCAATCCTTCAGCTGGTTTTCGCTGGGAAATTAAACTTGATAAGGCTAATGAAAAAAAAATTGCAAAAGTTGGTAGTTCCTTTATGATGCCAAAATCAAGTGATCAGCGCATTGGAGTTCCAGGTACTGAAATACTTATGCTAGCAGCTGAAGAATCTGGTACTTGCAAAGTAACCATGGAATATAAAAGACCATGGGAAAGATTGCCTCTTAAAAGTTTTTCATTTACGGTAATCATTAGGGAATAGGAATTAGAAGGAAAAGGCCGATTGTAAAATGAAGTTGAACAGTTAAAAAATCCATAGCGATTGAATCCGTGCTAGAATAGAGTTCATACACAAAACCCTATCGAGGAGGACAATCACTATGGACTACCCACATTCTATCACAGATGCGGAGAAGCGCAAGAATGGAAAACATCTGACGGACATCGACCGAGGCACAATCCAAGCCCTTAACAGAGATGGAATGAGCCTTCGGAAGATAGCAGGACACATAGGCTGTTCTCCATCCACCGTTTTAAATGAGCTGAGGCGAGGAACGCCACCCAGAAAGAGCAATCGTGGACGGATACCTGGGTACTCCGCAAAGCATGACAGCGAAGTTTATCGAGCCAACCGTACACGTTCTCGTCGCAAACATCGAGTAATTATGTGTACTACATTCGTTAACTGGTGTATCGAAATGATGCGGACAAAAGACTGGTCGATTGATGCTTGTGTCGGATATGCAAAGCTACATAAGCTGTTCCCCAAGACAGAGATGGTCTGCACCCACACGATGTATAACGCTGTTTGGGCCGAGCTTATCTCTATTACGCCGACAGACCTCCCGGAAGCACTGAAGCGTAAGCAAAGAACAGAGAAACGGTCACGGGAACACAAACGCAAATACGGTGAAAGTATCGACAGCCGTGATGAAATCACCGAAAAACGCATAGAGTTCGGGCATTGGGAGGGCGATACGGTGGTCGGTACTCGTGACGGCGGTGGAGCAGCAACACTAACGCTGATTGAGAAAATGACTTAGAACCACATCGCCATCAAGATAGCTGGAAAGACAGCAAAAGCAGTGGAAACGGCAATGCAGGGGCTTCGTGAGGAATACGGAGATAAGTTAGCACAGGTCTTTAAGACAATTACCGTGGATAACGGCTCTGAGTTTGCCACATTTGCCTCACTCCCTGAATGGGGAACGAAAGTGTATTACGCACATCCCTATTCCTACTGGGAACGGCCTCAGAATGAGCGCAGCAATGGTCTGTATCGGCGATACGCACCGAAAGGTCAATCAATGGATAACTTATCCGATGAGGACGTGGAACACGCTGCTGACTTGATCTGTGGACTGCCTCGTAAGGAACTGGGCTACCGTACACCGGAAAAACTCTTCGACGCTTGCCTGGATGAAATCTACACTGCGTGAGTAGCAGAGCTATTTGGCAGGGTCAATGGGGCGTAATTCCCCCTTGACCCTGCCGTCTGTCTTTGCTGTTTGGTAATCAAGCCCAGCTAAGCTTGACTCTATTAAACTTTTACACGGATGTGTTTAACTTGCACTTGCAATTTTCGATTAGAAGAAAAACTGTTTTGCAAAATATATAATTTAAATTATTTTACATGTACATCTTCTTCAGAAGTGTCTGAAGAAGATGTACGTATCATTACAGGGATGCAGGGATAAGATTGCTGTATGTTGTTAAGAAAAATAAAGGAGACTCTGCAAGATGTTGCAAAAAATATAGAATTGCTTGCACTAGCAGGAACATTGGAAGCCCTTGAAGCTGCTATAAATGCTAGGGTTAATGCTGGATATCTTGGTGGCAAGGCATTCGGTGATAGGCAATATGCAAATAATTTTAATCGTGATGAAATGATGATGGCAGTTTATTTAGCTCATTTGCACAGGGTACGCATATATGTTACTGCAAATATTCTAGTAGATGACAGTGAAATGCATAAAGTGGCCGAGTACCTAATTTTTTTGAATAATATAGACATTGACGGTATTATTGTGCAAGATCTTGGTATAATTCGCTTGGTAAAGCTTATAGTTCCTGATCTGCCGCTGCATGCTAGCACTCAGATGACAATTACCAGCAGTAGCGGAGTAGCTTTTGCTGCGGCACTTGGTATTGAGCGTATCGTTCTTGCAAGAGAACTTAGTTTGGAGGAAATTAAGAGGGCATGTTAGGAAGATACGGAAATTGAAGTGTTTATTCACGGAGCTTTGTGCATATGCTACTCAGGATAGTGCCTTATGTGTAGTCTGATTGGCGGACGTAGCGGTAACAGGGGTCGTTGTGCACAACCTTGTCGTTTTCCTTATAAGCTTTTAAATAATGAGGGCATGAATATGCTGAAAGGCAGAAATGCTGGACAATATAGTTTAAGCCCCAAAGACATGAACACATTAAGTATTTTGCCGCAGCTTATTGAAACTGGAGTAGTGTCCTATAAGATAGAGGGACGTATGAAACGGGCGGAATACGTTGCCGTAGCAGCAGATATTTATCGGTGAGCTATTGACAGCTTTCTTGCGGGAAATTACCATATCTCTAGGCAGGGTCTTGAAAACATAGAACAGATATTTAATCGTGATTTTACTACGGCCTATCTAGCGGGCAGGCCAGGGAAGAATATGATGAGCGATCGTCGCCACAATAACCGAGGCGTATTGCTGGGGCGTGTACTTAAACTAGAAAAAGAACGTAGCAAGGCGTTTGTCAAACTTGAAAAGGATCTTCATATAGGTGATGGGCTAGAGTTCGGGGTAAGTATTGGTGGCCGTCTCGGGATCAAAGTAAACAGCATTGAACCAGACGGTTCTTATGTAAGTGTTGCCAGCGCTGGCGATCATGTAACTATTGACATACCAAGTGGAGTAAGGGTAAATGACAGAATTTTTAGGACTCTCGACAGCAATCTCATGAATTATGCAGGTAAGTTCTTTGGTCCTGATGCAAAAAAGTGCATAGGAATAAAGGCCCGTGTTGAAGCATATATTGGAAAACCTTTGAGAGTTATTTTTACAGATAATGAAGGAAATACAGGTTGTGGCGAAACGGTATTTATTTCGGAAGTAACGAGAAACAGGCCACTTGATGAAAATATTGTGAAAAATCAAGTTGAGCGTCTTGAAAATACGGAATATTTTCTTAAAGATCGGGTTTTTAAATATGATGAAAACATTATGGTTCCCTTAATCGAGATTAATAACGCACGCCGCCAAGTTATCTAAGAGTTAAATAGCGTAAGGCTGGCAGCTTTTTCTCGTAAGCGAAAATATATAAAAGATACTGTAAGAATACTAATACCTGAAGGAAGATGCAGATATACTAACAGTATTATAACAGTTCACTGTGATACTGTAGATAAGATAGAAACCGCCATAAATGCAGGTGCGGATAGGGTACTTTTTAATGGGGATAATTTTTCAAGGGAAAGGCATTCATCAGATGATTATAAGAAAGTAACGGCTAAAGCACGTAAAATGGGAAAGGAAATAGCATTTGCTACTCCAAGGATTATTAAGGAACAGCCGCTTTCTTATTTTGAAAAGCTGTTTTTCCTGTAGAATGAGTTGGAACCGGATTATGTATATATCAGCAATATTGGACTATGGCTTTTGGCGAAAAAATATTTTAAGCTTAAATTATGGGCTGGTCTTTCCATGAATACATACAACAGTCAATCACTGGCATTCTGGAAGGAGGCAGTGGCAGAAGGAGCTGTGTTTTCTGCTGAACTTACTATTGTACAGATTGAGAATTTGGCAAGAACCACACCTGTAATGCTAGAATGCATGGTCCAGGGACGCCTAGAACTGATGGTTTCTGAATACTGCACGGCAGGAAGTTTCATTTGTGACCTGCATAAGAGTGCATGTACCTTTAAATGTCGCGAGCCGCTCTTTTTAAAAGATAGGCATGAGGCTAAATTCCCTATAGCTACGGATCAATATTGCAAAATGCATATTTTAAAGTACCATGAACTTTCCATAGCTGCAAATATCAAGCATATGAAGAATATTGGTATCCACAGCATGCGTATAGATGCACGTAGCTATACTGTAGAGGAGACAGAAAAATTTACAAGGATGTATAAGGAGATTTTGCAAGGGAAAAGAGAACTTTCGGATAACCTGCCAGGAACTACAAGGGGACACTATTTTCGTGGGGTTCTATAAATGGAAGTGAAAATGAGACGTTTTGCAATAAAGACTTTGGAATTTGATAAAGTAAAAGATATTTTATCTGAGAAGACGGCTACTTTCTTGGGGAGTCAGGCTGCAGCTTCGCTTCGTATTGAAAGCAATATTGCGGTAGTTAAGCGTATGCATGAAGAGACAGGAGAAGCATTATTTCTTCTGAACGAGGGGAAAAGATTTCCTTTTGGTGGTGCATATGACATTACAGTTGATGTGAAAAGGGCTGAAATTGGGGGAATTCTTGAAGCTGCTGTCTTGCTTAAAATCATGACTACGGCTATAGCTATACGGCAGATGAGGACATTTCTTGTGGATGAAAATAGGTGTCCTGTTTTAAGTGCAATTTCCTTGTCTCTGGATATTTTTCCACGCCTTGAAAAGCAAATAGGAAATGTCGTGGATGATCACGGGGAAATAAAAGACAGTGCATCGCTTAAGCTTAATGGCCTGCGTAGCGCCATTCAGATTGCTAAAAATAGAGTTAGGGAAAGGCTTAACAGTATTCTACATAATACAGAAAATCAGAAATATTTCCAAGATACGCTGGTAACCATGCGAGGGGATCGGTATGTCATTCCTGTTAAGCAGGAATATAGAATGAATTTTCCTGGGCTGGTACATGACCAGTCTGGTAGTTGGGCAACACTTTTTATTGAGCCCATGGAAATAGTAAATTTAAATAACGACATAAAACGCTATCAGTCTGAAGAAAAGTAAGAGATTGAGCGTATTTTGCGACAGATTTCCGCAAATGTGGGGAGCGAAGCGAGCGCATTACTGCGTTCCCTAAATAAGATGACGGAACTTGATGTCATTTGTGCCAAGGCTTATCTTGCCAAAGAACAGCATGCAGTAAGGCCACAATTTGTAGAAAACGGTGGATTGAAAATCGAAAAAGGAAGGCATCCGCTGATTGATAAAAAAAATGGTAGTGCCGATTGATGTGGAACTTGGCGATAAATTTAACCTCCTTGTAATTACAGGTCCTAATACTGGAGGTAAGACTGTGGCTTTAAAGGCAGTGGGATTGTTTGCTCTGATGTCTCAGTCGGGCTTATTTGTTCCAGCAAGCAATGCATATCTTCCAGTTTTCAGAGCAATTTATGCAGATATTGGCGATGAACAGAGCATTGAACAGAGCCTGAGCACTTTTTCCGGGCATATGAAGAATTTAATTTCCATTCTGAATGAAGTACAACCTGGAGAACTAGTTTTGATCGATGAAATTTGCGCTGGGACAGATCCCAATGAAGGTGCAGCACTAGCAATGGGCATCTTAGAGCACCTCCATAAAAATTCTGTACTGACTATGGTTACAACTCATTACAGTGAGCTAAAGACTTTTTCTTATAGCCATAATGGGGTGGAAAACGCTAGTGTTGAATTTGATTCAGTGACTCTAAGGCCTCTTTATAGACTACTTATGGGGATACCAGGTAGTAGTAACGTATTTAGCATAAGTTGCCGACTAGGGTTGGATGGAAAAATTATAGAAGAAGCTGGGAAATTTTTAAATCAGGAACATCTGCATATGGAGACAATTATAAATGGACTGGAAAGCGAAAGACGCCGATATGAAAGTAGCAATCGGGAGATTGAAGATCTGAGGAGGGAAAGTGAACAACTGCTTAATGAATTGGTATTTTCCAAGCAAGAATTTGAACGAAGAAAAAAGGAAATGCTGCGGCGCGCTAGAGAAAAGGCTGATGATATATACAGACGAAGCCGCAGGGAATCAGAGGCTGTCTTAAAGGAATTGCGTTCTATGAAAAATGATTTTGATGCAAAAAAACTGGAGCAGGCGGCTGAAGAAGCGCGCAGGAAACTTAGCAAACAGTTTAGTAGCGGCGAAGAGTTGTCGGATGGCGTGCCATTGTCACTAAATACGGCAAAAAAAGGCACTAAAGTTTTTGTGAAATTGTTGGGTAAAAGTGGGGTTATTCATGAAATTAACGGCACAGAAGTTATCGTGCAGGCAGGCATTTTAAAAATGAGTGTACCGCTAGATGAGTGTCTGTTAACTAAGATACAGTCTGTAAGTAATGAACCTGAAACTATGAAAAAATGCAAAAAAACAATTAGAAATCAGATCTTAATGGATAAATTATTCAATGCAAGGCAGGAAGTTGATCTTAGGGGAATGACAATAGATGAGGCTATTCCTGTCGTTGATAAGGCCATTGATGATGCGCTTTTAAGCGGTATAACGCAGTTACGGCTGATACATGGAAAAGGAACTGGGGAATTACGGACAGGACTTACGGAATATCTTAAGAATAACCGCTTCGTAAAAAATATAAATATTGCTGCTATTGAAGCTGGCGGCAGTGGAGTCACTGTTATAGATATTTAAAGAATAATACGGAGTAAGGAGAATTGTGTTATATGTTATAATAGAAAAGTAAAACAAAACTAAAACAGTTTAAGGGGAATATGAAGGGGGTTTTAAAATGATTACAAGTATTGCGGCTAGTCATGCGAAAGGGAAATTTGCACAGGATAAAATTTTTGGAGCTAGCGCAGCCGCCGTAGCTGCTGCGGCGAAATACGGAAATGATAATGTTATCAACGCTACTATTGGTGCTATTGTAGATGAAGACGAGAAATTGGCTTGTCTGCCAACCGTGGAAAAAGTTTACCGCAGTCTTAAGACGGACGATCTTATACAATACGCGCCAATTTCAGGTCTTCCTGAATTTCTTGAAAAAGTTCAGGAGGCTGCATTTGGGGTATCTCGTCCTGAAGCATATATGGCAGCTGTGGCTACTGCAGGTGGTACTGGTGCTATCCACCATGCAATTTGGAATTATATGGAACCGGGGGATACGGCTCTATGTTCTGACTGGTACTGGGGTGCATATAAAGTTTTATGCACCGATATGGGTCGTAAATTCACAACTTATAAAATGCTTGATGAAAATAATAGGTTTAATTTTTCTGCGCTAGAAGAAAAAGTAAAGGAACTGCTGACAGTACAGGATAATCTACTCTATCTGCTGAATACACCTGCCCACAATCCGACAGGACATAGTCTTACAGAAGAAGATATGGATGGCGTTCTCAAGATTTTAAAGGAAGCTGCAGGAACTGATAAAAATGTAATATTATTTTTAGATGTTGCCTACCTTGATTATGCAGGGGAAAAGGAAGAAGTAAGAAAAATATTTAAGAAATTATCTGGTCTGCCAGCAAATATTCTAACAATAGTCGGTTATAGCATGTCTAAAGGATTTACTTTGTACGGACAGCGAACAGGAGCTATGATAGGTGTTTCTTCAAGCAAGGAAATAATTAAGGAATTTGAGGCTATTAACCATTATTCTAGTCGTGCTACCTGGTCTAATATTAACCGTTCGGCAATGCGGACGCTGGAGATTATTTACGGAGATTCAGAGCTTCTTAAGGCAACTGAAGAAGAACGTAAATATTATTATGAAATGATTAAGTCCCGTGCAGATTTGTTTACTAAAGAAGCCAAGGCCTGTGCCTTACCTATGTTGCCATATATGGCAGGGTTTTTCTTATCTATACCGGCAGTCGACTCTGATGCCGTCTGCAATAAACTTCATGAAAATAATATATTCTCAGTACCGCTAGTAGCAGGAGTACGTGTAGCTGTATGTGCCGTGCCGCTCAAAAAAATTGGTGGTATGGCAGAAAAAATTAACAACGCAATGAAGGCTGTAGTAAAATAAATCGTCAACCATAAAGCCAGAATTGTAATTGTATTGGCTTCTGGCTTTTCATATAATAACCTATTGGAGGTGTTTTATGCTGTCACTTATATTGTCTGATGGTAAACAGCAAAAAGTGAAAGAAGAAAGTACGTTGCTCAAAATTGTCGATACTTATGCTACATCTTTCGGATCACCTATAGTTGAAGGTATTTATAATGGAGAAGGATGGGATCTGCAGAGGCCTCTGGTTGCTGACGGCACCGTGGATTTTGTGGAAATGAACACTGAAGAAGGAATGCGTATATATGTGCGAACCTTACTGTTCTTATTTCTAGTGGCCGCTAAACGGTTGTATCCTTTTGTTGATATTGAAGTTCGTAATACTCTTGGCAGTGCCATTTATTGTATTGATAAAAGCGAAAAAAGGCTGAATGCAGATGATTTAAAGAAAATTGAAGCAGAAATGCATAAAATGGTAGAAAATAAGGAAAAAATTATTTTGCGCCGTTTCACCAAACAGGAGGCCATGAAAAACATGTCAGTGAGCAGTGAGGACTGTGTGGCGTTACTAAAGGCCCTAGATGATAATTCTATGATTTCAGTATATTATCTTTGCGAAGCGGAAGGATACTTTTTTGGCCATATGTGTCCTGATGTAAGTTATGTGCCTAATTTTGAATTAATAAAATACGATGATGAAGGCGTTGTCATAAATTATCCTGATATTGGAAACTGGAAAGTACTGCCGCCATTCAAAGATTTACCCGGTCTCAATGAAGCTTTCCGTGAAGCAGAGACTTGGGCGGAGATGATTAAATGTAATACAGTAGGGAGACTGAACCAGATCATAGACCTTGGATATGCAAATAAGATTATTCAGGTGGCGGAAGCGCTTCATGAAAAAAAGATTGCGGCTATTGCTGATGAGATAGCGTCAAAAAAAGATGTGCTGAAGCTTATCTTGATTGCAGGGCCTTCTTCTTCAGGGAAGACATCCTTTGCCCAGAGACTTAGTATCCAACTTGCGGTTAACGGGATTTTTCCTATACCGATTTCTATGGATGATTATTACTTAAACAGAGCAGATACACCATGTAAGCCAGATGGCAGTTATGATTTTGAAACCGTAGAAGCAATAGATTTAAAATTATTCAATAATCATCTTTTCAGACTTTTGAAAGGTGAGACGGTAAAACTTCCTAAATATAATTTTCGTAGTGGTATGAGAGAATATCGTGGGCGGGAGATTAAACTGAATGAAGGAAACGTATTAATCGTGGAAGGAATTCATGGGCTTAACGAAAGATTAACATTGATGATTCCTGCCATCAATAAAATGAAAATTTACGTAAGCGCACTTACACCTATGTCATTTGATGAATATACACGTATACAGACGACGGATATGCGGCTTTTGAGACGGATTGTTCGTGATTCTCAATTTCGTTCTCTTGATGCGACAGAAACACTAGAAATATGGGATGACGTGCGTTATGGGGAAGAACAGTATATTTTCCCATACCAAAACAGCGCCGATGTTGTTTTTAATACTACTTTAATATATGAATTTGCTGTGCTGAAAAAGTATGTTCAACCAAGGTTGGAAGCCGTAACTATGGATAAGAAAAAATCATATTTTTCAGCTTGTAGATTATTGAGACTTCTAGCTCATGTCAAAGAAATCAGCGATGATGTAATACCTAATAATTCTATTTTGCGTGAATTTATCGGTGGATCCGTCTTTAAGGATGCATTGTAAGCGCTTATAAATATGGATAGGGTATCTTGTTTTGGAAACGCATAAGTTAGAGTCAATAAAATAAAAATATCTGGGATGCAAATTGGTACCTGTGCTGTAGCTGTTAAGCGAGTCACCAGTAAAGTAACAGGTGCGGATCTGGTGCTTGCGGATATTGAAAAAGAGAAGAGAAGAATGCGTTTCACAAAATTGTCTGTGGCACAGGAGATTTTATTGGCGAAGCATTAAAAGAGATAATAGCAGAAGTATAATTTATTTCTAGCGGTTATTTTTAACATTTTGTATTTAAAAACAATCATTGTTAGAGGTGCACTTTGAAAAGTATCACTTGTAACACCATTAGTATTTACTATTTCCTTCTTGCTAAACTGGCTTGGACCTTTCTCAATGAAGTCGTCCAAAATTAAGAATATAGTTAGTTCAAAATAAAAATAATTGCTGTATTTTCTTCTGAAAGTAATGTTGATGGAAATGCTTTTGGAAGAATTTTTCTATTAAAGGCTATGTATTTTTAGTATAAAAACAAATACTGTCACAAGTTTGATTTTGTGTCTTAAAAAACTCAAAAATACTGGCTTAGTAGTCGAATATATAGGCCTCTTCATTGTTGACAGGGAAAATATAATATTGTATAATTTCATTTGTTGTAAATGGAGAGGTTCCCGAGTGGTTAAAGGGAGCAGACTGTAAATCTGCCGCGTTTCGCTTCGTTGGTTCGAATCCAACCCTCTCCACCATATCGCGGGGTGGAGCAGTTGGTAGCTCGTCGGGCTCATAACCCGAAGGTCGGTGGTTCAAGTCCATCCCCCGCAACCATAAAAACAGGCTGATGTAGATCAGTTGGCTAGAGCATGCGGTTCATACCCGCAGTGTCCGCGGTTCAAATCCGTGCGCCGCCACCATATTATTAAAATTTCCTGAAATAGATCAGGATATTTTTATTTTATGGAATGATGTATGCATATGCTAGTTTAGATGGCTATTATGCGTAGTATTATGCTAGTGTAATATCATAATGTGGCGAAAATTGCAAGTGCAAGTTGAACACATCTGTGTAAAAGTTTAATAGAGTCCAGCTTAGCTGGGCTTGATTACCCAACAGCAGAGCCACTTGACCCTGCCAAATGGCTCTGCTACTCACGCAGTGTAGATTTCATCCAGGCAAGCGTCAAAGAGTTCTTCCGGTGTACGGTAGCCCAGTTCCTTACGAGGCAGTCCGCAGATCAAGTCAGCAGCGTGTTCCACGTCCTCATCGGATAAGTTATCCATTGATTGACCTTTCGGTGCGTATCGCCGATACA
>Ga0192243_10588_pt1 | contig 12972 bp, 12 predicted proteins | sample Koala_Koa27_K3_FD_131233 | JGI IMG/M metagenome (GOLD analysis project Ga0192243, IMG submission 131233) | Enriched cells from koala feces incubated with labeled cellulose particles, San Francisco Zoo, California, United States - Koala_Koa2-7_K3 ... | reverse complement strand
CGCACGGATTCCCGCGCAGCAAAACCAAGCTTTGACAGTGTAATTCCGCAGTCAAAAGCACAGAATAATAAACAGAGCAAGAACGCTTATAAGAATGACCGCTACGGCAAGAACCGTGTTGACGACGGTAAGAAGACCGCATTAAAGGGCGGAAAGGGAGCAAAGGCTCCGGTACTGCCGCCGACACCGAAGGCAGAGCCGAAGGTAGAGGAAGTAAAGACCATCATTCTGCCGGATATTATCACGATCAAGGAGCTGGCTGAGAAGATGAAGCTTCAGCCGTCCGCCATCGTAAAGAAGCTGTTCCTTCAGGGAACGGTTGTGACGATCAACCAGGAGGTCGATTTTGACAAGGCCGAGGAGATCGCCATGGAATTTAACGTCCTCTGTGAGAAAGAGATCAAGGTCGATGTGATCGAGGAGCTTTTGAAGGAGGATGAGGAAGACGAGAAGGATATGGTCGCCAGACCGCCGGTTGTGTGCGTTATGGGCCACGTAGACCACGGTAAAACCTCTCTTCTGGATGCGATCCGCAAGAGCAACGTCACTGCGAAGGAAGCAGGCGGAATCACCCAGCATATCGGTGCATACGTTGTAGAGATCAACGGACAGAAGATCACCTTCCTGGATACGCCGGGACATGAGGCGTTTACCGCCATGCGTATGCGTGGAGCCAAGTCCACCGATATCGCCATCCTGGTGGTAGCGGCAGACGACGGCGTGATGCCCCAGACCATCGAGGCCATCAACCATGCAAAGGCAGCCAACGTGGAGATCATAGTGGCCATCAACAAGATTGATAAGCCCAGCGCCAACGTTGACAAGGTAAAACAGGAGCTCTCCGAGTACGAACTGATCCCCGAGGACTGGGGCGGCAGCACCATCTTTGTACCGGTGTCCGCTCATACCCAGGAAGGCATCCCGGAGCTTTTGGAGATGATTCTCCTGGCAGCCGAGGTCAAGGAGCTGAAGGCCAATCCGGGCAGAAAGGCCAGAGGACTCGTGATCGAGGCCGAGTTAGACAAGGGCAAAGGACCGGTTGCCACGATCCTGGTACAGAAGGGTACTCTGTGCGTTGGCGATACGGTGGCGGCAGGAGCCTGCTTCGGCAAGGTCCGCGCCATGATGGACGACAAGGGGCGCAGAGTGAAAGAAGCAGGACCTTCCACACCTGTTGAGATCCTGGGCTTAAACGATGTGCCCAACGCCGGTGAGGTGTTTGTGGCGACAGAGAACGATAAAGAGGCGAGAAACTTTGCGGAGACATTTATCTCCGAGGGCAAGAATAAGCTTCTGGAGGATACGAAGGCGAAGCTTTCCTTAGACGATCTGTTCAGTCAGATTAAGGCCGGCAACATCAAGGAGCTGCCGATCATCGTCAAGGCTGACGTACAGGGATCTGTGGAGGCAGTGAAGCAGAGTCTTGTAAAGTTGTCCAACGAGGAAGTGATGGTCAAGGTGATTCACGGAGGCGTCGGCGCCATCAACGAGTCCGATGTGACTCTGGCTTCCGCTTCCAACGCGATTATCATAGGCTTTAACGTAAGGCCGGATACCACGGCCAAGGCCATTGCGGACCGTGAGAAAGTAGATTTGAGACTGTATAAAGTAATCTATCAGGCAATCGAGGATGTGGAGGCTGCCATGAAGGGCATGCTGGACCCGATCTTCGAGGAGAAGGTCATCGGTCATGCAGTGGTACGCCAGACCTTCAAGGCTTCCGGCGTCGGTACTATCGCCGGCTCCTACGTGCTGGACGGAAAGTTCCAGAGGGGCTGCAGCGTGAGAATCACCCGCGACGGAGAGAAGATCTTCGACGGACCTTTAGCATCCTTAAAGAGATTTAAGGACGATGTCAAGGAAGTCAATGCCGGTTATGAGTGCGGTCTTGTATTTGAGAAATTCAACGACGTTCAGGAAGACGATATGATTGAAGCATACGCCATGGTGGAGGTTCCGCGCTAGGAATTTTCCCCCTCCTGAGAAAGAGGTAAGACATGCGCAAAAACAGTATAAAGAATACAAGAATAAACATGGAGGTCCAGAGAGAGCTGAGCGAGATCATCCGCACAGGGATCAAGGACCCCAGAATCCACCCGATGACCACGGTCGTGGCGGTGGAGGTAACACCGGATTTGAAGTATTGCAAGGCTTATATCAGTGTTCTGGGTGACGAGGAGGCCGCGGCGGCCACGATCGCCGGCTTAAAGAGCGCAGTCGGTTTTGTGCGCCGGGAGCTGGCGCGCAGAGTCAATCTGCGCAACACGCCGGAGATCTCCTTCATCCTGGACCAGTCCATCGAGTACGGCGTTCATATGTCAAAGCTGATCGATGAGGTGGCCGGGGACTTAGAGAAAACTGAGGAAGAATAGGGAGGTGTTAACGATGAGCCAATTAACCGAGAAACTGGCTGCTGCGAAGACAGTAGCCATCATGGGGCATATCCGGCCTGACGGTGACTGTATAGGCTCCTGTCTGGCCCTCTATAACTATATCAGGGAACAGTATCCCTCGGTCGATGCGACGGTCTATTTAGAGAAGCCTGCGGATAAGTTTGATTATCTGCAGGGCTTCGGAGACATTTGCAGCGATTTTGAGGAGGACCGCGCCTATGATCTGTGTGTCTGCTTAGACTGCAGCGACAGAGCACGCTTCGGCTCCTTTGTAAAATATCTGGATTCCGCGGCGGACAGTCTGTGCATAGACCATCATATCACCAACTTAAACTTCGCGGCGGTCAACGTCGTGGAGGCTTCAGCCAGCTCCACCTGCGAGGTGCTTTTCGAGCAGCTGGAGGCGGAGAAGGTGAACAAGGCGGTGGCGGAGTGCCTTTATACGGGCATTATCCATGACACGGGAGTGTTTAAGTTCAGCAGCACGTCGGCCAAGACCATGCGCATCGCCGGATTTTTGATGGAAAAAGGGATCGATTTCACCAGTATTATCGACGACAGCTTCTATACAAAGACCTACATACAGAACCAGGTCTTGGGCAGGGCTCTCTTGGAGAGCGTGACGTTCATGGACGGCAGATGCATATTCAGCGTGGTGAGAAAGCAGGATATGGAATTCTACGGCGTGGAGAGCAAGGATTTAGACGGCATTATCGACCAGCTGAGAATCACCAGAGGCGTGGAGTGCGCCATCTTCCTGTATGAAGTGGGGATTCACGAGTACAAGGTGAGCCTTCGCTCCAACACGAATTTGGACGTCAGCAGGATCGCCAGCTATTTCGGCGGCGGCGGTCACGTGAAGGCGGCGGGCTGTACCATGTCCGGCAGCATCCACGACGTCATCAACAATCTGTCCTCCCATATCGAGGAACAGATGAATCAGGAGAACGAAAATGTTTGATGGTGTCATCAACGTGTATAAAGAACCAGGATATACCTCTCATGACGTGGTAGCGAAAATGAGAGGTATTTTAAAACAGAAAAAAATCGGCCATACAGGAACCCTGGACCCGGCGGCGGAGGGCGTGCTCCCGGTCTGCTTAGGGAAGGGAACCAAGCTGTGCGATATGCTGACGGATAAGACCAAAACCTATGAGGCGGTGCTGCTTCTCGGCAGGGAGACGGACACCCAGGACACCACCGGAGAGACTCTAAGCGAGGCCCTGGTCTCCGTGACGGAGGAGGATGTCAGGGAGGCGGTTTTGAGCTTTGTGGGAGAGTATGACCAGATTCCGCCCATGTACTCCGCCTTAAAGGTGGACAGGAAAAAGCTCTACGAGCTGGCGAGAGCCGGAAAAGAGGTGGAGCGCCAGGCGAGATCCGTGACGATCCATGAGATCTCGATTCGAAGCATCGACCTGCCCCGGGTGACTATGTCGGTCACCTGTTCCAAGGGAACCTACATCCGCACTCTCTGCTACGATATCGGGCGGAAGCTGGGCTGCGGGGGCTGCATGGAGCATCTGACCAGAACCAGAGTGGACCGTTTTGAGGTGAAGGACAGCCTGACCCTGGCTCAGATCGAGGCGCTGAGGGACGAGGACCGGTTACAGGAGCATATTGTTCCGGTGGACGGGATGTTCTCTGACTATCCGGCGCTGACGGTCAGTGAGGAGTGCGACCGGCTGGTGCACAACGGTAACCAGTTCTATCCATCGGAGGATCAGCCGGAGACATACCGGACGGCAGACATGGTCAGAGTCTATGACAGCGCCGGCCATTTTATCGGAATTTATGAGTACGACGGGGAGAAACGGTGGTTTAAGCCGCGTAAGATCTTTCTTGGAGGACAGTAGGATGGAGTGTATCGTTGGAACCAAAGAATTTGAGATTCCAGTGCCCACCGTGGTGACCATCGGTAAATTCGACGGGCGCCACAGGGGCCATCAGAAGCTTCTGCGCCAGATGCTCAAGCTGAAGGCGGAGAAGGGATACCAGACCGCCGTGTTCACCTTTGCGGTGCCGCCTGCCGCCTTCATAAACGGGATCACCCAGAAGATGATCACCACCAACTATGAGAGGCGGAACAATTTGGAGAAGATCGGAATCGACTATCTGGTGGAGTATCTATTTTCCACAGAGGTCGCTCACATGCCGGCGAAGGAATTTGTGGAGCAGATTCTGGTGAAGCAGATGCACGCCAGGGCCATCGTCGTGGGAACCGACTGCGGCTTCGGCTATCGGAGAGCCGGTAACGCCAAACTTTTACAGCAGCTTTCCGGTCCCTGCGGCTACGAGCTGGTGGTGATCCAGAAGGCGAAGGACGAGGACCGGGACATCAGCAGCACCTACGTCAGGGAGGAGCTGGACGCAGGCAATATCGAGAAGGCCAACGCGCTGCTGGGGGAACCCTACTCGATCCACGGAATCGTGGTCCACGGCAACCATATCGGAGGCCCGATTCTGGGATTTCCCACCGCCAATTTGATCCCCCCCGAGGAAAAGTATCTGCCGCCCTTTGGCGTCTATGTGTCCAGGGTGCTGGTGGAAGGTAAGGAGTACGGCGGCATCAGCAACATCGGGAGGAAACCCACCATAGACGGGGAGAGCCCGGCGGGAGTGGAGACCTTCATCTTCGGAATCGACAAGGACATCTACGGCTCGGTGATCGAGGTGCAGCTGCTTCATTTCGTCAGATCGGAACAGAAATTCGACGGTCTGGAAGCGTTGAAGGAGCAGATCGAGCGGGACAAGCAGTTTGGACAGGATTATCTGGTGCAGAATTTGACAAAAAAGGATGGCCCTTGACAAATTGGAGGCAAGAGGATATAATACTTCTGTAATAATTTAATAGATTTGTAACAAATCACATAAATAAAAGGAAGTATGTATCTCTATGAATAAAAAGAAAAAACAAATGATCACGTATGGAATCATAGCGGGAGCCGCTCTGATCGGTCTGGCGGGTTTGACATCACAGAAGCCGGAGCAGGGATCACAGTCCCTTCAGGCAGCGGCGAATCCGGAGGAACCGTCTGATATACAGGTTAAAAAGTCGGGGGCGCCGGTGGCCGGAATCAATGTGGCCTTGGATGACTATTACGCCGCCTTGGACCGCAAAGAGGTGTCGCGGTCCGTCATGGAGGATCTGACCACAACCGTGGGACTGACCCAGGAGGAGACCGGCTACGTGTCCATCATGGACGTCTACACGAATCTGGGCGTCGCCGAGGTCAGCGGTTACTTAAACATCAGAAAAGAGCCGAAAGAGGACGGAGAGATCGTCGGAAAGCTGACCCGCAACGGCGGCTGTGAGATTCTGGGCGAGGAGGACGGCTGGTATAAGATTCAGTCTGGACCCGTTACTGGTTACGCCTCTAAGGAGTTCATTGTAACCGGAGATGAGGCCAAGGCTATCGCATCTGAGGAATCCTCCCTTGTGGTCAAGGTGGACACCGACGTCCTCCGCGTCCGCACCGAGCCCAACACCGAATCCAGAATCTGGGATCAGGGCTACGCAGGCGAGACCTACGAGGTGGCCGAGGATTTGGGCGACGGATGGGTTAAGATTCATCTTGAAGGCAATGACGGCGATACGGAAGGGTCCGACGGCTACGTCTATACCAACGGCAACGCCACGCTGATGTACGCCCTTCCCGAGGCCACGAAGTTCTCACCGTCGGAGTTAGCCGCTCAGGCCCATTCCAAGGCCAGACGGGATGTGGTGGACTACGCCATGCAGTTTCTGGGCAACCCCTATGTGTGGGGCGGAACGAATCCCCATACGGGAGCCGACTGTTCCGGTTTCACTCAGTACGTGCTGAGAAACGGAGCCGGCGTGTCCTTAAACAGAACCTCCAGAGAGCAGGCCAAACAGGGTCAGGAGATCACCTCAGCCCAACTGCAGCCGGGAGATTTGATCTTCTACGGCAACAGCCGCGGCAGTATCAACCACGTGTCCATGTATATCGGCAACGGTCAGGCGATCCACGCCTCCAGCAAGAAAACCGGAATCAAGATATCCCAGTGGAACTACAGAAGTCCGGTAGCAATCCGCAATATGATTGGTGATTAATAGATATAGAGTCAGTAGGATAGGGCAGCCCGCCGGGCTGCCTTTTTTGCGCGCAGAATCAGGAGAGGAACAAACATATATATGTTTAAAATTAAAAATATATATTTAATATAAAAAAAGACTATACAAATGAGAAATAATAGTATATAATAGGTTGCAGATAGGGAATTCCAAGCGAATTACCCTTAACGGGAACCGGTCCTGGAACATGCAGAAAAGTTTATGAGTTTATAGGAGGAGGAATATGAAGTCAAAAGGCGATGCTATCATAAACAAAGTGAACAAGATAGCACAATTCATGGGAAAGCAGATCTACTTTAGGGCGATGCGCGACGCATTCGCCATGGCGGTGCCGTTTCTGGTGCTGACCGGATTTGTGATTCTGTTTAACAACGTGGTGATCGCACCGGACGGTTTTTTAAAACATGTCATTGATCCGGCGATTCTGACCACGGCTCAGACCTTTGGAAACAAGATTATCAACGGTACGATGAACATCCTGTCCCTGCTGATCGTGGTGCTGATCTCTTACAGCCTGTCGGTCACAAGAAAGGCCAAGAACCCGGTCATCCCGGTTACGGTGGCGGTGGCCTGTTTGTTTTCACTGATGCCCACATCCGTGAACCTGATTCCCACCGGCATGTCCGAGGCCGTGGAGGTAGCCAACGTGGTACCTTACTCCCTGACCAACGCCGGCGGGATGTTCCTGGCGATCTTTACGGGTATTCTGGCCACAGAGCTGTTTATCAAGCTGTCCGGTGTGGAAAAGCTGCAGATTAAGATGAACGGCAACATTCCGGCGGCCGTAATCCAGACCTTCAACTCCCTGATCGCCGTGATCCTGACGATATCCATATTCGCCCTGGTATCCTTCCTGGCGGTGGTGATCACAGGGATGGAGATCAACGAGATTATCGTGGCGGTCATCCAGGCTCCGCTTGTGAAGCTGACCACCAGCCTGCCCGGTTTCCTGGTGCTCTGTATGTGTACGAACCTGCTGTTTTTCTTCGGTATCCATGCAGGCGGAATCGTCAATCCGATTCTGGAACCGCCCCTTCTGGTGGCTATGCAGCAGAACGTGGAGGCATTTGCGACCCATCAGGTGATCCCGAATATCATCGTACTGCCGTTCCGCGATCTGTATGGCCATCTGGGAGGCACGGGGAGCACGATCGCACTCCTGATCGCGGTATTTATCCTGAGTAAGAGGAAGGAGCACAGGGAATTCGGAAAGATGGTGATCCCGACCAGTATTTTTAACATCAACGAGCCGATCATCTTTGGCTTTCCGATTCTGTTTAACCCGTTTATGCTGATCCCCTTCGTATTCGGGCCCATGCTTTTGTTTGTCATTGCGTATTTTGCAACCGCCTGGGGTCTGGTTTCCCCGATCGTGGCCTATGTGCCCTGGTCCGTGCCGCCGCTGATCAACGGTTACATGGCCAGCGGAGGAGATATCAGGAATGTGATCTTACAGCTTCTTTTGATCACTCTGCAGGTTGTAATTTACATACCATTTTTGAAACTATATGAACGCTCTCTGGACATCATGGACAGGGAGAGAGACGAGTCGGCAGCAGCTTAAAGAAATGGAGGAATCATCATGAAGAAGGTATTGTTAGTGTGTAACGATGGAATGTCTACCGGTTTTTTGACCAACAAGATGAATGATCTGGCGAAAAAAATGGGGATGGACTGCCAGGTGAGGGCCATCTCCGAGATGACCCTGGACCGGGAGTGGGAGGACTCCGACTGTATTCTCTTAGGGCCGCAGATCGGCTATCTGCGGGACGGCGTGGAGAAGAGAATCCAGGGCAAGCGCCCGGTTGAGGCGATCAGTCCTGTAGATTACGGCAGAGTCAACGCGGAGAACGTGTTAAAACAGGCGCAGCGCATGATGGGCGAATAACCGTTAAGGAAAGGGAGAGAAGTCATGGAAGAAATGGTGATGAGATGTTTTGAGATTATCGCTGCGGTGGGCATGGCCAGAACCTGCTTCGTTCAGGCCATGGAGTCCGCCAGAAAGGGAGACTTTGAAGCCGCCGAACAAAAGATGGCCGAGGGGAATGAGAGTCTGGTGAGCGGACACACGGCGCATACGGACTTTGTACAGCAGGAGGCCGCCGGGGACCATGTGGAGGTACACCTATTCCTGGTTCACGCGGAGGATCAGCTGATGAGTGCGGAAACCTGTAAGATTATGGCCGGCGAGCTGATCCATGTTTACCAGGAGCTGGCGGCGTTAAAGAACGGAGGGAATTCATGAAGCGGATCATCAGCTGTACGGCCTCTGACTTTCGCGCCATGAGCGGCAGGGAGGAGCTGAGAGAGGCGATCCTTGCCAGCGAGGGCCGTGTTGTGATGGCCCAGACCGCAGTGGGAAATGAGTGTATGATCTCCGGAGTCAGCAACGCGGAGATGATCGCGTCCTTCGGCGCGGATATGGTGCTCTTAAAGGTGCTGGATGTGGAGAACCCTTCTGTCTGTGGGATCGAGGCGGAGGGCGGACGGGTTATAGAGGAAGTGAAGCGCCTGACCGGTCGTCTGGTGGGAATCAACTTAGAGGTGGTGGGGGCCCATGACCTGGCATACCGGAGTGGAACGACCCTCTCTCAGGAGACCCTTTTAAAAGCGATCGAACTTCATCCTGATTTTTTGTGCCTGACGGCGTACCGGAGCAAACCGGGGAATACCACCGAGGCGGTTTTAAACGCCGTGAAGCTGGTGAGAGAGCATTACAACGGCTTTCTGATCGTCAACAAATATGCCAGCGCGGCAGAGCTTCAGGGAGAACAGGGATACGAGGACTATATCCGCTGCGGCGCGGATATGCTGACCCTGCCCATGCCGGGCAGCGTGGCTGGGGTCTATGTGGAGAACTTAGCGCCGGTTGCAGCCCGTATACGGGAGGCCGGAGGTCTGGTGAGCATGGCGGTTTCCACCTCCCAGGAGGGAGCCGACAGCGATACGATCCGCATGATGGCGCTCCAGGCCAAGCAGGCGGGGGCCGATCTCTACGATTTCGGCGACGCCAATCAGAACGGAATTGCGGCCGTGGAGAATATCTTTACGCTGTCGGTGGCGGTCCGGGGCCGGAGACACACCTATTTCAGGATCGGACAGTCGGTAAACAGATAAGGATAGAGAAAGGAACAAAACTATGTTGACAATCGGGTATATTGGAAATGGAAAGAGCACGAACCGCTACCATCTTCCATTTGTGCTGCAGAGGGATGATATAAGAGTCAAGACGATCTATAATCCCAGGATTCATCATGATAAATGGAAGGCGGTGGAGGGCGTCTGCTACACCACGGACATCGGGGAGCTGATGGACGACCCGGAGATCCAGCTGGTGGTGGTCTGCACCATGCAGCAGTTCCATTATGAATATGCGAAGCTGGCCTTAGAGCACGGGAAACATGTGCTGGTGGAGAAACCCTTCATGATGACCTATGAGGAGGCCGTAAAGATCTTTGATCTGGCCAGAGAAAAGGGACTTCTGGTGCAGTGTTACCAGAACCGGCGGTATGACTCGGATTTCCTGACCGTTCAGAAGGTGATCGAGAGTGGAAAGCTGGGGGATTTGATCGAGGTGGAGATGCATTTTGACTACTACCGGCCGGAGACTCCGGAGCAGTCCTCAGAATTTCGGTTTTATGACAGCTATCTGTACGGTCATGGCTGCCACACCATCGATCAGGTGGTTTCCTATTTTGGAATCCCGGATTCCGTGAATTACGATGTGCGCAGCATCCTGGGCAAAGACCGGATGAGCGATTATTTTGATCTGGATCTGTTCTACGAAAATAAAAAGGTTTCCGTCAAGTCCAGCTATTTCCGGATCAAAAGGCGTCCCAGCTTTGTGGTGTACGGTAAGAAGGGCATGTTCATAAAGGAGACGCCGGACCGTCAGGAGGAGCACTTAAAGCTCTTTTACATGCCGGGACAGCCTGGCTTTGGAAAGGATGAGCCGGAGCATTACGGCACGATGACCTATATGGGGGATGACGGCATCGTCCACGAGGAGAAGGTGCCGAGCGAGGACGGGGACTACGGCAGGGTTTACGATGCCATCTATGATACCCTGGTCAATGGAAAGCCGCCCAGAGTCAAGGACGAGGAGACACTCTGCGTCATGAAGATTCTGGAGACGGGAGCAAGGTCGGTGGAACAGAAGTACCGGTAAGCAGTCGTTGGGCCTGATGGACATTCGAAGGCATCTCATGTATAATGGCAGATAATAAAGAAGAGGTGATCACAGGTGAAAACAAAATATAAGATCGTATATGATTCGGTGAAGGAAAAGATAGAAAACGGCGAGTATCAGGCCAATGACCAGATCGAGGACGGAGAGACGCTGGCCGGAATCTACGACTGCAGCGTCCTGACGGTGAAAAAGGCCCTAGACCTGCTGGTGGGAGAAGGGTATCTGGTGCGAAAGAGGGGACTGGGAACCTTTGTCAAAAAGATCGTGCAGAACAGGGCGGATCACAAAAGCTGCGGGGTAAACTCCTATTACACCATGACCCGCGACATCATCCGTCCCAATGTGACCTCCCTTGTGGAGAAATTTGAGGTGGTCAAAAGCGACGAGGAGATGGCCCGGAATTTAAACATAGAGCCGGGGGATTTTATCTACCACATCATCCGCGTCCGTCTCTACGACGGGCAGCCCAGGGTGGTGGAGTACACCTGGATGCCCCTCAGCGTGATCAGCGGTCTGGAGATGAAGCATCTGGAGGGCTCGATCTACTATTATATCACCCACGATCTGAAGCTGAAGATTCAGAGCGCACACGTCAGCTTCAACGCCACCAGGCCCAATGACATCGAGAAGAAGCATTTCGGGATGGATGACCACGATTTTGTGTGCGAGGTGGTTCAGACGGCATTTTTGGATAACTCGGATATCTTCGAGTATTCCATCGCCCACCACATCCCCGAATATTTTGAATTTGAGACAACCATAATCAAGGAGCTGTATTGAATATAGAGGAGAGCACGTATGTATTTTAAAAAAAGCCGGGGCTTCCCGGAGGGATTTTTGTGGGGCAGCGCCTCCGCCGCCTATCAGGTGGAGGGCGCCTGGAATGAGGGAGGAAAGGGGGAGACTAACTGGGACCGGTTTGTGCGGATTCCGGGAAAGACCTTCAAGGGAACCACAGGCGACAAGGCGGTGGACCATTACCACCGGTTTCGGGAGGACGTGGCGCTGATGGCGGAAATGGGGCTGAAAACCTACCGCTTTTCCATCTCATGGGCGCGCATCTACCCTGAGGGCCGGGGAGAAGTAAGCGAGGCCGGGCTTCGCTTTTATGAAGATCTGATCGATGAATGTTTAAAATATGGAATCGAACCCATGGTCACCATCTATCACTGGGATCTCCCCCAGACGCTGTGCGAGGAATACGGCGGCTGGGAGGATAAGCGGATCGTGGAGGACTATGTCAATTACGCCACAACCCTGTTTGACCGGTTCGGCTCGAAGGTGACCTACTGGATCACCATGAATGAGCAGAATATCTTTACCTCATTTGGCTGGCTGAAGGGCATGCATCCGCCGGGTGTGCAGGGCGATCAGAAGACCTTTTATCAGGTCAGCCACCATGCGAATCTGGCTCATGCAGGGGCGGTGCTGACCCTCAAGGCGCGGTATCCCCATGCGAAGGCGGGAGCCAGCTTCGCATTCTCCCCCTGCTATGCCTGGGACTGCAGGCCGGAAAATGCCATGGCCAAGATGGATTATGACGAGCTGCAAAATTACTGGTGGATGGATGTCTACGCATACGGCAGGTATCCGGCTGCCGCAATGGCCTATCTGCGCTCTGTGGGAACCGCCCCTGAAATCAGGGAGGGGGATATGGAGATACTGAGGAAAGCCGCCGGTCTCATCGACTTTATGGGCGTAAACTACTACCAGACCACCACGGCTCAGTATAACCCGAAGGACGGCATCCAGTCGGACGGAGCCATGAACACGACGGGAAAGAAGGGAACCGCCGCAGTGGCGGGCGTGGCCGGACTTTACAAGAATCCGGCGAACCCCTATCTGGAGACTACGGACTGGGACTGGACGATAGACCCCATGGGAATCCGGATGTGCTGCCGGGAGATCACCAGCCGCTACGGGCTGCCCATCGTCATATCGGAAAATGGTCTGGGAGCCTTTGACCGTCTGGAGGACGGGGAGATTCACGACCCCTACCGGATCGCCTACTTGGAGGCCCATATCAGGGAACTGAAAAAGGCGGTGGACGACGGCTGTGACGTGTGGGCCTACTGTACCTGGTCCTTCACGGATTTGCTCAGCTGGCTGAACGGTTATCAGAAGCGCTACGGCTTCGTATATGTAGACCGGGAGGAGGACGAGAACTCCGGGACTCTGAACCGGTATAAAAAGGACAGCTTCAAGTGGTATCAGCAGGTGATCAGAAGCAATGGAGAGACGCTTTAGGTGAAGATAGACGGGCGGCCTTGAACACAATCCCATTCTGTGTTAGA
>Ga0192243_10585_pt1 | contig 13012 bp, 12 predicted proteins | sample Koala_Koa27_K3_FD_131233 | JGI IMG/M metagenome (GOLD analysis project Ga0192243, IMG submission 131233) | Enriched cells from koala feces incubated with labeled cellulose particles, San Francisco Zoo, California, United States - Koala_Koa2-7_K3 ... | reverse complement strand
TTTGTTCCTAGCTAGGGGGATAAAAAACGATCTGCGTGCGATGGTACTTTCTTAATCATAATATGCTACTAAATCTTCTATGATCAGTAGTCCGATCGGCCCCAGCACGAAGCCCAACAGGCCGAAAAGCTGCAAGCCTACGTACATGGAGATCAGGGTTTCCAGGGCTGACAGGCCAACCTTGTCGCCCATGAGCTTGGCCTCCATGATTTGGCGGAGGAAATAGCAGATCACGTAGATGGCCAGCAGGACCAGGCCCTTTCCCCAGGAGCCTGTGGCGAAGCAGAAAATGGCCCATGGGATTAATACGGTGCCGGTTCCGAAGATGGGGAGGGCGTCCAGGAGGCCGATACCGATGCCCAGAAGGATATTATAGGGATTTTTGATGAGAATGAGGCCCAGGGAGCAGATGATCATGGTCAGCGTCATGATACTTAACTGGGTTTTCAGCCAGGCGTTGCCTACCATGACTAAGCGGCTGCTGAGGATGGAAAATTCCCGGTGAAACGCGGAACGGTCCCGCCTGGTTTTCAGGCTTTCCATCTCCTGTAAGGACAGCACTGTGGCGACTACCAGGATGATGGTGATGACGGTTACCTGGATCATCCATTTGAAGATGGTCATGGAATTGACTGCCAGAAAAGGCATGGTGGAGTTCTTGGCAGCTCTGCCAAGGTCCAGCAGCATGTCCTTTAACACGTACACCAGGCAGCCACGCTGCAGATGAAAGGTTCGCTCCGCCCAGTAACAGGCGCCTGTCAGCCAGACGTCCAGCCGCTCTAAAAGCTCCGGCAGATTTTCACATAGCAGCCTGGCTTCGATTCCAAGACGTTTTCCGCCGGCGTAGACGGCCCAGCCCAACAGCAGGAATATAAAAAACAGCTCCACTCCGCCGATCAGGCCCAGAGAGGGTCTCCACTCTCTTCCCTTGAGTTGAATCCGAAAGCGGCGCTCCGCCCACAGCGCCGACGGCTTTAACAGCAGGGCGATACCGTAGGCAATCAAAAAAGGAATCACCAGAGGCAGCAGAAATTTAAAGCTTAAATACACTGCCCCTGTAATCCCTATAATCAACAACATTTTTCTCTGTTTTCTGGTTGGTCTCTCCATCCGCTCACCTGTCTTTAACCTGTCATATTCTATAGGCTTAGTATAGACCTCAGGTTAAAAACTATGCGGGATTGTTTGTTAAATTATGATTCCGGCTGGGCCGAAGCGGCTCTCTGGATATGAAGCCCCAGAAATCCTGCCTCCTCCGCGGCGATCTTCTTTCTCAGATCCTTTTCCAGCTTTTTGCAGACCTGTTCTGCCAGCCGGTATGCAGCCGGGAATTTCAATTTCACATAGTCCTCCATGTCCAGGTTTACGCCTTCGTCCTTCCGGACTCTGGCAATCATGTAGCGGATATGGGTCATGATCCTGTTGTAGCCCAGAGAGCTGGCTGGAAACTTCATCCCAAGGCCGGCTTCGATCATTTCTATGCTCTCCTTTACCAGCCTTGCGGTGTCCATGGCCTGGGCCACATCCTCGTCCGACAGGGCCGAGTGGATGTGAAGGGTGATATAGCCTACCTCGTCATCGGAGATCACACTGCCGGTCTGCTCCCGGATGATCTCCCGCCCTTCCAAGGCAGCCTGGTATTCTTCCGTGAACAGCGCCCTGATATCCGGTGTAAATGGATTCGGCAGCTCCTTTCCCTCCTTCGCCCGCTTTACCGCCAGCGCGATATGATCTGCCAGGGGAAGCAGGATATCCCGGTTTACTTCCCCGAACCGCCGTTCCGCGGCCTCGATGATCCTGCCGGTCACCTCCAGAAACACCGGATCGATGCCGTTGACGATCTTGAGGGCGGAGGTCTCCCGCTTCTGGGTCACCAGCGCGTAGAGTCTGGCGCCGGGGAAGCTTTCCACCCGCTCTCCGGCGTGCTTTCCAAAGCCGATGCCATTGCCCAGTATGATAACCTCCCGGTCGGTCTCCGTGTCAAATGCAAGCGCACCATTATTGTTCAGAACCTTGCTTAAACGATACATGCCATCCCCCCTTGTGAGGACCCTCCATCGAGCGTCCGGTATTTCGGTCCGTCAGACAGCAGTTCGGCCGCCGGCTCCAGGGCTTTCACCGGTCCCGGATTCTGAACCAGGATCTCCTCCCCTTCCTTCAGGCTGGTATATACTGCGATACAAGCCTCTGACTGTGCGTGTTCTTTTATATATTGTAAATCAAAGTTCATCAGTTTGTCACCCTTTTTTACAGAATCCCCGTCCTTTACAAATACCTCAAAGCCCTGACCGTCAAGCTTCACCGTGTCTATACCGATGTGGAGCAGGTACTCGATTCCATCTGTTGTCTTTAATCCGATGGCGTGTTTGGTGGGGAATACGAATACCACCTCACCGTCCTCCGGGGCAGTCACTTCGCCATCGGAAGGCAGCACCATATAGCCGTCGCCCATCATTTTCCCCGCAAATGCAGGGTCCGGGGCCTCTGTAATCGGGGCGGCAGTTCCGTTGAAGGGGGAGAGTAACATTCTCACTTTTCTGCCGGCTGCGGAGGCTTTGCGGTCTGCGGCTTCTTCACTGGCGGCTTTGCTGGCCTCTTCTTTTCCGGCAGTCTCCTGCACAGGCTGAACCTCCTCCAGCGGGGCGGTCTTTAGATATTCCTCAAAATTGGACTTGATCACGGTTACGGACGGTCCATAGATGATCTGTACTCCCTGCCCTTTCTTGATCACGCCTGAGGCGCCGCTCTGCTTCAGCAGCTTTTCATTGACCAGCTCTGACTTTTTAACGCTGCAGCGCAATCTGGTGGCACAGCAGTCCACGTCGGATATATTGGCGGTGCCGCCGAGACCTTTGGCAATCAGTTCATTGATTCCATCCTTACCGGCCTCTTTTCTGGCGTTGACGTCCGCTTTCGTATAGAGCTTGGTCTCCTCGTCATCGTCCTCACGTCCGGGTGTCTTTAAGTTAAACTTTTTAATTAAGAAGCTGAATATCCCATAGTACAGGAAAAAGTAGACGATTCCCACCGGGATGATTAAAAGCCAGCTGGTCTTGTCATTGCCCTGCAGGATACCAAACAGGAACAAATCCAGCAGTCCGCCTGAAAATGTCAGTCTCACAGCGATATTCAGTATATGGGCAATCATGTAGGCGGCGCCAGCCAGCACAACCTGAACGGCAAACAGCATGGGGGCCACAAACAGGAAGGAGAATTCAATCGGTTCTGTGATACCCGTCAGCATACAGGTGAGGGCTGCAGACGGCAGCAGTCCGCCCGCCGCCTTTTTCTTCTCAGGCTTTGCACAGCGGTACATGGCCAGGGCCGCGCCCGGCAGACCAAAGATCATGAAGATAAATTCTCCGGAAAAATATCTCGTCGCATCCGAGCTGAAATGAGCCACATTGGAGGACGCCAGCTGTGCGAAAAAGATGTTCTGTCCGCCCTGTACCAGAGTCCCGTCGATGGTCATGGTTCCGCCCACGGCCGTCTGCCAGAACGGAAGATAGAATACATGGTGAAGTCCGAAGGGGATCAGCGCACGCTTGACGATACCGAAGATCAGAGTTCCGATATATCCGGTTCCTGTCACCAGTCCGCCCAGCGCAAAGATTCCGTTCTGCACTACCGGCCACAGAAAATACATCAGGATTCCCACAAATAAATACACAACCGTGGAGATGATCGGCACAAATCGGGAGCCGCCAAAGAAGGACAGCGCGTTGGGAAGCACGATCTTGTGGTAACGGTTGTGCAGCGCCGAGACGCCCAAGCCTACGATAATACCGCCGAACACGCCCATCTGTAAGCTCTGCATGCCGCAGACAGAGGCAATGGTTCCCTCCAGCACATCGGGTGCGATGGTTCCGTCAGGCAGCACCTGCCCGTTTAGGATCAGCACGGCATTGATGGACACATGCATGACGAAAAATGCGATCAGCGCCGACAGCGCCGCAACCTCTTTCTCCGCCTTGGCCATACCGATTGCCACGCCCACGGCAAAGATCAGAGGCAGGTTGTCAAAGATAATGCCGCCGGCCTTGCTCATAATGGTCAAGAGTCCATGGAGCAGGGTTCCATCCCCCAATATGCTCTGGAGGCCGTATGCGGCGATCGTTGTTTCATTGGTAAAGGAGCTGCCGATTCCCAAAAGCAGCCCGGCCACCGGCAGGATGGCGATTGGCAGCATAAAGCTCCGTCCTACACGCTGGAGGACACCGAAGATTTTGTCTTTCATGATCTGATTTCCTTTCTTTACTCATACTTACCTGTATTATGGCAGAAACAGGGGAAAGACTATTCATACCCGCCGGGAAATGCCGTAAATGTACATAAGAATCCCGCTCGCGGGATTCTCCGCCCGCGGCGGGTCGCTTCAGCGACATAATTCCGCTCCGCCGCGGTGCGATCCCCCGCGGAGCGGTTTTTTGTGTAACAGGATTACTTTCCTGTTACACAAAAAAGGCACTAACCTTCATAATTCACCCATAGGCGCTTATGAATAGTTAATGCCTGCTTTACCAGTAACACGCTACTCTGTTTTAGACGTTACAAGTATATAATAGATCCGGTCTAAATGTCAATTGTCTATCCTGCACAATATATCTTTTTGATTTTTGTCTATTTTTTCGCGTATTTTCTCGCCTGCTCCCCGTAGGCGATGGACTTGGTGGCGTCGTAGTGGTCTCCCTGGTTGGGGTAACGGTAACGTCTGATGTCCTGATCGTCGGGGTACACGAATCTGGCGCCCGGTCTCAAAATCGCGGTCTTGATCTCTGGTGTGTTCTCCGCCACAAGTCTCTCAAACTGGTTGACCAGAAGCTCCGGATCGCTGGCGGTGTTGGCCCAGTTGTCATAGTGATCCGGAATCAGCACTTTGGCTCTGAGGGTCTCGCCCAGCCTTGCACAGTCATATGGAGTCATCTTGTCCGTGGCGCCGGGAGCATTTCTTCCCATGTCAAAAATCGCCACATCGATGTCATAGTTCTGTCCGATGGCCTGATATCCGTCGTGATACCAGGTGTCTCCCAGGGGCATGATATTGCCCGCGGAGGTCTTAAAGAGGAAGCTGACTGCGCACTCCTCATGGGGAAGAGGCGTCGGGCTGTCCCCGGTCTTTACCACCGTCTCGTCGTAATTCATCAAAAATTCCACTTCCGCGCCCGGAATCTTCACGGATTCTCCTACGATGCAGGTCACGATCCTGTCGTCCGGAACCTCAAAGGATTTCAGCTTCTCCACCGTGGTGGGCGGCCCGTAGAAGGTGCAGTTGGTTGTCTGAAGCGCCGCCTTAACCGTGTATAAATCGCAGTGATCCTGATGCTTGTGTGTGCTGAAGGCTCCGTCCAGCCGTTTGAATTTCCACGGATCTATGAGCTGCGGATTCATCCTCATCCAGTTGATCGTGTCCGCTCCCGCCTGCTTGCAGACGCCGCAGTAATAATACTGTGTATAATGGGACGGCCCGGAATACACGTCGATAAAGAAGATTCCTCCCTCATCGGTCTTTAATATCCATGACGGCCCGCCCAGCCACCAGATGGCGACCTGGCCCTTCTTCACGTCAAAATCCTCAATCTCCTGGTTTAACAGCGTTCCCCATTCCGGGAAGCAGTCCTCCAGCCAGTCCTGTCTTGTCAATTCCCGATTCTGATTCAGGTAATCTCCTGCCAGAATCCCCCTTCCGTCTGTACGCTCTACTCTGTCTGCCATAATCGTTCCCTCTCTGTTTTATTTCTGTTTATCCAAATATGTCTGCACATTGTCCTTGGTAACCAGGGTAACGCCTAAGAACTGCTCTTTGGGCACCACATATCCGTTCAGCGCCTCATAAGCGGTAAATACTGCCAGGGCCGCCTGATCCGCGCCGTTCTGGTCGCCGGTTGCGTAGACTTCACCGTCCGCGATGGCTGCAAGCACGTCATTGTCGATATCGAAGGTGACGTGAGTCATCTCCTCGTTGCGTCCCGCCGCCTTGGCTGCCTCGATGGCTCCCAGAGTCATATCCTTGGAGGTTGCCAGGGTTCCGTCGATCTTGTCATATTTCTGAAGGTAATTCTCCATAACGGACATGCCCTTCTCTCTGTCGTGATCCGCCGGCTGGGAATCCAGGATGGTGATACCGGGATACTCGGCGACCGCTGCCTTAAAGCCAGCCAGACGGTCCTCGGTGGTCTGGTTCCCTGCAACATTTTCAAACATAACGATGTTTCCCTTACCTCCCAGCTTTTCACAGAGGGCCTTGGCCAGCGTATACCCTACATCGTAGTTCTCGATACCGATCCAGGAAACCACATCGCCTTCGTTTACCTTGGTGTTGGGGGCCACATAGAGAACGCCGGCCTCATTACACTTTTTCACGCCTTCCGCCATGGCGGTGGAATCCGCAGCCGTACAGATGATGGCGTCCGCCCCATCCACGATAGACTGCTCGATGATCTGAATCTGCTCCTCCACATTGAATGCGGTCTCCGGGGCCAGACATTTGATCTTCACATTGGGAAGCAGCGCTGCCGCCTGCTCCGCGGCATCCATCATCTCCGTAAAGAAATTTAACTGTCCGCTCTTGGCGATGAACACCATGTTAATCTCCTTGCCTGCCGCCTGATTACTATCTCCCGCAGGCGCTGCCGCCTCCGCAGACGGTTCCCCTCCGCCGGAAGCAGCCGGCGCTGGTCCGGGTCCCCCTACCGTACATCCTGCCAGCATAGTTGCCGCCAATGCCATCGCTGTTAATGATAACCCCAATCCCTTCTTCATCATAAAACCTCCTTTGAATTTATATGTTTTTAATATCATTCTCTAACTGAGCCTTCTTTTTCTGCAGGCTCTGGTTGATCATAACCGAGATAATGATCAGGACTCCCAGCACCAGATTCTGAAACTCCGACGGCACCTGAATGGAGTTCATACCGCTCTGGATAAAGGAGATAATGATGGCGCCCACCGCGGTGGACCACACATCTCCCACGCCTCCCAGCATGGAAGCACCGCCGATCAAAACAACCGATACCGCTGTAAAATGGGTATCCGAATACATGCTTGGTTCCGCCGCATTTAACCGCCCCGAGTACATGATCGCGCAGACTCCGCAGAGGAAACCGCTGATGATGTGAGCAATCATAATCACCTTATCCGTGGAGATACCGGAAAACTGGGCCGCCGTCTTGTTGGAGCCGGTAAAGTAAAGCTCCCTTCCGTAGGAAGTCTTTTTTAACAGGAACCACATAACGGTCAGAAACACCAGCGTGATAAGCATGGGCATGGTGAAGGTGAAGCCAAAGATCGTAAACAGCTTTCCCCTGCCAGGAAGCGGATCACCGGATTGATTCTGTACAATACGTTTCTGCCCATGATGATCCAGGCGATCCCCCGGAACACATACATGATGGCAAATGTGGCGATAAAGGACGGAATCCTCAGCTTCGTGATAACGGCCCCGTTTACCAGGCCGATCACAGAGCTGAACGCCAGCATGATCACGGTGGGAATCAGGAAGAATACCTGATTCTCCTCGATGAGATATCTCCCTGCGATGATGGAGGTCAGTACCATGATGGAGCCGATAGCCAGGTTGATGCCTCCAGTTAACACCACCAGTAGCTGGGCCAGCCCTACCAGGGCCAGGAATGTGGCCTGGTTGGTGACCGTGGAGATATTGTCCGGGGTAAGATAAACCTGCCCTCGGATCATGTTCACGATCTGGAAAAATGCGATAACAATCAAAAGAATAATCAGTGTGGAGGATTTGTAAACAACATATTTCATGCGGTTACTCATGCTGTTCGGCCTCCTTTCTTTATATCCTGCATGGCAATCAGTTCATTGATCACCATACCGACCAGAAGCGTAATTCCGGTTATAATCATGGATGTAAATGAGTTAAGTCCCACATAGTTGACTGCATTTCTTATGGAGTAGATGGCAAATGCTCCCAGCACCGCCCCCATCAGGCTGCCCTTGCCGCCCTCTGCCACATTGCCGCCGATGGTGGCCGCCACAATGGCCTGAAACTCCATCCCGGAACCCATGGTCGGCGTCGCGCTGTTGGTGCGGATGATCAAAAGCATGCCGGCCATAGCCGCCATCAATCCTGAGATGGCATACGCCCCGACGCTGAATTTCATAACGTTGATGCCGGAGAGTCTGGCCGATTCCATGTTGTGGCCGATGGCGTAGATATTGGCCCCCAGGGACGTCTTCTTAAACAGAAGGATGGTCACCGCCGTCACAATCATGACAAACAGGATGATGCAGGAGACGGTCAGCACCGAGGAATTTTTATTGCCAAACCACACGGTCAGCAGGTTGGTCTTGATGATATTCATCACTCCCACGTGGGTGTTCTCCTTCCAGTAGACGGTTCTGCTGTCGGAGAGGAACGTGGCCAGGCTTTCCGCTATGCCCATGGAACCGAAGGTCGCGATAAACGGCGGGATCTTGACACGGAAGATCAGCACTCCGTTGAGAGCTCCGTATAATGCACCGAACAGCAGTCCCACCGGAAGAGCCACATAATCGGGAAGTCCGCGGTTTAAAAGAACCGCCATCATGATGCCCGACAGGGAGATCACGCCGCCCGCCGACAAGTCTATGCCGCCTGTCATGATGGGGAACGCAGCGCCTATACTGATCAGCACCAGAACCGCCGACTGAACCAGAATCGTAGAGATATTGGCCGGTGTCAGGAAGTTCTTAACGGTGGCTGAAAAAAATACAAAAAGGATTACAAATATGTAGGTTGAGCTTGGAAGTGAAGAAAACCGGAAGGTTTTCCCTGTTTTATGGCCTGTTTTCATCTGCGCCCTCCTCCTCTTTCTGTCCAAACGCCAGGTGAAGTATTCTCTGCTGGTCGGCTTCCGATACGTCGAACTCCCCTTTTACCTCGCCGCCGCACATGACATAGATCCGGTCGCTCATCCCCAGCACCTCGGGTAAATCGGAGGAGATCATCAGAATCGCCGCTCCACTTTCCACCAGATTGTCCATCAGCTTGTAGATCTCGCTCTTGGCGCCCACATCGATTCCCCTGGTGGGCTCGTCGAAGATAAATACCTTGCACTTGGAAACCAGCCATTTGGCCAGAACCACCTTCTGCTGGGTGCCGCCGCTCAAAAACTGTGCCAGCTTTTTTGGCCGTCGGAGTGGCAATCTTTAAGCTCTGGATATATTCCTCAACGATCTTGTCTTCCTTCTTCTGCAAAACGACTCCCAGCCCGCCGGCCTTTACTGCATAGGTCTGTTCCAGAGCCGATATTATCACGTTCTCACTGATGCTTCTCGCCAGAGCCAGCCCCTCGGTCTTCCGGTTTTCCGGAAGCGGGCAGAAGCCTCTGGTAACACTCTGTTTGGGGGGGAGTTCTTTTTCAGCGGCTTCCCGTACAGAAGCACCTCACCGGAATCGTAGTGATCGATTCCAAACGCCGCTCTGGCCGTCTCTGTCCGTCCGGCTCCCACCAGCCCCGACATCCCGACGATCTCACCGGCTCTCACTACGATCGATACGTCCTGAAACTTCTTGCTGGTCAGATGTTTGATCTCCAGCATCGGTTCTTCGGCCTTTTTTCTCGTATGCGGATAGAGGTTTTCGATCTTTCTGCCGGCAATTCCCTCGATCAGCTTGTTCATATCCATGTCCTCGATCCTGGAGGTGGAGATCTTTTTGCCGTCCCGCACGATAGTCACCCGGTCGCCGATCTCGAAGATCTCTTCCAGGCGGTGGGAGATATAAAACATGCCGATTCCCCGCTCCTTCAGCATGCGGATAACCGTAAACAGCTGCTTGATCTCCGCATCCGCCAGGGAACTGGTAGGCTCGTCGAACACCAGGATCTTGGCTTCCTTGGAAAGAGCCTTCACGATCTCTATCATCTGCTGGGTTCCGACTCCAAGTGTCTTCACCAGCTGCGTCGGTTTTAAATGGACCTGCAGCTGCTCCAGCCTTTCGCTGGCCTCCTTGTTCATCCGTCTGTCATCGTTAAATATTCCCTTTTTCAGCGGATGTCCCAGGAATATATTCTGTGCCACGGACAGCTCCGGGATCAGGTTCAATTCCTGATAGATCATTCCGATGCCCAGCTGCTCTGAGATCACCGGGCTGTTCTTTTTGATCTGCACCCCATCGACGAACATCTGCCCTTCGTCCGTTTCATATGCACCGGAGATGATTTTCATCAGTGTTGACTTCCCCGCGCCATTCTCACCGATCAGGACGTGAACCTCCCCAGGCTCTAAATCCAGGTTAATATCATCAAGCGCCCGGACTCCCGGAAATGATTTTCCGATCCCTTTCAGCTCCAATAACTTGTTCATCTTCTACCCCTTTCTGGAATCCCCTTTTTCTCCTCAACTCATCGTCACTTTGTACAACCAAGCGGCTTCATTTACGTTTATCATATAATATTCGCACAACCATGTCAATACCATTTTATAAAATTGTACACCATTTTTTATTTACAATACAATCTTGGCAAAGATTATTATATCGTTTTAGATATAAAAGGGCAAAAAACAGCCCTCGTGTCAGGGACACTGAGGGCTGAAAATTATTCTCCTTCCACCTCCGCCATATAAAGCGACTTGGGAAGGCAGCGCAGATCATGGAAGTTCACATCATGCTCGGTGATGATACGCACTGCCTCCTTCACATCACGTTTCATCAGCGCATTGATCAGGCCGCAGTGGGACTGATACTGATTATCCGGGTCCTGGGCCCGGTCGTAGCGGATCGCCTGAAGAAATTCAAGCTGCAGAAGAAGACGCCGCTCCATCTCGGTGAGCGCATCGTTTTTTCCGATTTTGCACAGCTCAAAGTGAAAGGCGGAGTCCATCTTGATTCGCACTGCCACATCCTGGGCCTTGGTGGCCTCGTAGCAGGCATCGGCGTACTCCTGAAGCGCCATAAACTCCGCGTTGCTGCCATAATAATTGGCCAGGCGGATTGCCAGCGTGTCCAGCGCGATCCTGGTCAGACCAATCTGGCGCACTTTCTCGTCATCGTAGTCGGCAACCTCCGCATAACGTTTGGGATATACATTGATAATACCGTCGCCCGCAAGCTGTCGCAGCGCATCGCGGATCGGAGTTCTGCTCACTCCGAACTCCTTGGCGATCTTCATCTCCGGTATCCGATCCCCCGGCTTCATCTGCAAGGATAAAATCATATCCATCAAATAATCATATATTACACCGGTCATGCTGGTACCAACATCTTCTTTCACCGACGTGTTCCCCCTGAATTTTATATTGTTCACCGCTGCGCCATAGGCGGCGAGGCGGGCGGGCCTGGCTCCGGTCAGCCTTCTGCCGGCTGCAGCTTTGCCCAGACTCCGGCCATGGCGTCATTCACCAGACGGTAAGCCTGATATTTCTTTTCATAAACCGCTCCGGCCTCTGGCCGGGGAGCGATTGTCTTTGTGATCCGGACAGTTCTGGCCGCGGCTTCCTGATAATCTGCGTAGATTCCGGCCCCTATGCCTGCCGCCATAGCCGCGCCCTGGGCGCCCAGCTCCTTCCCCTCCACCACATCGATGGGAATCTGAAGGGCGTCCGCAAATATCTGCACCCAGACCTGGGAATTGGCCGCACCGCCCGAGAGCCGGATGCTCTCCGGCCGCTCTCTGTTCTGCAAAAGCCGTTTGACATGGGTCATATGAGAATATACCACTCCCTCATAAATGGCCCTCAGCATATGGCTGCGGTCATGATAACCAGTCAGTCCTACAAACATCCCCTTGGCCTGCGGGTCCTCGTTGGAACCGTTTATAAATGGCAGGAAGATCAGGCTGTCATCTTCCGGTCTGACATCGGAAACCATCTGATTGATCCGGTCGTACAGTCCTGATTTCCCCCACGCCTCCCGCTCCATAGGCATCTGGGTACGGATAAACCACTCCAGATTGCCGGCCGAGGTGGGGCTGCTCTCCTCAATCAGATAATACCCCGGAATACAGAACATGGAGTTTAAGGATACGCTCCCATCCAGAATCGGTCCGCGGGCCAGAAACTCATTGATGCTCCACGTACCTGCAATCATGCACAGATCCTTCTCCTCCACAAGACCGGAGGCGATCCCGCAGGCATCCACGTCAAACATCCCGGCAGTTACCGGCGTCCCTGCTGCCAGCCCCGTCAGCCTGCTGCTCTCCTCCGTCACATAACCGCACACCTCGGCAGCCGCCTTCAAAGGAGGCAGCTTCTCATAGATCTCACCGATGCCAAAGCACTCCATCAGCTCCCTGTCGTAGGTCTTTGTATTCATATTGACCAGATTGCCTCCGGAAAAGTCCGTGTACTCGCCATTCATCTCCCCGGTCAGCCGGTATCTCACATAATCCTTCACGGAAAATACCGCTCCGATCTTTCCGTATACCTCCGGAACGTGATCCTTCATCCACGCAAGCAGGCTGACCGGCTGGCAGGCCAGCACAGTCTGGCAGGTTTTCTCAAATACCCGGTCCAGCACGCCCTCCCGTTTCCACCGCTCGGGGTACTCCCATGCCCTGGTATCCGTGGAGAGGATCCCGTTATATATGGGTTTCCCCTGTCCGTCCACCACGTACAGTCCCTTCCCGTGTCCGGAAAAAGAGATCCCGGCTATGTCGGAGGGCAAAACTCCGCTTTTCTCCAGCGCCGCCTTCATAACCTGTACATTGGTCTGCCACAGCTCCTCCATATCCCGCTCCGTATACCCCGGTTTGGGCGTCAAAAGCCGCGTTGGAAGGCTTGCCACCGCAATCTGATTGCCGTCCGTGTCAAAGATGGCAGCCTTCGAAAATGTTCCCCCATTGTCAATCCCCATTAAATACTTCAATGCTTCCCCTCCTTATGTACTTTTTTCCTCTTTATTGTATACCATTATATTATGTTGCATTCAATTTGTAAACACCAAAAACTATTTTTCCTCCTGTTTCTTCTGTTTTCTCTTCTCCAGCCACAGAAGCAATACACATAGCAGCCAGATAAGGACAGCCAGGGCGATGGTAACTGCCCAGATGATCTTCAGTTTCTGCCA
>Ga0192243_10584_pt1 | contig 13018 bp, 7 predicted proteins | sample Koala_Koa27_K3_FD_131233 | JGI IMG/M metagenome (GOLD analysis project Ga0192243, IMG submission 131233) | Enriched cells from koala feces incubated with labeled cellulose particles, San Francisco Zoo, California, United States - Koala_Koa2-7_K3 ... | reverse complement strand
ATAAAAATCAAAATAACTAATAATATATTAAATTTCTTTTTATAATTGTCAGTATCATATATAATTTTATATGTTAGAAAAACTAATATGCTTAAAATTATTGCTGTTCCAAGAGAATAGCTTTGTCTAAGAATATCATTCATATCTAAAAGCATCATTTCCTCCAAACCTCTGAATTCTATTTTTTATTGACTATATTTTTATGAAAATAAAATTTATTCTTTAGAACATTCATCACATAATTTTACTTTCTTATAACCTTGTTTTTTAGCAAAGAAAAGTGCATATTCATCATAGGGAAATTCTCCAAGAAATACAATATTTGAATTTCTTAGAGAATCTGCATATCTACAAGTTCCTTCATGAATTTTTTGAGTTGCTTTATCTATATAAAAGATCATTTTCTTCTTCTCCTATTGTATTAAATCTTTTCTTAAGAAGTTTTCCCTGTTTGAATATTATTTTCTTACTTGCTGGTATTCTTTCTGCTTTCTTTGTTTTTGGATTATTAAATATTTTTGCTTTTCTTTCTTTTACTTCAAAACTCCCCCAGCCTTTAAAAGTAACTTTCTCTCCTTCTTTTAAAATATCTACTAATGTTTCCCAGAAAATCTCAACTTTTTCTTTTGCTGTCTTTAAATTTTTTAATTCCCTAACTCTTCTATATTCTCTTATAAATTCTGTTTCTCTCATAATTTCTATCCTTTCATTTCATTTTTATCTTTTAATGCAAGTTTAAATAGCTCTATCAATATCTGAGTATTGTTCCTTCTTTGACCTTTAATATTACTTAATCTTTTTATTTTCTTTTGTATAAAAGTATATTCTTCTTTAGTAAAGTGACAGCCATATAAACGATATTTTTGTAACTCTTTTTCTCTTTTTTCTATATCTTCCTCTACATAATTGCCTGATAAATATTTATTATCTCTTCTTTTTCTTCAATTTCTTTTTTCACTTCTTCTTTCTCTTCTCTACATTTTTTTAATAATTCTTTATAGTCTTTTTGGTAATATCTATATGGTTCCACTTCAGTTATATATTTTTCTGTTCCTAGCAGTTTCTGATATTTTGCTCTTAAAGATATCAGTGCTTCCTCTGCTTCTTTCGCTTCAGCTTTTCTTTGATTATACATAGCCGTTTCTTCTATTTCTAATTGCTTGAAATTAACTTCAAGCTGCTCTAATGTTGATAATACATCTGCTGATGAATATGACACTGTTGATATTAATAATATGCATCCTACCAGTATTTTTTTCATAATTTCACCTCTATTTTTTTTCTTCTAAGGGGATATATTCTTTCAATATATCATTTATCTTATACTTCTCAACTATTTCATTTATTACTTTTACTTTTTCTTCTCCAAGTTTTTGATTAAATAGTGCTTGCTGCAGCTGTGGATATATTTCTACTGTATTTTTATCTTTTAGTAATTCTGCATTATTCTTATATACTTCTAAAAGTTCATAATCATATATTTGAACTGTCTTTTGTGCTATTGAATTAAGATAATATTCTATCTCCATATTAAGTTTCATTTCTTCTAAATACTTCTTTTCTTCCTCTGTATATTTTTTATTTTTCATTTCTGTAAGGACAGCTTTTCTTACTAGAAGCTGTGCTATTCCATCTTTATTTCCATTTAATCTTTTTAATTCTTCCTTTGTTAATTTTATTTCCATTTCTTCTCCTTAATTATTATTTCGTATATTGAAGATTTTTGTTATCCCTTTGTTTTGGATTTATATATATTTTTTTCTTAGTTGTCTTTTTTCTTCTTTTGTATATCTATTTTTATTTAATTCTTCACTTATTAATTCAAGAAGTGGATTATTATCTTCAACATTGTCTTTTACTTCAAGATTATCGTATTTTTTAAATAGATATATAATTATTTCTCTGTTTGTTTTAAATTCAGTTTTTAGTTTTCTAAGTCCTTTTTGAATTATTTCAAATTCTTCATCAGTAACTCTTACACCTAAAATATTCTTATTTCTATTTCCACTTCCTAATGGTCTTCCTCTTCTTTTAATTTTTTCATCCATATTTTTCACCTTCCAAATTAGCTTAAGGTTACTTTATGATATTTACTACTTTAAATTTTTGATAGTTTATTGGAATATTTAATAAATCACTAAAAATTCTTTTTTTCATATTCAATATTAATTTATTATCTTGAATTGTTGCTTTCACTATCAAAAATTTATTGCTTTTTTTATCATAACTTATTACTGCATATTTCTTTCCATCTAATTCTAGAATTTCATAATCCTGGGACCATTCTGGTTTATGGTATCTTCCATTTACTTTCCAATAATGCTGGCTTCCTATGAATGTTGTTACAATAATCCAAAATAAGAAAAAACTTTTTAAATAATTTTTAGACTTATTCATTATTTTTTCCTCTTAGTTCCTTTTTAGAAATATTAGGCTGCCCTTAAATAAGGACAGTCTAATATTTTTTAATTATTCTTAGAATTTGTAGTTGAATCTTACACCATATTTAACAGATGGATCTTTTTTGTTACTTTCATCTGCTGCCTCTACTTCAAATGTTACTCCCATGTGGTTGGCTTTCTCCACTGTCAGTCCTACTTTTCCTGATAGTTTTCCTTCTTTTTCATCTGGAGTAATCAGACTGTAATATCCTTCTCCTCCATTTTTAAGTCTAGCTTTGTTTCCATCGTAGTTATCTCCAAGCTCATATACGTATTTTACATCTGCTGTTACTTTTACAGATATATCATTTCCTGTATAGATTCTTTGTGATGCTTTCACTCCTGCTCCTGCCTGTGCGCTTAAGTAATCGTTATCTTTAATCTGTACTTCAAGTCCACCTTTGCTTCCAGCACTTTCTTTAAAGCCATCTACTTTTCCATATTCTAAATCTAAATCTGCATATACATCCAATTGTTTAGAAAGGTCTGTATAGACAACCTTTGTTAATCTGTTGTCAAGTGCTATAGAGTAAGTATTGTACTCTCCTTTGTTCTCAAATGTTTCCTGAAGATTAAGCTTTCTCTTAGCTATGTGTCTGTTGTATCCTAGTTCTATTCTTGTCAACCACGATACTTTATGTTCATCACTTAGATTTTTAACTCTGTGTGCTCCTGCTCTTAATGAATATACATCCTCTTTTGAACCTCCATCATCAAAGTCAAACTTAGACCCGGCAAATCCTAATGTATATCCATATTTACTTCCATATTCTGTTCCTTCTTTTTCTTTCATGTATAGAAGTCCCATTACCTTGTAATCATAGTCGTCTATTCCTAAAGTTGGATCCTTGTAGTTTCCATCAGTATATATAACACTGTATTTACTGCTGTCTTTAGTCAGATTGTATGATGATTCAAGCTCATAGAAAGAGTTGTCAAAAGCTCTGTTGATATCCTGCATTCTTCCTTGAATAGTCGAATAGATATCTCCTCTTGTTTCTGCTAAAGTTCTAGCTGTTTCTGTTTCAAATTTATCTGAAGGAAGTCCATCTAAATACTCATTCAAACCTTTTAGTATTTCAGCATCTTTTCCACTTCCTCCACTATTGACAAGAATGTTATCTAAACCTTTATCTAATGCATCAAACTGATCTCCTATTGTCAAATCAGCATATGGTCTTTTAGCTATAACAAGATCTCCTGAATTTGTTACTTTAGCTACAAACAATGGTGATGTAACAGGAGTAAGCTTATTTCCTGTTATTGTTCCTATTGCCGTATTTACAAAATTCTCTATTTTATATGAAATACCATTTCCTGTTGATGCAAAGTTTGAAAGTATTTTTACTTCTCCAGATACACTGTTTGCATTAAACATAGGTGTTCCTGTTGTAATATCTACATGTGCTCCATTTACTACAATATCTCCAGCAGTTTCAAAAGTTCCACCAATAGCTGTATACTGATCATTTATATATATTGTTCCATCTGGTTTTATTACAACAGCTCCTACACTAGCAGTAGGACGCTCACCTGCATTTTCTCCAACTGCACCAGGGGCTACATTCATAGTTCCTGTATTAATTACAGTTCCAGTTCCTTCTATACCAACACCATTATTAACATTTAATGTACCTGTATTAACTACAGTTGCAAATTCATTAATATTCATTCCCACACCTGCGTTAATTGTTATTGTACCATTGTTAACTATTTTACTTCCTGTTCCTGATGCTGACATTCCTACTGTAACTGCATTACATCCTGCAACAGTATTACTTCCAAGTATTATATTTGCTCCTACCTCATTCACTGCTATTGCTCCATTTCTAACAATGACCCCTACTCCAGCATAATCTACATCTATTGTTCCATAGTTTTTAAAGCTTGTATTTGCTCCATCAACATATACCCCTACAGAATGATCATGATGTACTTTAATTGTAGCTCCAACAGCATTTTCCACTTCACTTCCTCCAGCAGCATATATACCTACTGAGTTTAGATGATCAGATATTTTATTATGATCTCCTTTTATGTCAGTTTCTCCTACTTCTATGTTTCCAGTATTAAGTACTTTATTTTTTCCTTCTGAATAAATACCTACAGCTGACATTCCAAGAGCCATATTAGCACTATTATAGATTTCTGCTTCTTTTCCTGTTGTTTGTTTTACATAAATTCCATAACCGCTATTTCCAACATTCCAGTTTCCAGCTGATGTTGCAATTGTTCCAGCACCATCAAGCTTATATATTCCCACTGAACCTGTATCAACTTTATCTGCAATAGTCATATCTCCAGTATAGTCAACATTTCCTGTTCCTTTACTTGCTATACCTATACTTGTATTAGTCCCAATAGCTATGTTCCCAGTTACTGTTGAATTCATTCCATCAGCAAATACTCCAATAGAATTATCTTTTCCAAGTGTTATACCGGAAGTCATTGCTAGTGTTATTTTTTCTGCTCCAGTACCAGTTCCATAGATTCCAACTCCGTGATTTCCTACTGCCATAGTAGTTCCAGTATGTGAAATAGATTTAACATTTAATTCTTTTCCATAGATTCCAATACTATAGTTTCCAATAGAAATATCTCCATTTCCTGTATATCCACTATTTTTTAAGAATACTCCAACTGATGAATACTTCATTGGATTAGTTGAATCTATAACGGCAGGTGCAGCTACAATCATATTTCCATTAAGTATAACTGTACTGTTATCAGTTCCGTATACCCCAACATTGTTGTTTCCTCCAGAAATACTTATACCCCCTGCTACTGTAAGTGTAGAACTATTTTTTGCCATTACCCCTACCTGTTCATTTGTACTAGCAAGGTTTATTCCACTTGCAGGAGTATTTCCAGCTGAATTATCTAGTACAACTCCTATAGTTTTGTTTCCTATTTGAGTAATTACTGGAATTGTTCCTACTGAAGGTGCATTTTGATAGTAAATTCCAATAGAATGATTGCTTGAAGAACCATCTTTTACTGTTATTGCTGCTGAAGTCAAAGTAGGTACAGCATTTTTTATATATGCCCCTATTCCACCATTTTGAGCTGTAATACTTGCTGGCCCAGCAGTAATTACTGTTCCACCCTCAGCTACTATTCCTATTTGGTTGTTAGCTGTAATATTTCCACTGAAACTTAGTGCAGCATCTTTAGAATATAGATATATTCCATTATTTCCTACATTGATTATAGAAGCATCTTGAACATCAATAATAGTGCCAGCTCCCTCAGCATATACTCCTATTCCTTTTTCTCCAGTTGTGATCGATGCAGTTCCTGCTAAAGTTATATTAGAACCTGCATTTGCTGCTATTCCTATTGCACTCTTAGAATCACTTGATTTACCTACACTAATAGTTCCTTCAATTGTAGAAATTGTATTAGCTGTTGCCATTACTCCAACACTTGCATTACCTAAAGCAACAGTTCCTACATTTATATTTGAAATTGATGTTGCTCCCTCAAGAAGTACTCCTGTATTACCTGCCCCAGTAGATGTTATATTATTTGCAGTAATGCCATTTGTAGTACCATTGATATATATTCCTATTGCATCATTTCCTGTAATAGTCATATTATCATTTTTGATAGATGTAGTTACATCATTATATTTGGAATATATACCTATTCCATTGTCTCCTACATTTATATTTCCTGCATTTTCTATATTTGCTATATCTGTATATATTGCAACAGAAGGAGAGTTAGTAGCATTTGATTTTCTAGCTACATTAATTGTTCCAGTATTTTTTACTGTTACTGTTCCAGTAGGAGTTGTTGCTCCTTTTGTTGCTGCAAGACCTATTCCACCATTTTGAGCTGTAATAGTTCCAGAAGATGCAACTTCTTGAGCCGTTGTTGTGCCAGAATCATATGTTCCATAAAGTCCAGCTCCCCCATCACCAACAGTAATGTTCCCAGCTGAATTTAGACTACCATTTAAAGTAGCTGCAAGAGAACCTGCTCCTGTGACAGTTATATTACTTCCAAGATTAAGTACTCCGCCTTTATTGTATATTCCTATTCCACCATTCTCTAGGAAGTTTATTGCCAGAGTATTAGATGTAGTACCAAGATTAGCTGTACCACCATTAATATATACTCCTGTTCCTCCATTGATATTAATAGCAGCTGTTTCTGTTGTAATAGTATTTCCACCTGTTACATATATACCTATTCCATTTTCAGTAGTTACACTTCCACTATATGTTAAAGTCTTTGCTTGTGTTGAATCTTCAAGATATATCCCAACACCATTTTTAGCATTAACACTAACATTATCCATTGTATAAGTCCCAGCAGCTTTTAAAAGGACACCTACAGATGTTTTTGGCACAGCGCCAGTAGTATTTGCTCCAGTAATGATATTAGCTCCATTAAATACAACACTATTATCAACAGCATAAACACCAACTGAACCTTCTCCAGTAATGATATTTCCTGAAATTAGTGATGTTCCTTTAGCTACAACCCCTATTGCTTCAGTAGAAGAAGATGTATCCACTGAGAAGTCAACTACAGAATTTTCTCCAAATACTCCTACTCCTCCTTGTGCTATTGTTAAATTTCCAGTAGTTATTTTTCCAGCAGTTGTATTTTTTAAATAAATTCCAACTTTTTCTGATGTGATAGTTCCTCCAGTTCCATTAAAACTGTTGTTTGCACCATCAACATATACTCCAGTTCCATTTCCAGTAACAGTTATATTACCAGTATTTTTCCCTGAGCTTGTTCCAGTTCCTGCAATATACATCCCAAGATTAGTTCCGGCTTTTATATCTCCAGAGTTTTCAATAGAAGCAATATCAGCAGCTGTATTAGCAACCATTCCTGCTGATGTACCTGCTGCTCCAGTAATATCAATGATTCCAGTATTCTTTCCGACTCCTGAACCAGTATAGATACCAATATTATCAGTTCCAGACATAGTTATATTTCCGCCTGAAGTCAAAGTTGAGCTTTCTCCTACAAATGAAGCTATATTTTCCATTCCAGCGGATTCAATATTTTTTTCATTACCAAGATTAATGCTGTCAGCTGCATATATTCCAATACTGCTGCTGCCTTGAAGTTTAATATCGACTTCATTATTTACAATTCCAGAAGTATTTCCTTTACTGTAGTACAGTCCTATGTTATTTTCATTTGTAGCTGTATTATTTACAATTATTTTTTCTCCAGTTGCAAAGGCACCGTCTGTAAGGTACATTCCAGTTCCCTTTCCAGAGTTCATATTAAGAGTGAGTCCTCCTGCACCTATTGTTACAGCTCCTCTATTTCCATATACTCCAATTGCTCCTGTTCCAGGTGTTCCTGCTGTACTTGCAGTTCCTTTAGCCGTTACAATTCCTGTAAGAGTTGATGGTCCATCAATAAATATTCCTGTAGTATTTTTCCCTTCAGCTGATATATTTACATTTAAAATATTATTTCCTTTAGAATAGATACCAACTGCTTCATTTAGGACATTTAAAGTTCCATCAGAACCACTGAAATTATTAGCAGTTCCATTGTTTTCAAGATATATTCCAACAGTTTTTTCTCCAGAAAGATTAGAAGTTATTCCATTAACAGCTACTGATTTTCCTGTATTTAATGTTACAGAAGAACCATTTTTACCATAAATATAGATATTTTTATTAGCATTATCATTTGCAAAATTCAGATTTTCAGTAAGTTTTACTTTTGCACCATCTTCTGCAAAAACACCTATACTTGATTTTCCAGCAAAAGTTATTTTCTCTCCGCTGATTTCAGTTGTTGCACCAGATTTTACATAGATACCTTTAGTATTATCTGTTGATAGATTAATATTTCCTGTATTAAAAACTTTACTGTCTGTTCCTTCAGCATACATTCCTATTTGTGAAGAATGACCTACTTTAATATTGCTTTCGTTAGAAATAGTAGAAGTTTTAGTATACATACCTACTGCTCCTTCTTTTGTTCCTAACTCAATAGATCCAGTATTTTTTCCTGTATTTGCTGCAGTACCCTTAATAAATATTCCAACTCCAGATGTTCCCACCTTCAATGCTCCTGAAGAAGTAAGATTCATATTTTCTGCATATACAGCAGTTCCCTTATTGAAATTTTCAGCATCTATATTTAAACTTATACTTTTATCATTAGTTCCACTTGTTGAACCTTTATAGTAAACAGCAGTTTTCCCATCAGTATCTGTTCCAGTATTACTTTCAAGCGTAACATTAGTAGCTGTAATAGTAGAAGTTCCATCAGCCATAATCCCTATAGCATCAGAACCAAGTTTTAAAGTTCCAAGGTCTGTTATATTACTATTATTTTCAGCATAGATAGCTACTCCTCCAGCTCCTACTGAAATTGTTCCTGTATTTGAGATTGTAGTTTTCTTTCCATACATACCTATAGCTACTGCAGAAGTTTCAGAATCTCCAACTGTTATACTTCCTATATTTTCAACAAAAGCCCTCTCTTTCCCTGCAGAAGCTACATTATTTTCAGCATAAATACCTATTCCTGAAATTCCATTTACAGTTATAGCTCCTTTGTTAGAAATTTCTAAAACTTTAGTAGTTGTATCTCCACCATCTGTTCCATAAGATTCTGGCGTGTCTGGAGTTCCATCTGCTTTTATTTTTGTTGCCAATCCAACTATTCCTACTCCATTTGCAGTAACATCAGTTCCAATATTAATCTTTCCTGTATTTGTATTTTCTATTTTACTTCCATTTACTCCTACAGTTCCGCTTCCACCATCAGTTTCTATAAGACTATTATTTTTTATATGTCCATAACTTACATATACTCCTGCTTGGTTTCCTCCACTTATTTTTATTTCACCATTATTTATATATCCTGAATCATTATTTTTTCCGTTAGTATTAGCTGTTATATTTGATCCAAGTACCAGTCCATTACCACTAATGGAAGTTATTTTAACACCAGAATTAATAGTTATTTGTTCTCTTTCCATTCCAATGTCATTAAAGGCATCTCCACCTTTTGTAGTTCCGACAGACTTAGCATCTAAATCTATATTTTGATTTATTGCCATTGTTCCACCTTCAAGATAACTATTATACCAATGCCCATTTTCTTGAATAGCCGCAACTTTAGGAATAGTTGCCAAATGCCCTAGATATCCCGCTTCTCCATTCCATATTATATTTTGATTTTTAAATACACCTAGATTAATTCCATTTGCTTGTAAACTTATTGTAACATTTCCCATTCCATTGTATTTAGCCAAAGTTCCTACTGTCCCAGCATAATCATTAGTATCTCCAGAAAATACCGCTCCATTATACATTGTTATCGTAGTTGCTCCTGTAAAATTTATCTTTGAGATATCATCAGCAAAAAAAGGAAGTTTCTGATTATGATCCCCTGGTGTAATATCCTTATGTTCAATAATTCCTCCACCAAATTCAACATATCCTCCTTTAAGACTTGCAAGTCCACCACTGACACCCGTTTTTATTACATTTCCTGTCCCTTTTAAATAAACCTTGGCATTTGCTCCATTTGTAAAAGCTCCCAATCCATTTATTTCAGCATTTCCTGTTACTGTAATAGTTCCATTTGCAATAGCATATCCTCCAATATTATTATACTTTTTATTTTCAGTAGCTACTCCACCATCTATAGCTTTTATATCTGCATTGATATTTACTGTTCCATTATCTGCATAACCTATTATAGAACTATATCCATATCCCTCAGCACCTTTTTTTACAGTGATTAGTCCCCCATCTTTTGCAAAAAATGCTATCCCCTCTTTGCTCATCATATTGAGATTTTTGTCCACTATTATTTCAGTAGGTTTTCCTTCTAAACCATTTCCAACTAATGATGTTCCTGCAGCTGTCCATTTTCCTTCTGCAAAGGCAATAATAGTTCCCATTCCTGTATCAGCTTCTGCTGTATTTATTCCATTTATTCCATCAGAAAAAGAAGTAGTTCTTATTCCTTGTATGTCTATAACAGTTCCATTTTTGGCAAGAAACATAAATCCATTTTTAGAATATTTTCCAAATTTTATATCAAAATTATCCATTATTAAATTATGAATAGGATCATTTGTAAAATATGACTGAGATGCTAATTGAGTAACATCTACTCCATTTCTTTGTCCTGAGATAGCATAGACTCCAACATTTCCGTCAACAATTGCAGCTGTATATCCATCTTTTCCAAGCTGCCCTCCAGTTGTTTGTATAACTCCTTCAGCTGAACTCAACTTTGTTCCAATATTAAAATATAGATCAAAATATCCCTGATGAATTCCTACATCATACCCTGATATCTTTTTATTGAAAAAGATTCCAACATTTTCATCTCCATACATCTCCATAGGTGTATTAGAAGCTAATTTAACATAAGGAATATAAGCTTCTACTGATCCTTCTCCCAATGTACCTGCACCTGGTTTTCCAATATATTTAGATTTATCAGGAACCCATGTAAGAAATGAAACTCCTATGTTAGATGCTCCATTAAATACAATCTTTCCTGTATTTTCTATTTTTAATCCACCAGCAAAATTTCTTACTGCATAAACACTATTTTTCTTAGTATCAATAGTTATATTTGTATTTCCAGCAAATTTTGTAGCAAATTGACTTCCTTCAAAACTTGTATCTTCTTGACCTGGTCTACTTCCTTTCAAATGAAAAACTGTATTTTCATCTCTTAATACATTGATTGTTACATTTTTCATTGTAGTTTGCCCACCTCTAAAAGCTTCAGCATTTATAAAGGCAGCTTTACCATATAGATTAGCAGTTACATTTTCCAAATGAACGTCAGCAACTAAATGAAATGCTTCTGTTCCTGTAGCATAGGGGCTATATGATATTCCATTAACATCACCTGCTACATAGAAAATTCCTCCAGTTATCCTATTTCCTATCCCTCCATTCCATCTTCCATTAAGTGAATTGATTATACTTAAATGTCTTTTATCATAAGTTCTACTTCCATCAAAGTTTGAAGCAGTCTGTCCATTATATGGCTCTTGTGTAGCCCCTGTATATCCTGCTGTATTAGCTATTGTTCCATCAGTTTTAACTCCTGACCAAAATATTCCCCCTGTAACATTAATATTATCTCCTAATGAGTACTCACTGGAACTTGATGAATTAGTGTTAGCTACTGGATTATTACCACTCATCCATGCCCATGAAAAATCTGAAAATGGACTTACATCTGGGTCTACTATATTTAAAACTCTGTCTGGTTCTTTAGGAGTTGGAGAAGTTATAGAACCAGGTGTTTTTACATTTAATGATATATTAACAGTTACTGGGCTTATATTTATTGTTGGTGCTGTTGGTGCTATCATTGTTGGTACTGTTACTGTTATCTTATCAACAGCCCCTGGGGTTGCAACAGATACATTCACTCCATTTGGTGTTGACGGTATTGGAACTACAGGTGCTGTAATGGGTGTTATTGTTGGTATTGTTGGACTTACTGTTCCTGGCAACGCTCCTAAATTTACTACAGGTACAGATACATTTACTGACACATTTGGATTAATAGTTGGTAATACTGGGGCAATAGGTTTTATATTGGCTCCCACTTCTACATTCTCTCTAAAGACTTCATTATCAACTACTATTCCATTTCCAGCTATCACTTTATCTTTTGATTCCAGTAAACTGCTGCCATTTGATGTTCCATAATATTTATTAACTGCATCAATAGTTTTTGCAAACTCCTTATCTGTTACGTCTTTCATCTTTCCATTATCTAAATGCTGATAACTGAAAAAAACTTGTGTACTTGGCATCAAAGGCTTAGAGTAAAAATCTCCCTTTCTTACAAGTTCTACAAAGTCCGAATTATATTCTTTTATAAGTTTTTCATTTTCAAGAATCTTTTTCTTTATTTCTTCTTTTTCTGCTTGTACTTTACTTAAAAGTTCAGCTTTGCTCTCTTGTATTTCCTCAGTTGTTATTCCAGCTCCAAAAGATATACCCCCAGTTATCATGAAAGCTATCAAAAGTGAAAGAGAATAACTAATTTTTCTTTTCAAAAATCTTTTTAATGATTTTTCAATATCATTCTTTTTCATTACTTCCTCCCTATTCAACTAAATTATAATTATTTTTTAATTTATCTTTTTTTCAATTTGTTCTAATCTTCTCAAATATTCATCGAGTTTTTTATTTTCAAACAAAAGAAATTCAATTTCATTGTTATTAGTCTTGAACTTATCATATACTTCATCAAATTTCTGACTTAAAAATACTCCGTTTTCATTTGTTTCCATTCCCAGAACTTCTTCAAGCTTCATAATTTCTTCCTCTTCCATTTTCAGAAAAACCATTCTTTCTCTTCCTATTTCAAAAGCTGTTTCTGCTGCTGCAATTCTGACTTCAGGAGTATTTTCACTTCTGAACACTTTTTCCTCAAGAGATTCATTCATATCCCTTTTGATCCCCTCAATTATTTTCTTTCCTTTTTCCTCTTCTGCTTTTTTTACTTTTTCAGCCTCTTTAATTTCTTTTTCTTTTTTCTTTTCTTCCATTTTTATTTCTTTTCTAATTTGTTTAAGAACTTTCATTCCT
>Ga0192243_10582_pt1 | contig 13041 bp, 13 predicted proteins | sample Koala_Koa27_K3_FD_131233 | JGI IMG/M metagenome (GOLD analysis project Ga0192243, IMG submission 131233) | Enriched cells from koala feces incubated with labeled cellulose particles, San Francisco Zoo, California, United States - Koala_Koa2-7_K3 ... | reverse complement strand
GGTGAGAATGTTCGTCCCATAGATGTGCAAAATACTATAAAAGCTATGGATGGACGGCCGGAAGAGCGCATGGTAAACACAGTCGCACTTAGGTGCATGAAGCAGGCTGTTTATCAGACGGAAAACGTCGGACATTTTGGGTTGGCTGCCAAATATTATACGCATTTCACGTCACCTATAAGGAGATGCCCGGATCTTATGGTGCATAGACTTTTGAGACTTTGGCTGCAGAATCCTATTATGATTGGCGATAAAGAGGGTAAGCTTGAAGAAAAACTTTCAACTATTGCCGAGCATGTTTCAGTGCAGGAAAGAGTGGCTGCCGATGCTGAGAGAGGTACGATAGAACTTAAGAAAGCTGAATATATGGCTGGTCACATAGGTGAAGAATTCATTGAAGTAATTTCAGGGGTAACGGCCTATGGAATGTTTGTAGAATTGGATAACGGCGTAGAAGGGCTGGTACATATTTCCAGCCTTATGGACGATTATTACGAATTTTATGAAGGACACTATGCACTTATCGGAATCCGTATTAGAAAGCAATATCGTTTGGGTGATAAGGTACGTATAGAAGTCCTGCAGGTTAATATTTCGGATACAAGTATCGATTTTATTATGGCAGGGGAAAATGATTGTGTAATGGAACATATTAAACAGCAGCTTTTAAGCAGGCAGCGTCATTCCTCTGTTCGTGGACAGAAACGTGCAAATAACAGCATTGCAGGCAGTAAGGGGCAGAAAAAGAAAGCGGATAGGAAAGCCGGAAACAAGAAGTCCGAGAATAAAAAGTCTGGGATTTGCGGTAGTAGATATGGTAAAACTAAGGGCAGTACGAGTCATAGAAGGAATGGTAAGTAGGGAAATCAGTTATGGCTGAGCAAAAGACAAAAATTATAATAGAAAATAGAAAAGCCCGTCATGATTTTACAATTCTTGAAACCTATGAAGCGGGAATAGCCCTTACTGGAACGGAAGTAAAATCACTGCGGGCAGGTAAAGCTAATTTTAAGGACAGCTATGCACAGGTTACTAATGGGAGAGAGGTTTTTGTTTATAATTTTCATATAAGTCCTTATGAACATGGTAATATATTTAATCACGATCCTTTACGCAACCGTCGTCTGCTGTTGCACAAGGGGGAAATACGCAAACTTATTGGGAAGGTCAAGGAAAAAGGATATACACTTGTTCCTTTGAAACTCTACTTTAAGCATGGCTTGGTGAAAATGGAATTGGCGCTAGCAGTGGGTAAAAAAACTTATGATAAGAGGCAGGAACTGGCAAGAAAAGACGCTAGGAGGGAAATGGAACGGGCTATAAAAGAACGAAACAGGTGACATGAAATAATGAAATTTGCTTTTTAAAAGCAGTTATGGTATTATAAACACTAGCATATCTGCTTATTATCGGGGATGTACTGGTTTCGACGGAGATAGGTGTGGTATGATAAGCGAGCCGTGGTTCCATCTGCACGTTAATCGGTGGACGTTTAAATATAAACGCAAACAGAGAATACGCTTTAGCAGCTTAGTTGCTAACTGCCGTCTAAGCTTTTTCCCACGGGTAAAGAATGGCAGACAATTAGTGGGATACCTTGCAGTTTAATCCTGAAGGCTGGAGGGGAATTTATTGGGATAGCGGCTTAACAGCCTGGTGCTAGGCGGTTATGTTGCGAAGCATAGTATAGCATCTGCGCTCGGAGAAAGTTGTATTGCACTGTTTTCGGACAGGGGTTCGACTCCCCTCATCTCCACCAAAATTTAGTGGAGAAGTTTTATATTGGGGGCATAGCTCAGCTGGGAGAGCGCTTGAATGGCATTCAAGAGGTCAGCGGTTCGATCCCGCCTGTCTCCACCAAATTCATATATTAAAGCGAATATCAGAATATATAATGTTCGCTTTTTTTATGCAATAAATTGTGATATACTAAAAAAATATTGGGGGGGTGGTATCATGGAAACCAGAGTAGCAGTAATTTCCATAATTATCACTAAAGATGATTCGGTAGATAGGCTTAATGATATTCTGCATACCTACAGACAGCAGATCATTGGTAGAATGGGAATTCCCTACAGGGTAAAAGGCATAAATATCATTTGCGTTGTTATAGATGCGCCACCCGATATTATTAGTTCCCTGTCCGGAAAACTCGGGCAACTGCCAGGTGTAAGTGCTAAAGCAACTTATTCGTCAGCTATTGAAGGTACTTGCGAAAAGTAGGGTGAATATTTTTAGCGTAGGATATGCAATCCAAAACTAACGAGGAAGCGAAGCTGACTCGAAAGGGATGAAATTAATTGTACAATGTAAATTCAATGAAGGCTGAAGAGTTTATCAGCCACGAAGAAATTCTAGAAACCTTAGCTTATGCAGAGAAGAATAAAAACAATCTTGTCCTTGTAGATGAAATTATTGATAAAGCTAGGCTGAGAAAGGGCCTGAACCACCGTGAAGCGCCAGTATTGCTGGCTTGCGAAGATGAAAATAAACTGCAGGAAATTTATGCTTTAGCAAAACAAATTAAGCTGGATTTTTATGGCAACCGCATAGTGTTGTTTGCTCCGCTATATTTATCCAACTACTGCATTAACGGGTGCACCTACTGTCCTTATCATGCAAAGAATAAACATATTGCAAGGAAGAAGCTTACACAAGAAGAAGTAGTTGCAGAAGTTATTGCTTTGCAGGATATGGGACATAAACGCCTTGCATTGGAAATAGGAGAAGATCCAGTAAATAATCCAATTGAATATATTTTAGAATGCATTAATACGATTTATTCAATTAAACATAAAAATGGTGCCATCAGGCGGGTAAATGTTAATATTGCTGCGACAACAGTTGAGGATTATCGAAAATTAAAAGCAGCCGGGATTGGAACATATATTTTATTCCAGGAAACATATCATAAGGAAAGCTACGAACAACTCCACCCTATAGGGCCTAAGCATAATTACGCTTACCATACCGAGGCTATGGACAGGGCTATGGAAGGCGGAATTGACGATGTCGGGCTAGGGGTATTATTTGGTCTTGAACGGTATAAATATGAATTTGCTGGGCTACTGATGCATGTAGAGCATCTTGAGGCTGTATATGGGGTAGGGCCACATACCATAAGTGTGCCGCGCATTAAACGTGCTGATGACATTGATCCCAGTGTCTTCACGAACGGAATTGATGATGAAGTATTTGCGAAAATAGTAGCTTTAATTAGAATATCTGTGCCTTATACTGGCATGATAATATCAACCCGCGAAAATCAGCAGGTGAGAGAAAGAGTTTTACATCTTGGTATTTCTCAAATAAGTGGGGGTTCCAGGACTTCTGTAGGCGGATACATGTATGAAGAGCGGCCGACTGATACGGAGCAGTTCGATGTATCCGATCAACGTACATTGGATGAAGTAATCAAGTGGTTGATGCAACTAGGATTTCTGCCATCATTCTGTACAGCCTGTTATAGGAAAGGCCGAACGGGGGATCGTTTTATGGAATTGTGTAAATCCAAGCAAATTCAAAATTGTTGTCACCCAAATGCCATGCTGACATTGAAGGAATTTTTAGTGGATTATGCTTCTGAAGAAACCAGAATTCTGGGAGAAAAACTGATTGAGACAGAGCTGTTAAACATCCAGAAGGAAAAGGTGCGCCAGGTATGTGCGGGCTATTTAAAAAAGATTGAAACAGGCATGAGGGATTTTAGATTTTAAAGATTAGTGAAATTTCGAGGAGCAGAGAAAAGAAAAGAATAAAAAAAGGCGCTGTCATATTATTTGAAATATGACAGCGCCTTTTTTATTTATTCTTCATCATCAGACAGTTTATCAGAGTCTGGTAGGAAATTATTGGCGTAGCTTTGCAGATTCTTGCTCTCTTCGTTAATACTGCTACGGTTATCTGTAAGGCCTTGGAGAGCTGATTGAAGGTTATTTATTAGATAGGCCAGGATATCATCGGCATATTGAAGAGAGCCATGTTTTACACGCGTGGCATAATCATCAGCATCGCGTTTGATTTCCTCCTGATAATGCAGGGCGTCTGCCTTGATATCTTCAGCAACAATGGTCGCTTGCTTAACTATTTCTTCTTCTTGAATTTTACTGTCTGCTTCAGCAGTGGCGCGGCCTATAATACGTTCAGCCTCATCTTTAGCCTGCTGCACAATTTTGTCAGCTTCTTCATAGGCTTTGTTAACTATATTTTTTTGTTCTTCCAAAACATGGCTGGCATTGCTAACTTCTTTGGGAATGGCATCTTTTAAATCATCTAAAGCGCAAGCTAAATCGTTTTCTTCGATAACAATTTTATCAGTCAAGGGAATACGGCTGGCTCCGTTAATCATATTAAAGATTTCTTCGAAAATCCTGTCCAGAGTCATATTGGTGTTACTGCGTTCAAGCATTTACGAAACATTCCTTTCCTAATCAGCTTTTTGTCTGACGTATTCACGAACACGTTCTTCAATGCATTCAGGAACTAGATTAGTCAGTTTAGCACCGAAAGTTGCTAGTTCACGTACTCCTGATGAACTGACAAAAGAGTAATGCGAATTCGTCATAATAAAGACTGTTTCCAAATTATTATCCATTTTTTTTATTAATAAGGCCCGTTGAAACTCATATTCAAAATCAGTGAAAGCGCGCAGTCCTCTTACAATAAAAGGGGCTTTTTCCTGAACACAAAATTCATTTAACAAACCGGAAAAACTAGTTACACGAATATTTTGGATATGGCTAGTTGCAATCTTCAACATTTCTACCCTTTCATCCATGCTGAACATTGCCTTATCTTTGCCAGGATTATAGAAAACGCTGACGATGAGTTCGTCGAACATAGCACTTGCTCTTTCGAAAATGTCAATATGTCCTTTTGTCACTGGATCAAAACTACCTGGACAAACTGCTCTGCGCACGGCTTGACCTCCTAAACAATAGTGTCTAAATATGATGTTATTACATTACCTTATTTTATATTCGACATAAAAAAGATATATCCTTTTTATTGATAAATTATTTTATGGAGATTTTTCAAAGCGTTAAAGCATGACTATTGATGTTTTATGAATTTAACAAAATCCACCACGGTTTTACCATATTTTTCACTGCGAAAAAGTTCGTACCCTTCAGGCAATGCAGGTGGAATGTCATGGCGAGAACGTTCCATGATAAGCCAGCCATTACAGTTTACAATAGGAAATTGCCCAAGGGCAAGGATAATTTCATTTAACCAATTTTTATTATATGGAGGGTCACAAAAAATAAAATCAAATTTTCGGCTTTCGTGGCACAATTTTTCAATACTTTTGATGGCATCGCCTTTTATAACGGTACAGTCCTGTTCAGCATGGCACTTAGCCATATTGCTGCGCATAATACGAATGGATTCTTGGCTTTTGTCAATAAAGGTTATTGAATGCGCACCACGACTCCAGCTTTCTAGGCCTAGATTTCCTGTGCCAGCAAAAAGATCAAGGACCTGAGCATCGGCTATCCTGTTGCCGATAATAGCGAAAATGGACTCCTTTACTCTGTCTGCCGTAGGACGCAGGTCCAGATTTTTTGGTGTTGTCAGATGAAGGCCGCAGGAACGACCAGCAATGATTCTCATAACAAAACTTATGCCTTAAAATTATGGTCGTATGCTATAATATTTGTAAATATGTTTAATTCATTTAAAGGAGCAGCGATAGGATGAAAAAAATTCCCCCGATAGTTGTTTTAGCGCTGCTTTTTTTATTTTTGCATATGACGTCTGCCGGTAACGCAAACTGTCAGATTGCAAACATTGCCGCAAGCGACGGAAGCAATTCTATTGCCTTTAGATGGTAGACCTGTATGTACTTCTTTACCAAAGCAGCTTGGCGAACTTTCTGGTATTAAGGTAATTTTACAGCCAATTGGATTTCTTGACAACTATAGCAAGCCTGCTCAGCTGGAAAAATTGTATTTGTGGTTGCGGGATAGTATTTCTAATGCTGATTATACACTTATTTCATCAGACCTTTTAATTCATGGCGGGCTTTTAAATTTACGGCTCCCGTTAGGCGGTGTTTCTGAACAAAATAATTTCCTAGAAATTATGTCGGAATTAAGAGATGCAAATCCAAAGATGAAATTTGCTTGTTTTTCCATTATTCCCAGACTTTTGGTCAGTGATCAGTTGATTCCAGATAGCTAGTACCAATGGCATTTAATGAGATATACTACTTTGTGTGATATGACAGAAACATTTAATGATCTGGAGTTAACTCGTGAAGAGGAGGAACTTGCTGCAAGGATTCCTGATGATATATTGGAGAAATATATTTCTCTTTACAGGGCTAATGACAGATTCAATAAGGATTTTGCAAAGTTGAGTGCTGGCAATTTTATGACAGTTATTGGTCAAGACGATGGCTCCATTTTTGGGTTGCCTAATCGTAACTTGAAATATGCCAGAATTTATGAGAAAGGCATTCCTAATGCCTATACTACCTATAGAGCTGGTGAAATAGCAGCTGTTTTGGTAGGGCTGGCTTATTTGCATCAGCAAAATTATCAGCCGAAAGTTTTTTTGCAGTATGCTGCACAGGAAATGGAATTTATGTATATGCCATTTATGGCAGTCAGTGTAGGGGAAACCTTGAGGGATAAATTACATTTAATAGGAGCAGCTGAGTCTGAAAATATAGAAACTGCAGATATTGTAATTTATGTTAATTGTGGCAGCGAATCCAATAAACCTGGTAGAAAGCAGGCAGAATGGGTATGGAACCTAATAAAAAACAATAAAAGAACTGCATTAATTGATTTGAGCGCAAATTTTAATGCAGATGAGTTGTTGTTACCCAAATTGCTAGAAGAAAATGTTGCTGTGAACAAATTGGCTGTCTATGCAGGATGGAATACTTTCAGTAATTCTGCCGGGACGGCCATTACTCAGGAAGTTATTTTCTCAGTGCTCTGCCAGCAGTTGGGTGATGCGGATTTGCCAGATCTTTATGCGTCCAATGTACGGTTTCTTATCAGCATGATATTGGAAGACTATATTTATCAGAAATTATATCATGATAAGCTGCAGAAAGAGATGCAGGGGCGTAATTTTAATCCTGTGCTTTTGACGGAAAAACAGCAACAAGTAGCGCAGTTGCTGGTTCAGCAATACATTAATTTAAAAACAACGGAGTTATTGCATTATAACTTAGGGCGCACGCCTTTTTACGTAAAAGTGAACAAGGAATATTATATTAAGGATTTACAGACGGAAATATATTTCCATTGGAACAGGATTTTTGAAATAGGATTTGACTTACAAACAACATTTGGATATAAATTTGCAGAACGAAAAGCAGGATAAATAAAAAGCGGATAAAATAATTTGTCCACTTTTTTGATGTTCTAATGTAGGTTCATGTTTTTAATGGTGGAACAAACGCAGGCCCGTAAAAGCCATGGCAATGCCATATTTATCACATGTTGCGATAACATTGTCATCACGAATTGAACCGCCTGGTTGGGCAATGTACTGAACGCCGCTGCGATGGGCCCGTTCAATATTGTCGCCGAAGGGGAAGAAGGCATCACTGCCAAGGGATACGCCATGCAGTTTGGAAAGCCATATTTTTTTCTCATCATGGGTAAGCGGTGAGGGTTTTTCTGTAAAAAAGTTTTCCCAGATGCCGTCCGCTGAGACATCATCGTAATCTTCTGAGATATATACATCAATAGTATTGTCACAGTCTGGGCGGCCGAGATTGCTTTTGAATGGAAGTGAGAGAACTTTTGGATTTTGCCGCAGCCACCAGATATCTGCTTTGTTGCCTGCAAGGCGTGTGCAGTGTATTCTGGATTGCTGTCCTGCCCCGATGCCAATTGCCTGCCCGTCTTTTACATAGCAGACAGAGTTAGATTGGGTATATTTAAGAGTAATAAGTGCGATAATCAAATCGCGAATTGACTCAGGTGGGAAATTTTTGTTGACGGTAGGGCGGTTTGCCAAAAGTTTTTTAGTAACCTCGGCATTATTGCGGTGCTGTTCAAAAGTAATGCCGAAGACTTCCTTGGTTTCGCATTCATCGGGAATATATTCTGAATCAATTTGGAGAATATTATAAGAACCTTTGCGTTTAGTCTTAAGTATGCGCAGGGCTTCTCCAGTATAACCAGGTGCAATAATGCCGTCTGAAACTTCTCTCGCCAGCATAACAGCCGTTGTTTCATCGCATATATCGGACAGGGCAACAAAGTCTCCGTAAGAACTTATTCGGTCAGCCCCGCGTGCCCTTGCATATGCTGTTGCCAATGGTGTGAGCGGCAAATCGTCAACATAATATATCTTTTTTAGAGTATCATTCATGGGTAAGCCTACTGCGGCGCCAGCCGGGCTTACATGTTTAAATGATGTTGCGGCTGGCAGGCCTGTTGCTTTTTTTAATTCTGTAACTAGTTGCCAGCTGTTAAACGCATCCAAAAAATTAATGTAGCCTGGACAGCCGTTTAATACTTCCACAGGTAAATCCCGCTTGCTTTTTATGTAAATACGGGAATTGGTCTGGTTAGGATTACAGCCGTATTTTAAAGGTAATTCTTTCAAAATTACATCCTCCCTCATAAATATTTCATAAATATATAAGACTTGGAAGAACTGGAACTGATGTCCAGACAATCACATCAGGTACTATAATTCTTTGCGGGATTCTACTTACGCTAAGTATATGCCTGATATATTAAAAATTATAAAAGCGGATAATATTTTTTGTCAATAAAGGGCGTTTATGTGCTAAAATAAAACAAACTGCACAGGGGATGATGATATGCCATATTGTTACGTTTGTCCGCATCGTTGCGGTGTTTACAGACCATATAGCATAAATGACGAAGAAGGAATTTTTGGCAGCTGTGGTTGTGGACTGCAGCCTATTGCGGCACGTGCAGGCTTGCATATGTGGGAAGAACCATGCATTAGCGGCATAAAAGGAAGCGGAGAGGTATTTTTTTTCTGGATGCAATTTATACTGCGTTTTTTGTCAAAATTAAAAAATCAGCAGCGGCAGTGTTGGAAAGGAAATCACCGTAAAGCGTTTACGGGAGATTTATCATGAGCTTATTGCCCAGGGAGCACATAATATAAATTTGGTAACTACAACACATTTTGCAGAAGCTGTTATAGCAAGTTTGTAAGAACTGTTGTCCGTGCCAGTGGTCTATAATACCAGCGGATTTGAAACATTGGATACTTTGCGCAGGCTGGAAGGGAAAATACGGATATACATGCCGGATTTGAAATATGCCAATGATATACAAGCTATAAAATGTAGTAATGCACCATAGTATTTCCGGACAGTAACCCAAGCCATAAAGGAAATGTACCGACAAGTTGGATCGTATAAACTTAATAGTGACGGAATTATGGAAAGCGGCGTACTTGTCAGGCATCTTATTTTGCTGGGACAGATTGAAGATACAAAAAAATAATAGACTGGATCGCCCAAAATTTTAAACCATGGCAGATTATGTTTAGTATGATGCGTCAGTATGCTCCTTGCGGCCGTGCACAGGAGTTCCCAGAAATTAACCGAAAGGTTTCTGATGGTGAGTACAGTGAACTGGAAGACTATTTATTGCACAGTTCCATAGAAGATGGGTTTCTACAGGAAAAGGCAGCCGCCAGTGAGAACTTTATACCATGCTTTGATGGGTCTGGAGTTTGAGATATACGTGCGATATTAGATGTTTAACTGGCAGATGTATCATAATAATATGGTGAAATTAAAAAATCACTTCCATAAGTTTGAGGAGGTATACGTAATAGCGCAGCAAGATTGCTGGAATCTATATCAAGTTCCAGCTGCTCCTTAAAGGAAGCACTCTGCATTGAATATGGGTTATTGCCGAGTTTGGTAATAATTGGCAGTTCATTCTGTGTTTTTATGTCTTTTAAAATCTGGCGGCCTGTGCTTGAGAAAGCGAGCACCCTGAAATATGCTGGAGCTTTTTGGTCAAAGTAGCGGCGGGATTTTTGCAGAAGCAACTGCAAAAACAGTCTGCGGATCCTTGCTGCAGGGTAGCGTTTTTTTGTGCAGCACTGCAAGGCTTCAGACAGGGAAGAGCAGCTGGCAGCGTCTTTAATCAAATTTTCAAGACCTTCACTGCATTGGCAGCTATTGGCGATTTCCGCAGAGCTAAGCATGGCAAGGCGATACTTGATTAATTGCCATAAAAGCTGTTCGTTGTAGCCTGCTGCAGCTTCATGGTATTTAGAGAGTTCTTGCCAGACAATGGAAGGAACAACTGTTGGTATTTTTATAATGCGTTGTTCACGGAAAGCAGCGCGGATGGCAGTAGCACTGGCGATAGGACCGCATATGTTGGCCTCGTTATATTTTGCCTGCTGCCGTTGTATGAAGATTGGACTGATTGAAGTGTTTTCTAGGGCCTTACAATATTCCAGCGTTAAAATGTCATTGGGCATATTTAAATAAATTTTCTTATCACTAAGCTGTTCTATGGCACTGCTGTAAGCAGCAGCATAAGTAAGTCCTGTTCTAAGATTCAACTGCAGTTGTCGTTTAAAGTCAGAACTTATGGTTATGCGTGCCAGAGCTTGAAAATCATAGTCGGGATTTTCTGTTCCGCACGCCAGATATTTCACACAGCCTGTAGCCTGCAAAATAGCGACAGATCCTTGCGCAAAAAATTCTGCACTGCGCAGGGAAAAAGCAGCAGGTAACTCCAAAATCAGATCAATACCGTTCATTGTTGCAATGCGTGCACGGAGCCATTTGTTCCAAAAAGAGGGTTCGCCGCATTGCATAATAGTACCGCTCATTACTGCTATAACTGGTAGGCCTGTTTTTTGTGTTTCTTTTAAATGATACAAATGTCCGTTGTGAAAAGGGTTATATTCGGCAATAACGCCTACTACTTGCTGCATGTTTTACTCCTCATACATCATTTTGGAATAATCTTCCTCTATAATTATAGCATAATTTTAGGGCTACTTCGGATGATAAATATTTGGGAATTTGCTGTCGTAAATATAGTTTGTGAAGCGGATGAATTATAGTAAGTAACACTGTTAAAATTTTGTTAAAAGGTGTACACTGTGAAAGTAATGAATGTTATTAATATCTAAGATAAATATGATTTCCTAGGGAGGCCTATTATGGTTGTTTTTGTAGTAAACTGTGGGAGTTCTTCAATTAAGTATCAGCTCATTAATATGGAAGGCGAAATTGTGATGGCAAAGGGCCTTATCGAACGTATTGGTATGGAAGGCTCACTACTTAAACATACGCCTGCAGGTAAAGACACGGTTACTGTTGAAGCCGATATTCCTGATCACAAGGTAGGGATTCAGATGGTAATTGAGGCGCTTACTAATAGTGAATACGGCGTGATTGGAAGCATGAAAGGGATAGATGCTGTTGGACATCGCATAGTCCATGGCGGGGAGAGGTTTACTGACAGTGTGCTTATCACATCTGACGTACTTAAGGGTATTGAGGCCTGCAGCGAAATCGCACCGCTACATAATCCGCCGAATGTGTTGGGTATTAGAGCATGTACGGAGTTGATGCAGGATGTTCCACAGGTCGCTGTATTTGATACGGCCTTCCATCAGACAATACCACGAGTTGCGTTTTTATATGGATTGCCCTACGAATCATATGTAAAATATGGCCTGCGCAGATATGGATTTCATGGCACATCACATAAATATGTAGCTCAAAAAGCAGCTGAAATGATGGGGGAGCATACTAGTGATTTACGCATTATAACTTGCCATTTGGGCAATGGTGCCAGTATAACGGCTATAAAATATGGGAAATCGGTTGACACAAGTATGGGATACACGCCACTGGAAGGCCTTATTATGGGAACACGTAGCGGTGAGATTGATCCGGCCATAATACCTTTTTTAATGGAAAAAGAAAACATGACTGCCCAGGAAGTTGATAATTACTTAAATAAGCAAAGCGGTATTTTAGGTATTTCAGGTGTTTCCAGTGATTTCCGCGATTTGGAAGAAGCAGCCAACAGTGGTGATGAACGCAGCCAGTTAGCGATAGATATCTTTGCTTATAAAGTAAAAAAGTATATTGGTTCATATGTTGCAGCCATGGGCGGCGTGGATGCCATAGTTTTCACGGCAGGGTTAGGAGAAAATTCGCCGTTTATGCGTGATAAAATTTGTAATGGTTTGGAATATCTTGGTACGCGTATTGATCCGGTTTTAAATGCGGTTCGCAGGAAAGCGCGTGAAATCAGCATAAGACGTGCTAGGGTGAAAATTTTTGTTATTCCTACAAATGAGGAATTGGTTATTGCGCAGGATACATATAGGATCTGCCGTGGGATAACGAAGCTTTAGGCTGTATGTTTCTTGACAAGAATGCTATATATGGATATAATTGTAGCTATTGGTAGAATATAATAGAAATAAGTGTCGCGGAAATAAAAAAGGATCTGGCTAAGCAGAAAACTTTTTCTTGCATTTTGAATCCTAAAGAACTGGATATATCAGACAGTGATATCCGCATTATTGGGACAATAAATGTGGAAGGCAAAATAAGCAATGCTGGAAACATTTTGTTCTTAGAGGCTGTTATTACGGCAAAAGTGCAGCACGCTTGTAACCGCTGTTTGAGAGAACTAGTAACATGTATTAAAGCAGAGGTTACTGAGTAATTTTATATATCAGGTGCGGCGGAAGAAAGAGTAAAGGATGTTTATGTCTGTGATTCTGATGTACTTTATATAACAGAACCACTACGCGAAGGTCTGTTGATGGCGGAACCGATGCGGACTCTTTGCAAGGAGGACTGTTTGGGTTTTTGCCCTATCTGTGGCGCCGATCTTAATACTGGCTATTGTGACTGTGACAGAACTTCTTTTGATCCCAGGCTAACAGTATTAAAACAATTGCGTAAAACCCAAACTAGTTTATTTGATAGCCTGAGGAGGTGTAAGGAAATGGCAGTACCAAAGAGAAAAATGTCCAAATCTCGTCGTGATTCTCGCCGCGCTAATTGGAAACTGACTGCACCTAATTTGG
>Ga0192243_10580_pt1 | contig 13048 bp, 7 predicted proteins | sample Koala_Koa27_K3_FD_131233 | JGI IMG/M metagenome (GOLD analysis project Ga0192243, IMG submission 131233) | Enriched cells from koala feces incubated with labeled cellulose particles, San Francisco Zoo, California, United States - Koala_Koa2-7_K3 ... | reverse complement strand
TAGGTCTGTTGAGACAGAAACCGGGCTTTTTACCTGCCTTTCATATGAATAAGGAGCATTGGATATCGATAATTCTTGAAGGTTCCGTAATCCAAGAAGAAATTCATCAGCTTATTGATTGCAGCTACGAGCTGACCAAGAGCAAGCGATGCTCCTCAAAAACCGCAAAGGCATTAAAGAAATAGATGCCGGATGAGAAAAAATAATCATCGCGCTAAAAGGGACGACTGTTGTAAATTCAGAGTGCCGACCCATCAATTAGAGACGCTTGGATCATGCTAAGCCACCGCTGCATACCTTAAAAAGACTCCATTGATCCTAAATAACTGATCTTGGCCAGCCGAGGGTCCCTGTTCATTCTTGGAAAGGCCAGATAAGGTTGAATCGGGAACCGGCTGAGTATGATTGATTTCTGCAACACAGCTCTCGTGGGCCTCCAAGGGTCTTGGCTATGAATGCCTGGCCCCCGACCTTGCCAGAAGCCGGAGGCTTCCGGCCACTTTCCACTCAAACATCCCCAAGCCAACCGCGGATTCGGGCTTTCATTTCCTCAATACCCAGAATGCCATGGGCAAAGCCTTTTTTGACCAATTCTTCGGGTAGGAATTCATCGTATTTTTCAAATAGCGGCACCTCGCCCTTGTAAATCAATTCCATTGGGTCGAGAGGCTGTTTTCCCATCTCGCTTAATATTTTAAAGAATTCCGCCGGGCCGGTTTTCATCTTGAACTGGATAAAATAGGGTCTGGAAGAATCCAGGGCCTTTAAGCCGATCAGAGGTCCGCATTTGATCTTGATAAAGCGCTCCAAAGCCAGAAAGGCGTAGGTGCCCAGCCAGGGAAACAGGCACCACATATCCCCCCCCCAGACAGATGAGCGGCTTATCGGTCAGACTCGAATTAAGGGCCGCGTGCCGGGCCTCGGCAAGCCTGGCCACCGCATTCTTCATGAGATAGGGGTAGAGAGCCTTTTCCTTTAAAACAACTTTCATCTTTTCCAGAACTTTGGTGTTAATATCCCCGGGGCACAACCCGAAATAGGCCAGGACCTTGCCTTTGACCTGTTCGCAGTAGACCAAATGGCGCTTATGATCAATCTCTTCCACTATCCAGACGTGACCGGCCAGAGCAATCTTCTCCCCCACCGGGGGCGGTGAAACTATGGTGCCCAACTCCTGGGACCGGCTGCGGACGGTATATTCTTCGTTTTCTTTAAAAACGGCGTAAAATTTAAAGGAATTGGTCTGCCTCTCCCCGGCCAGCCCGACTATAAGCCCGCCTTCTTCGGTCTTCTGAATGTGCTCGGTGGCCAACAGGTGTCTTAAGAGAACCTTGTAATCCTCTTGACTGATTCGGTGGAAATAACTCAGAGAAAGTACCCTGGCGGCCAGCCCGGCCGGAGACATTTCCCCGCCGGAGGCCAGGGTGGACATAGTCTGATGGTACAGAAGACTGTAAGGCAGCCTGTCCAGCTTAGGCGGCTCCACCCAGCGCTCTTCCAGGTAAAGCTGAACCAGGGCTACCCCTTGCAACAGCCCCCAGGGAATGGTAGCCGGCAGCATGGCCCGGGCTTCGGGCTGTTCCTCCCGCATGACGAACCACATTTCGGGCGGCAGCTCCCGCCGGCCGGTCCGGCCCATTCTCTGTAGAAAAGAAGAGACGGTGAAGGGGGCGTCGATCTGAAAGGCCCGTTCAAGCCGACCGATATTGATGCCCAACTCCAGGGTGGCCGTGGTGACGGTGGTCTGAAATTGCTCTTCGTCTTTCATAACCGCTTCGGCCGTCTCCCGATAAGAAGCCGACAAATTGCCGTGATGAATCAGAAACCTGTCGCTCTCACGATTGGCCTCACAGTATTGACGCAGGGTGGTGGTGACCGCTTCGCATTCTTCCCGGGAATTAACGAAGATCAAGCATTTTTTATTTTTAGTATGCTCAAAGATATAACCCATCCCTGGGTCGGCATTTTTGGGCGCCTCATCGGTTTTCAGGTCCAGGACCGGCAAGGCTTCGGGAATGATCTTATCGTCCCCGGACTGAGCCCCCTGAACGTAGAAATGCTCCATTGACAGCCGCCATTTTATGCCCCCGACCTCGATTTTGGGGGTCAGAGTTTTTCTACCGGTGCCTGACGACAAGAATTCCCCGGTGCCTTCCGGGTCCCCCACGGTGGCTGACAGCCCGATTCTTCTGGGGTTTACCCCCGCCAGCTTGGAAAGCCTCTCGATCAAACACAGGGTCTGCCCACCTCGGTCTCCCCGCAGAAGGGAATGAACCTCGTCAATGACAATAAAGCGTAAGTCCCCAAATATACGGGCTACATCGGCATGCTTGTGAAGAAGCAGCGCTTCAAGGGATTCAGGGGTGATCTGGAGAATGCCGGATGGATTTTTTAGAAGCTTGTTCTTACGCGACTGCCCGACGTCGCCGTGCCAATGCCAGACGGGGATATGGGCTTCACGACACAAATCGTTAAGCCGCATAAACTGATCGTTGATAAGGGCTTTCAACGGGCCGATATAAAGGGCCCCGACCGAGGACGGCCGGTTTTCGGTAAACAAGGTCAGTATGGGGAAAAAGGCCGCTTCGGTTTTGCCGGAAGCGGTGGCCGCCGAGAGCAGCAAATTGTCATCTGTACAAAATATGGCCTCGGCCGCCGCGACCTGGATGGCCCTTAAGGACTCCCAACTGTTTTGATAGATAAAATCTTGTATAAAAGGCGCGTAACGGTTAAAAATATTCATCGTCTGGCCTTAAAGCTCGAATTCTTCATATTCTTTTTCCAGGGCTTCGGTCTGCAACTCCGGCCTGGCATAATTGAAGGATTCCAAACCCAGAAGCTCCGCGACCTTGGTGGTCGGGTTTTGATGGACGATATTCAAGACCTCGATAAAATCACGGATAACCTCCCGGGGGGTAATTTTGGTGTCGGCCCCCAGACGGCTGAATTCAATTTTAATAAAGTTTATCAGGTCATCCTGCCCCAAAGTTCGCTCATACTCAAAGAGACTCGCATGAATATCGGCCAGCTTCTCAACCAGCACCAGCATCTCTTCATATGAAAGCGGCGAGAGCTTGATCACCGGGGCCAAGACATCCTTCAGACCGTCAAGGCTGAATCGCCCTTCTTCCAAGCGGGATTTCAAGGCTTCATAGCTGAAGACCCCTCGGCGGTTATCTTCGAGGCATTGGGGCGTGCCGCACATTATGAAACCCAGATGACGGGCTTTCCCCTGCAGCGTATCGTTGTACATGGTCAAAATTTTCTCGTAATTATACTGCCTGGTTATGGCGTTGGGTATTTTGTAAATATTGACCAGTTCGTCAATCAGTATCATCAGGCCGCTATAGCTGGCTTTTTTAAGAAAGGTCGAGAAAAGCTTGAGGTACTCATACCAATCGTCGTCGGTGATGATGATGTTTACCCCAAGTTCGTTTCGGGCTTCAGTTTTATTGGCGTATTCCCCTCTAAACCATTTGACCACTTTGGCCTTGCTCTCATCGTCGCCTTCGAGGTAAGAACGGTAGTAAATGGTCAGAAGCCGGGCGAAGTCAAAGCCGTGAACCATTTCGCTCAACGACAGCATAACTTCATTTATGCGCTTTTCCACCAACCGGCTAAACTCGCTGTCATCAAAACCGAAGCCGCTGGCCGCCGCCACCTCGTTTTGGACCCCGCTTATCCACCGGTCCAGAATCAGGGTCAGGGCGCCCCCTTCCGGTTTGGTCTTGGTGGAAAGATTGCGGATAAGTTCCTTATAGGTGGCCAACCCTTGTCCCCTGGTGCCCTGCAGCCGCCGCTCGGGTGAGAGATCGGCGTCGGCCACCACAAAGTTCCGGTCCATCGCATAATTTCTTATTGTCTGCAGAAGAAAGCTTTTGCCGCTGCCGTATTTACCGACGATAAACCGGAAGGAGGCCCCCCCGTCGGCAATAATGTCCACATCATGGAGAAGAGCGTTGATTTCGGCCTCCCGGCCGACCGTAATAAAGGGCAGGCCCAGCCTGGGCACGACCCCGCCTTTTAGTGAATTTATGATAACCGTGGCTATCCTTTTTGGTATCTTCATTCCTTTATCATTTCTTTCAAGTCATCAATATAATCTTCGATCAATTCGGGCCGCCCATCGGCCTCGGTAATCACCGTGTCGCCGAACAACTCGAATAAATTCTGATTAATCGAGTCTACCAAAACCGACAGCATCCGGCCTTTTGATTCAAGTGACTCTCCAGGGGCCCGGCCGTAGAGCAAAGAGCGCATCAACGAGTATTCATTTTCACTGAGATCAAGGCCGTTTCTTGGTTCGGTCTTTAGAGGCTTAAGGTCCGGAATGTCTGAATCATCATAGTCATCGACGATTAATTTTTTCTGGGTTTCAAGGGCCGCCTCTCTAATGTTTTGAAGCTTGGAAAGGTCGATTTCGATTTCCTGGCGGCTCATGGCCGTTGGCTTAGGCCGGTATTTATCGATGGCCCCGGTTATTATGTTTTCCAGAATTTTGGTTGTCTGGCCCGTTTTCAAAGTGGACTTGAAACCGTATTGCCGGCGCATCAAAAAATCTATGGTTTTCAGCAAAGACCCGATTTGGCGATTCTTATCACCATACCGGAATAATCTCTCGCAGCTCCACAAGCCATTTTTGCAGGTGTAACTATGAATCTGGTTGATCTCGTAAATGTAATCAGGGTGTTTTTTGCGATCATAAAATACGGCGGATTTGAATAAAAAATAAGTACCCTTATACATTTTACCAAAGTATTTCTGGATCAGTGAATTTTTACCTTTCCGGCCATAGTGGTCAAATAATTGCGAGTAAACTTCGCGGACCACATTCTTAACCTCATCGGGATATTTTCGATAAAATCTCGAATTCAGCAAATTGTAAGAGGATAAGGAGTTAAGGGCGTTAAATATTTCTTCGGCCCCGTAAGATTCATAATCGAGCAGAATCAATACGGATTTATCGAATTCCTCATCGGTCAGGCCGATAAGTTCAGATTTTTCAAGGTTATTATATATGACATAATCTTTCAGCCACATTCTGACATAACCGTCGATCCGATGGTCAATCTCTTTGTAGGTTTGCCAGAAATCGCGCAGCATTCTAAAACCGGCCAGAGGTGTACCCACGCCGATCTGGTTAATCAGTTCGTAAATATACACAAAAACATATGACAACGAAGTTTTATTGATCACCCCACGCCGGACCTGGGTTCGCCAGGAGAAATACCCCCGAAGCTGTTGGTTGCTCATGGCTTGATAGGTCGGAAAGTATCTGACGAAATCCCCTTGGTAGTTGAAATCATCCTCAAAATCCTCCATGAATTTACCCTGTTCCCAGAATATTTTCGCTTCGGATTCAGGGTAATATTCATGGCGACCGGCTATTTTTCGCATGGCCCGGTATTTCGACGGGGTAAAGCCCTCCATTTGCGAGGCCGTCAGGAGAATTGGCTCGTCCCGATAGACTCTTGAAGCGAAATTACCACTGGTGGCGAACTTGTCGTCAGACAGTATCCTATCTATCAACTTCTGTATATCCACCACGGTCTTCCCGCCTCCCCGAACATTATAGGGTAATGTTGGCCGGGGTTCAAGTTGACCTCTGGCCTGGTAAATAATAAGACCTTGACAGTTTTTTTAAATCCATTTAGGGTAATCAGGTGACTGCTTATTGCCTGCCCTCTCAAACCAGACGCCTACCTATTCTCAACCAGCCAGCATCTAACCCGCCGGGATTAAGCATGACCGAATTAAATACCCTTACTTTCAGACTGAACGGGCTGACGATCACTACGCCAGATAACTGGACAATTTTTGAAGCGGCCCAAAAAAATGGCTTCGCCCTGCCCCGCCTGTGTGATGACCGAACCAGGGAAAGCGGAGTCTTTTGTCATCTGTGTTTAGTGGAAATAGTTGGGCGAGAAGAACTCGTTCTGGCCTGCCGAACCAAAGTTGAAGCCGGGCAGGAAATAATGACTTTCAGCCGCCGGGTACGGCGGGCCCGGCAGGAAGTGCTTTGGCAAATTCTAAACGACCACCCTTCCAACTGCCTGTTTTGCGAACGCTCGGGCGGGTGCAAGCTAAAAGAGTATTGTACCCTCTATGGAGTGAGTCAAAATGATACTTCATTTCGAAAAAGGGTAACCTTCACCCTGGTAGCCGCCCCCGACGAGAATCTTTCACCAAAATCCTCGACTGAACCTATTTGGGCTCGGAAGCCTCTTAAGCTTTTATAACCCCAAGGGCCTGATTAACAAACGGTTGACCGCCCTGATCTTTTCCCAACACCTAAACTTAGCAAAAAAGGCTGGCCCGGTATGAAACCAAAAATTCGGGGTTTCATACCGGGCCTGCTTTTATGGAGCAGACCATGACCTTAAGACAACCCCGCCCCGGAGTATCATTAAAATTTTTCCTCGAGTCGGCTAAAAAGGGTATAATCGAAAATTTGGTATCAAGGGAGGTGGAGAGTGGGTGAAGCAGCTAAAATAAATACAAAAACGGCGGTTATACAGGGTATGTACCTGATTCTGGGAACTGTCTGTTACGTGCTGGCCATGCGTCTTTTTTTTGTCGACAACCGCATTGCCGCCGGCGGTTTTTCAGGCATAGCCACCGTTCTCAATTACGTCATGCCCTCGGTCCCCATCGGCACGATAGTTTTTATAATGAATTGCCCCCCTGATCGTCATCGCCATCAAAGTCATGGGCTGGCGTTATTGCATCAAGACCATTATTTCCATGACCCTTTTTTCCCTGCTTCTGAATATGGCCGACTCGGTGACCGTGGTGACGCACGACCGCTTCGCGGCTTCCGTATTCGGGGGTATCATCTACGCCCTGGGGGCCTTTTTCATTCTTCAGGCCAAAGCCTCGGCCGGGGGGACGGATCTGGTTTCCCGCCTGCTTTTACGGCGCTTTAAGAATTTGTCTCTGGGCAGGATGTTTCTATTGATCGACGGCTTCTGCGTAATCTTCGCCATTATCGTCTACGGTGACCTCGAGGCGGGGGTCTACGCTTTAACGGCCATCGTCGTTTTTTCCTACGCCACGGACAAGATCATCAGCGGGTTCAACGTGGCCGATCTATGCTATATAATCACCAGCAACGCGCCTGAAGAGCTGGCCCAGGAAATAATGCAGGTGCTGCATGTGGGGGTAACCCGGCAGGAGGGGTTTGGCATGTATGCTCAAACCCAAAGGCATGTTTTGATGGTGGTGATCAGGCCCAGGGAAATTCAAATCCTCAAGCGCATCATTCAGAAACATGATCCTCAAGCCTTTCTGGTCGTGGCCTGGGCCAATGAGGTTATGGGCGGCGGGTTTAAGGTCATGTCGGATCAATCTTAACCCGGTTGACCCGGTCGCTTGGAATTTTTCCCCGGCCAGGCGGGATCGTGGTGTAAGTTAAGTATCCTAATTGAGATGATTGGCCCCGTCCGAATCGGGTTTCAATATCGCCAAACTTCGTTTGGTTGGAGCTAAAAGGCCCGCAGCCCTGGGTAATCTCTTTCTCAACTGGGTCGACCTTTCGGCCACAATTGAGGGACTTGATAATTAATACCTACGAATAATACAATAAATTCTATGGTTTATACCCTTTACAACTAAGATGCGACCATCAAAATGGCCATTTGGATTTTACACTTTTCCGGTTTGGATATTATTACCGCCGGGCGGCTATTTTTTTTATAATACAATTGGTTCCAAACAATTCCGCGCCTTACCTACTCAAGAGAGTGCCCTATGACTGAAACTTTCTACGACCGAGACCTGTCCCCTGACCCGAAAGACGGCCCGGGGCTGCCTTTGGGCCGAATCACCGACGACGAGGCCATCAGCCGTTTTGATATTCTCAACCTGTTCGGTAAAGAAAGACTGGAAAAAATACAATCCACCATCGCCAAGGCCACCGGCCTGGCCTTGGTCACCCTTGACTATAAGGGCGACCCTTTGACGGAAATGACCGGCTTCACCCCCTTCTGTCAGGAAATGCGCCAGGGGGAGAATTCCGCCCAGCTCTGCCGGTCGTCGGATGTTTACGGGGCCGGTCAGGCCCTGGCCCGCCAAAAAAAATACATTTACTTCTGCCCCTGCGGTCTTTTGGAAGTGGCCATCCCCATCATCGTCCGCAATCATTATCTGGGGGGATTCTACGGCGGTCAAGTCAGGTGCGACAACGCCCCCGGAGGAATAACCCGACTGGGTAAACTCTTTGAGGATGATCTGGCCAAATGCCCTCTAAACGTCAAGCAAAAAAAGAAATACAAGAATATCGCGGTGGTAGATTTCGATTATTTCAGCAATATGACTGATCTTTTAACGATGATCATCAGCCAGATAAGTGAAAAAGAGCTGGTCAGCCGGTCACTGACCAAGGGCATCACCGACGAACTGTCGACCGCCCAGTACCAGGTCAGACGCTTGGAAACGGAACTGAACCTAAAAAAGAGCGAAGTGGTGAAACTTAAATCCAGCCTTAATTACCACTTTTTGATCAACACCCTCAACGCCATATCCAATCTGGCCGTCATCGAAGACTCCCCCCGCACCAATGAAATGATAATTCTCTTTGCCGAACACTTGCGCCATGCCCTGCCCGTTCAAAAAAACTATCTTCTGCTGGCCGAAGAGATCAACAACGTCGAACGCTTTTTAAAAATGCAAAAAGTAAGGTACGGCAATCTTCTTAACTTTACCCTCAAAATTTCCGAAGACTCGACCATGCGCAAGATACCGGCCCATATCATCATGCCTTTTGTCGAAAGGACCGTGTTCTATGGTCTGGCCACTCGAGAGGCCGAACTGAACATCACCGTGTCCGTGGCCCTTAAAAACAACGATATGATTATTATGGTGACCGACGACGGCCCGGGCCTCAGCGAAGAAGAGCTGGCCATTAAATTCGCCGCTTTTGACAACGGCTACGAGGGGGAGGCCATCCACATAGCCTTGGCCGGGGCCCACCAGCGCCTGAACGATATCTTCGGTCAGAACTATGAGCTGGAGATTAAAAATTACCCCGGCCGGGGCACTGACAGCATCATCAGATTCCCCGCCCGCCTGCCGGCCGGAGTGATCTGATGTACCGGGTTCTGCTCGCCGACGGCGACCCCTTGATGCGTGAAGCCTTGAGCACGATGATCGCCAAAGTCGAAAACTTCCAGGTAACCTACTCGGTCGGGGACGGAGCCCGGGCAGTGGAAATTTGTCGCCAGGACCCGGTGGACCTGGTCTTGATGGAGGTTCTTCTGCCCGGTCTTTCCGGGCTGGAGGCGGCCGGGCGAATCATGGCCGCCAGCCCGGAGACGGCCATCGCCATCATTTCCTCCTACCTTGACTTTGGTTTCGCCCGGGAAGCGATGAAGCTCAATATAAGGGAGTACCTGGCCAAGCCGGTATCCTTCCAGGTCATCCGCGATCTGTTGCTCAACCACAAAAAAGTGCCCGGAGCCCTGGTCAACAAGCAGCTTGAAGATCTGATGGAAATAGTCAAAGACCGGGATCTCAAGCGGGCCTATTACGAATTGAAGCCGGTGGCCGCCTCCATAAGGGTTCTGGCCGGCGGCAAGCCCGAGCGGCTCAGGGAAATGCTCAACCAGGTCGGCCGAAGCCTCATCGATTCTCTGGACGCCTTCGAACCCGAACGCACCGGCCTGGCCGACCTACCGCCCATCAACCCGGCCCTTTTGTCTTCGGACCAGAGCATAGAGCTGTGGCTTTTCAAGGCTCTGGATTATGTGCTCTGGCAGAACGGGCTGCAGCGGCACCCTTTTCTGGAGAAAGTCTATCTGTTCATCGAGAGCCGCTTGCAGGAAAACATCGGCCTCAATGACATCGTTGAAAACTGCGCGGTCAGCCAGGCCCACCTGAGCCGGATTTTCAGAAAACAGTTCAAAGTCAGCGTCATGGAATATCTTCACCTCAAGAAACTCAACCTGGCCAAAGCCTATTTCACCTTCACCGACCACAGCGCTTCAGAGGTGGCCTTTCGGCTCGGTTACAACGAAAGAGGTTATTTCAGCAAGGTCTTTAAAAAATACGAGAGAGGCACGGTCAGGGAATACAAGCAGCAGTTGGATATCGATCGCAACGAAACCAACCCTGATTTGGAAATTTTCCTCAGCTCCCTGGGGGTCGAGCAGGAATATTGATCCGGGCTATAAAACGCCGGCCGCCCCAGCCTTAACCGGCGGCCAAACCCCTTGAGCCTTGAGGCCTATTTTATTCTGCGGATTGGCTGCCAATAACCTTAACCAGTACTGGATTTAGCCCCACCGGCGCTTTTGTATCTCTGGCCGATTTCCCCGAAACATCCTTTTTCATCTATTTTAAAATCCGACCCAAATCATCTGGTCTAAAATTTACCCGATATTGGATTGAATCGTATTACCCCACATCATTCTTTTAAAGCTATACTTTCACCATAATAAAAGAAGAAAAGAGTGACGGAAGTCAAAAGCCGGCCTAACAAGGTTTTGCGACTCTATAGGGGTTCTATTGCCTAAGAACCATGTATCGGTAACCATCAACCCATTCCCGAAGGAGTAAAGTGCGATGGCCAGTAATCTGCAAGAATTGGATCAATTGATCGCCCGAGCCAAAGAGGCTCAGAAGAAGTTTTCCACCTTCACTCAGGAACAAGTGGATGCCATTTTCAAGGCCGCCTGTCTGGCCGCCAATAAACAGCGCATTCCCCTGGCGAAAATGGCGGTGGCCGAAACCGGCCGGGGCATCGTTGAGGACAAGGTGATAAAAAATCACTACGCGGCCGAATACACCTATTATAATTATATCAACACCAAGACTTGCGGAGTTCTGGATGAAGACAAAAGCGGCGGGGTCAAGACCATCGCCGAACCTTTGGGCATTATCGCCGGCATTGTGCCCACCACCAACCCCACTTCCACCGCCATCATGAAATCCCTCTTCGCCCTGAAGACCCGCAACGCCATTATCTTCTCCCCTCACCCGGCCGCGGCCAAATGCACCGTCGAAGCCATGAACGTGGTTCACCGGGCGGCTGTCGAAGCCGGGGCCCCGGAAGGCATTTTGGGCAGCATCACCGAGCCGACCATCGAATTGTCCCAGGCTCTGATGAACCATAAAGATATCAACATCGTTCTGGCTACCGGCGGTCCCGGCATGGTCAAGGCCGCCTACTCCTCGGGCCACCCGGCCTTGGGCGTCGGACAGGGCAACACCCCGGCGGTCATTGATGAAACGGCCGACATCCAGATGGCCGTCAATTCCATCTTACTCAGCAAGACCTTCGATAACGGCATGATCTGCGCCTCGGAGCAGTCGGTCGTGGTCGTCGATTCGGTTTATGAAGCGGTCAAGGCCGAATTCAAGGCCCGGGGGGCCTACTTTCTCAACAACCATGAACGGCAGAAAGTCGGTGAGACCATAGTCATCGACGGCAAGCTCAACGCCAAAATCGTCGGGATGTCGGCTTCGACCATCGCCGAAATGGCCGGCATCAGCGTTCCGGATACGGCCAAAGTGCTGATCGGCGAAGTCACGTTCACCGATGCCTCCGAGCCCTTCGCCCATGAAAAGCTTTCGCCGGTGCTGGGTTTCTATCGGGCCGCGGATTTCAAAGAGGCCTGCGACAAGGCCTTCGCCCTACTGTCGTTTCAGGGCATGGGCCATACTTCCCTCCTCTTCACAGCCGAAAACAACGATGAACGGGTTTCCTATTTCAGCGAAAGAATGCACACCGGGCGCATTCTGATCAACCAGCCCTCCTCTTTCGGGGCTATCGGCGACATCTTCAACTTCCGCCTGGTCCCCTCTCTGACCCTGGGCTGCGGCAGCTGGGGCGGCAATTCGGTTAGTGAAAACGTCAGCGTCAAGCACTTGATCAACATCAAGACCGTCACCGAGAGGAGATATAACATGCTGTGGTTCCGCGTTCCCCCCAAGATATATTTCCGACCCGGCTGTTTGCCGGTGGCCTTCAAGGACCTGGAAGATTGCAAGCGGGCCTTCGTGGTGACCGACGGGCCTCTGGCCGCCCTGGGTTTCGCCAAAAAGGTGACCGACGTTCTGGAAAACATGGGCATCGCCTATCATGTCTACAGCGAGGTCAAACCCGACCCGACCCTGAGCACCATTTACGACGGTTTAAAAAAGCTGAAAGAATTCCAGCCCGATTTGGTCATCGCTCTGGGCGGCGGCTCGCCCATGGATGCGGCCAAGGTTATGTGGGCCATGTATGAATTCCCGGAATTAAAGTTCGACGACCTGGCCAACCGTTTCATGGACATTCGCAAACGGGTTTACGCCTATCCCGAAAACGGGGTCAAACAGTCCAAACTGGTCTGTATCACCACCACCTCGGGCACCGGCTCGGAAGTCACCCCCTTCTCGGTAGTCACCGATGACGCCACCGGCAAAAAATACCCTCTGGCCGATTATGGCCTGACCCCTCACATGGCCATCGTCGACCCCGACTTCGTCATGGACCTGCCCCCCAGCCAGATCACCTTCGGCGGAATCGATGCCCTGAGCCACGCCATCGAGGCCTTCAGCAGCATCATGGCCAACGAGTTCTCCGACGGCCTGGCCATGGAAGCCTGCCGCCTCATCTTTGAAAACCTGCCCGAGTCTTACGCCAAGGGCCCCAACTACAAAATCGCCCGGGAAAAAATGCACTACGCGGCCACCTTGGCCGGCATGGCCTTCGCCAACGAATTTTTGGGCGTCTGCCATTCCCTGGCCCATAAACTGGGGGCCAGATTCCACGTGCCCCATGGTCTGGCCAACGCCTTCCTATTGCCCTACGTCATGCAGTTCAACCGAACCGACGCGCCCCGCAAGATGGCCGCCTTTCCCCAATACAGGTATCCCAACATTACCGAAAGGTTCGCCCGCATCGCCGACTATCTGGGCCTGGGCGGCCGCAACAACGAGGATAAGGTCGACAAGCTCATCGCGGCCATTGAAAACCTCAAGCTGGAAGTGGGCGTGCCGCCTTCCATCGGCGCCTGGGGTCGCATCAGTGAAAAGGAATTCTTCGCCGCCCTGGACGACCTCAGCG
>Ga0192243_10578_pt1 | contig 13076 bp, 12 predicted proteins | sample Koala_Koa27_K3_FD_131233 | JGI IMG/M metagenome (GOLD analysis project Ga0192243, IMG submission 131233) | Enriched cells from koala feces incubated with labeled cellulose particles, San Francisco Zoo, California, United States - Koala_Koa2-7_K3 ... | reverse complement strand
ATGGGAACCTTTAAGCGGCGGACAGCAGGAGGCGGTTTACCGCTGGTTCCGGCAGATTAACGAGCATCAGATACACCCCAACAACTGGCGTTTTCCGTATTCTGGTGAACATGATGTTCCGTATTCTGGGCCGCCCCTGGTCTGAGAGCCGTATGGTGGAGGACATGGTGGTCATAGAACGCTGCTATCTGAAGGATGGCTGGTATTTTGACGGGCAGCCAGGACAGATGGATTATTATATTCCTTTTGCAATCCAGTTCTACAGCCTTGTATACGCTCATTTTATGGAGAATATGGACCTGGAGACCTCGACCCGGTTCCGGGAACGGGCCGGCCATTTCTCTGAGGACTTTATCTACTGGTTCTCCGACGATGGGAATGAGCTGCCCTTCGGCAGAAGCCTGACTTACCGGTTCGCTCACGGCGCTTTCTTCTCAGCCATGGGACTGGCAGAGGTTCCGGGGCCGGGATACGGCGTGATGAGAGGGCTTGTGCTGGGGAATCTAAAGCGTTGGCTGAGACGCCCCATTTTTGACAATGCGGGAATCCTGACAATCGGATACGGATACCCCAATCTGTTTATGAGCGAGCGCTATAACGCTCCCGGCTCCCCATACTGGGGACTCAAAACATTTCTTATACTTGCGCTGCCCTCCGATCATCCATTTTGGACGGAACCCGCTGAGAAAGCAGTATATCAGCCCCAAAAACTGCTGCCGGAGCCTCACATGCTGATCACTCACGATAAAAACGGCCACGTCATGGCTTTTACGGCAGGACAGCAGGGCAAATGTTTTGGAGCGTCTAAAGAGAAATACGAGAAGTTTGTCTACTCCAATCAGTTTGCGTTCAGCGTCTCGCGGGGGCTGAGTCTGGAGGAGGGAGCCTATGACAACACGCTGGCAGTTTCTGCCGGGGAGAGCGGACAATTTCAGATGAGGGATGCGGTGGAGAAAGTTTCGCTGACGGAGACTGCCGTATATGTCAGATATACCTTTCCGGGCGGTGTGTGGGCGGAGAGCCTGATCATCCCTTGCGCTCCCTGGCATATCAGAATCCACAGAATCAGAACCCGGACGGCCATAGAGACTGCGGACGGTGGATTTGCCATAGAGGCCGAACGCTGCTTTGAGGCGGTGCCGGGAAGAAAAAGCGGAAAATATGAACCGGAGATGGTTCGGTATGAGGAACACGGCGTATTTGCAGAATTCCCCTGGGGCGTCAGCGGAGCGGTCAGCTGTTCGGGGGGAAGCGGAGAACTGGTATCCGCATTTCCCAATACGAATCTGCTCTACAATCTGACTGTGATCCCCACTCTCAGACAGAAGCTGGAGCCGGGGGAACATCTGTTAGTCAACTGTATGCTGGGAGACCGGTCAGGAGACGCCTCGCAGTGGGTCCGGCAGAGACCGGAGGTCACTGTCAACTGGGACAGGATTCAGGTTTTGTATCAAGGGAAGAAAACAGTGATTTCCTGGGAGGAATACTAAAATAGGCGGAGAAAACGCGGCAGCCTGTGCCAGCGTAATCTCCGCCCATGACGTTAATCATCAATCCCCATAATCTCCAGCGCATCCTCCACCAGATCCTTCTCCCAGTCATTCTGTTCATCCAGAATCAAAAGCTCCGTCTGCTGGCTGATAAAATCTTCCCGGGTTATGGCGCCGGAGCGGTAGTCTGCTTCCAGCATGTGCTCTTTGAGGTCCAGCTCCTCCTCGTCGGACTCCAGCTTTCGCAGGCGGGAGAGCAGTTCCTCGGCTGTTCCGTCAGGGAGCTGGGGGGACCGGGCGCCGGATTTTAAATCCAGCTTCAGACGGTCCTTCTGGAGCTTCAGCGCGTCCTCTTTCTGTTCCAATTCCAGCTTTTGCGCTTTCCAAGTATTCTCATCCATCTTCTTTGCCAGATAATCCATCTCCAGCCGGCCCATATCGATGTCCAGCGCGTCCAGTTCTGCCTTTAAGGCACAGCAATCACGCAGTAGACTAAGTTCATCGGTATCACTGTTTACATCGGCCGGTGAGGGCTGTTCATCCGTTTGGCCGCTGGAGGACGGTGCGGAAGCAGTGTCACCTGCCACTACAGGGCTTTCGTCTTCCGGGTCCACAGTCGTCGTCTGTCCCCTGTTCCCAGCTGTGAACGTCTCGGCTGTCGTCTGCCCTCCGTTCCCGGTTGCGGATGACTCGGCCGCAGGCTTGGGCGCAGCCGCCCCGGTCTGTCCGGCGCACCCCGCGGCAGACAGCATAACAGTCATAATAATCGGCAGTACATATCTCATCCAGTCACATCCTTTCTATAGACAGCAGTCAAATGTTACATCAGTAAAATATATTGAATTTACAACAGTTCCATGCTATTCTCTATGTATTATTGTGATTATTATCATATAAGAAGAAATCGGATTTTGCAAGTAAAAGGTTAGGATATCAACTGAAAAGAGAGGCAGAAGCCTCTCTTTAACCCCCCCCTGTTTAGTCGCCTCCAGGGCCGTCTCTTCTGGGACGGGTTGATTCGGGAAGCGGTTCAACGCTGTTGTTGCTGGTTTTTACATTTTTTTCCTGATCCTGCATATCCTGCTTCTGTCCGTTCTTTTCCATCGTGATCACCTCCATGGATAGTATGCGGTTTCAGGCGGGAAAACATCAGGGGAAATTCAGGAAATGGACTCGGGAGGAAACATATGGTTCAAACAATTTTATTGCTGGGAGATCAGAGGCTTTATGAGAAAAGCGAGGCCGTGACAGTGGATGAGCTTCCACAGGTGGAGAGCGTGATCCGTGATCTCCACGACACCATGATGGCATTTCGAGAGAAGTATCATGCGGGCAGAGCCATAGCGGCTCCCCAGATCGGAGTTTTTAAACGAATTTTATATATGAATACCGGCGAGCCGGTGGCTATGATCAACCCAACGCTGGAATTTCCGGACTCGGAGATGATGGAGGTTCTGGACGACTGCATGTCCTTTCCAGGTCTGCTGGTAAAGGTCCTTCGCCACAGGCGCTGCACCATCCATTATCTGGATCAGAACTGGCAAACCTGCCGGATGGAGCTGGAGGGAAGTCTCTCGGAGCTGCTTCAGCACGAGTATGACCACCTGGACGGAATTCTGGCAACTATGCGCGCCATTGACTACAAGTCCCTGGTTATAAAAGCGTAAAATGCGGACTTGAAATGGATGGAAAAAAAGTCTATCATGATAGTAACGAAATGCTAAGACAGGCAGAGAACCATACAACAGTAAAGTGAGGAATTTTATATGGAGATTCAATTAGAAGAGATTAAAAAACTGGTCACCCAGGCCGCTAACGGCCTTCTGGAGGCAGCAGGACTGGAGGAGGGAGACATCCTGGTTTTAGGCTGCAGCTCCAGCGAGATCTGCGGCGGACGCATCGGAAAAGCCTCCAATGAGGAGGTGGGGGAGGCCGTTGTGAGCACGCTGCTCTCCATCCTGCGCCCCCAGGGAATCTACTTGGCTGTCCAGGGCTGCGAGCACATCAACCGCGCCCTGGTGATCGAGAAGGAAGCCGCCAAAAAGTACGGCTTTGACACCGTCACCGTCGTTCCCGCTCTTCACGCCGGAGGGGCCTGCGCCATGGCGGCATATCGGATGGCACAGTCTCCGGTCATGATCGAGCATGTGGTGGCTAAGGCCGGAATCGACATCGGCGACACCTCCATCGGTATGCATGTGAAGCATGTGCAGATCCCGGTCCGCCTTCCGATCAAGGAGATCGGCGCCGCTCATGTGACCTATCTGCGCAGCAGACCTAAGCTGATCGGAGGAGAGCGGGCTCAGTATCCGGCTCATTAAGTGATTATGACAGCTGGGAGAGAAAGCGGTCCAGCTCCTGCTTTGACACTAGGATTCCGTCGTGGGAGCCGATAAAACGGCTGCCTGACAGATAGCTGGGAACCGCCTGCAGTCCATGTTCGCCCCAGGCGTAACGGTTTCCGTCCTCCACCTCGGCGGCATAGCGGTTTTCTTTAAGCGCTTCCCTAAAAGCGGCGGAATCGACGCCGCACTGACCGGCCAGGGAGGCCAGTACATCCAGGTCGGAGATATCGGCGCGTTTTTCAAACACCGCCTCATAGGCCAGGCTGTGGTACTTCCAGAGATCCCCCTGGTTGTCCCGGATAAAATACATCCCCTGTATGGCCAGATCACTGTGGATGGAAGCCGGTTCCGGCCGGGGATGGGCCTCGCACGGCCTCCATGTGATCTCCAGCTCAGGATATTTGTCCATCAGCTCCAATAAATTCTTGTGTCCCCTGTAACAGTAAGGACACGCATAATCAAAAAATAATTCCATGTTCATCGCCGCTGTTCTCCTCTCTTTGTGCACATATCATAGCTGCTGATATTATATCACAACGGAGAGTATTTATGAACAGCTGATTACCAGAGCGGAAGGAGAGTCTATGGCAACAGAAGCATATTCAGCCGTCGTCACCACGTGCCCAGACGAGCCGGAGGCCCGGCGAATCACGGAGATACTTTTAGAACAGCGCCTGTGCGCCGGCGTTCACATGTACAGTACCAACAGCTTTTACCGCTGGCAAGGAAAGCTGGAGAACCGGACAGAGACGGTTCTGGTTATCAAATGCCGGAGCAGAGACTACGGAGCAATCGAGAAACAGATCAGAGCTCAACACAGCTACGAGGTACCGGAGATCTACCGATTGCCGATAGCGGAAGGCTCTGCGGAATATTTAAACTGGATAGAGAGATCAGGAGAAGAACAGTAAACGGCAGAGGGCCCCTCAGAAAACGGAGTCCATCTGCCGTTCGTTTTATTGTTTACATAATATCGTAAGTCTCTGCAAACGATATCTCGGGAAGCGTCCCACCGTCAGACACCGTGCCCTGCCGCTCCTTATCCGAGTCGATGATATAGATCGTGCCACTGGCATATTCATACTGATATTCTCCATCAGACTTGTAGCACTTGTTGGAGGTCTGAACCTTGCCGGATTCATTGACCAGATAGAACTTGTCATTGACCTCGAAGACCTCGTACTCAGAACCGGAATCCGCCTTTATCAGCTTTCCGTTATAGTAGAGATAGCCGTCCCTTTCCCCCGTATACCCGGCGCCCTTATTGGAGCCTGACGCAGTGAAATAGAAGGTATAGGAGGAACCGGAGTCCTCCTGTATGGCGGTTTGCTTGCCGGTGCGCATCTTTCCATCGCTGTCGGAGCTGCCGAAGTAACCGCTGAGAATGGTGCCGTCCTCCTTTACAAGCCCGATGAGCCCGCTGTGCATACAGCCGTATTCGTCAAAGAAATAGGATTCTCCGTTGACCTTGGTGGTGGCGGCGGACATGGTGGAAGCGTTGGATTCCAGATAAGCCGGAACTCCGCTGCTGTCAAAATAATACCAGAATCCTTCCCCACTGCTGGGCTTTTCCGTCCCGGTCAGCGTCAGATCATCGGAATCGTCGGAGTCGGAGGGATGCTCCGTCAGATATTTCCACCCCTTAGCCATGGCCCCGTCAGAGTAGTCACCAAAATATTTAAACTTGGAGATTCCCGACGCATCATAGGTCTCCGCTGAGGTGACGGCAACCCACCCTGTGAGCATGACACCGTTCTCGTCAAAGTAATATTTGACGTCATTGATCGTCTTGGCGCTGTACTCGTCGCCGTCGTCCGCCTTCACCGCCCGGCCGTTGCTCTGAAAATAAAACCACTCCGTCCCCGTTCCCGGCGTACTGCCGGAGGAGACGTCCCCCTCATCCGGCGGATTGTCCTCGTCATATTCCAGGCACAGCCAGCCGGTCTTCATGGCCCCGTCATCGGCATCCCCCAGATAGTAGATATAATCGCCGTCCATATGCCAGCCGTAGAGCATGGAGCCGTCGGAATCAAAGCAGTATTGCTTCCCGCCAATCGTCATCCATTTATCCGAGACCTTGTCACCCTTCGAATCCATATAATACCATGTCGTCCCGTCCTGTTCCCATCCGGTGTCCGCCATAGCCGTAAATGCAGCCCCCAGTGTAATCAGTGAAGACGCCGCCAAAAGCGCCATATATTTTGTCCGTTTCCTCATAAAAAAGCCCCTTTCTGTGTGATGTTGATAGGAGCATCATACAGAGAGGAGCTTAATTGTAACTTAAAAGCAGGGCGGGATTTGGTGAACAATCGGTGAACAATGAAGTCACCTGGACAATTATTTTAAATTATAAGTATCCGTATAAGCAATCGACGGCAGCGCCCCCCAGGAGAAGATCTCATATCGCCGTTCCTTCTTGTCATTGACCCGGTAGATCTTGCCGGCCTCGTACTCGTAGGCGTATTTGCCGGCGACCTTGTAGAACTGATCGGCGGTCTGGGCTTTGCCCTCCTCGTTGACTAAGTAGGCTTTCTGATTGACGTTGAATACTTCAAAGCCGGTGCCCCGGTCCGCTTTGACCAGCTTTCCGTTGCTGTAGAGGTAATGATCCCTCTCACCGGTGAAGCCGCAGCCTCTGTCGTCGCCGGAGGTGTTGAAGCAGTAGCTGGCTGTGGTTCCGTCAGCCTCTTTTACGTTGTCTATGCGCCCTGTCTGCATCTTCCCGTCCTCGTTAAAGTACGCGCTGATGCGGTCACCGGACTTTAAGTTAAAACGGATTAAACCGTTCTTGACGCAGCCGTACTCATCAAAGAAATAGGAATCGCCGCTGATTCTGGCCGTGGCGGCCTTGATGTCTTTGGCGTCTGATTTTAAATACTTGGGAACACCCTCGGAATCAAAATAGTACCAGTGTCCGACGCCTTCCTCCGGCTTGGGATTCGAGCTGGCGGTGATATCGCTGGCATCATCCGAACCCGACGGATGGGTGTTTAAGAAAACCCAGCCCTTGTTCATCTTGCCGTCATCGGCTCCGCCGAAATACCGGAACTTGCTGATTCCGGTCACATCGTCCTCCGCCTTGGGAGCAACCGCCGCCCAGCCGGTCTGCATGACACCATTCTTGTCGAAGTAGTAGCGGCGTCCGCTGAACGCCTTCATGGCGTATTCCTCGCCGTCCTTGGCTTTGACTGCCTTTCCGTTGGGGAGAAAATAAAAACATTCGGCTCCGCTGCCCGGAGATTTGGTCCGGGAGACGTCCCCCTCATCCGGTATATTGAATCTGTTGTAGGTAAGACAGAGCCAGCCGGTTTTCATCGCACCGTCGTCCTTGCCGCCCAGATAATAGATATCATCACCCTCGTAATGCCATCCATAGAGCATGTTGCCGTCGGAGTCAAAGCGGTACTTCTTGCCATTGATGGTCAGCCATTTATCCGTAACCTTGTTGCCATGGGAACCCACATAACACCGCTCGTTCCCCTCCTGTTTCCAACCGGAACCGGAAGACGCGGCCATCGCCGTAACCGATGTCCCCAACACCATGACCACCGCCGTCACAGTGACCAAAAACCACTTTATCCTTCTTTTCATAGTTGTCCCTCCTCACATGGGATTGGTTCTATGACAAAACGTCACTTACTTTAACTCTATCATACCTTAATTTGGCTGAAAATGCATTAATAATCTATGAATTTTTGAATAATATTTTATGATTGAAAACCCAAAAATGCCGGAGCCTCCGAGATATTCGGAAAGCTCCGGCGTTTGAAAAGGGAATAACCTCTTAGTAGTTCCCCATATACGCATTCATATAGATCGCCTGCACATCCATCACCGTGGCCTCCTTGGGATTGTCCACGATGCAGGTGTCGTTGGTGGCATTGATGGACAGGGTGACGGCGTCCTCCGGTTGAAAACCGAGGCTGGCGAGAGTCGGGATTCCGATGTCCTCGGAGAGTCTGCGGACGGCGTCGATGGCGGCTAAGGAAGCCTGGTCGTTGGTCAGACCTGTGGTTTTTACGCCCATGGCTCCGGCGACGGCGGCGAAGCGCTCCTTGCAGGAGGAGGAATTATACTCCATGACATAGGGGAGCAGGATAGCGTTGGCGACGCCGTGGGGCATGTTGTAAAAGCCTCCTAACTGATGGGCCATGGCGTGGACAAGCCCTAAGCCGGAGTTAGAAAATGCCAGACCGGCCATATATTCGGCCCAGCACATATTGGTCCTGGCCTCGATGTTGTTTCCATCCGACACTGCAGTTCTCAATGAGGTGGACACCAGGCGGATGGCCTCCAGCGCGATGCCGTCGGAGTACGGGAAATGCTGTTTGCACACATAGGCTTCGATGGCATGAGTCAGCGCATCCATCCCTGTGGCGGCCGTCAGCTTCGGCGGCATGTCGATCATAAGCTGGGGATCGTCGATGGCGAGAGTAGCCAGACAATGGGAATCCACCATCAGCATCTTCACCTTTCGATCCTCATCCGTGATCACATAGTCTCTCGTCACCTCCGAGCCGGTTCCCGCGGTAGTGTTGATGGCAATCAGGGGAAGGCCCGGCTTTTTGGAACAGTTGACTCCCTCGTAATCCCGGATATCCCCGCCGTTGGTGCAGAGAACCCCCACGGCCTTTGATACATCCAATGGAGAACCGCCTCCGATCCCTACGATATAATCACAGCCCTGGTCCCTGGCGGCGGCATATGCCTCCCGGACGATGGCCACGGTGGGATTGGGTTTTACTCCATCAAAAAGAACGTATGGCTTCCCCGCGCGGTCCAGCACATCCGTTACCTTTTTCACCGTACCGATTTTGACAAGGCCATGATCCGAGACGACCAGGGCCTTTTTGCATCCCAGATCTTCTATATAATGAGGGATCTCCTCTATGCCCCCCATACCGATCAGCGTGTGGGCCGGCTGGAATAATTCGCGGTAATCATGCATCATAAGAAACTCCTTTCCTGAAGAACAAATGATATTAATAAATAACATATGCAATATAAACAGAGAATACCACAAAACAAAACAAATGTCAAATCAATACATCATTTGATTGATATAAAAATGTCAAAAAATAGGATTATACAAATAATTATTTATGCATATTGACAAAATATGAAAGTGTAGTAGTATTGAAAATACAAATATTACTATATGATGGAAAATGTTCATCGAGGTTACAGGCACAATACGGGGAGGAATCGGCGCGTGGCGAACTATTTTATGGGGATTGACACCGGTACTCAGGGAGTCAGAATTGGGATTTGTGATGAGTATGGAACGATTGTTACAAGCTTTGAGGAGAAATGGGAGACCCGGTATCCCAGGATCAGCTGGGCGGAGCAGAGTCCGTTAGACTGGTGGGAGGCCATCTGCAGGACGCTTAACAAGTGCTGCGGGGAGCTGACGAAGGAGCAGAGAAGGGCCATCAAAGCCTGCTGCGTCTGTTCCACCTCGTCCACGGTATTTGCCATAGACAAAGAGGGGAATCCTCTCATGGACGCCATGATGTGGATGGATGCCAGGTCCCAGAAGGAGATGGAGGCGGTCAATGACACCGGCCACCAGGTTCTGGATTACTGCGGCGGAAAGACCTCCTTCGAGTGGATGCTCCCAAAGGCGCTGTGGACGAAGAAGAATCGGAAGAATCTCTATGAACAGTGCTATAAGCTGATAGAGCAGCTGGACTGGGTGAACTTTAAACTGTGCGGGGAATTCGCCTCATCCATTTGCAACACCACCTGCAAATGGCATTACATAAGCTCAAAGGGCGGCTTTCAGAGAGAGTTCATGGAGGCAATCGGTCTGGAGGACTACGAGGAAAAACTGATCACCAACGTTTTAAGGATCGGGGAACCTGTGGGCAGAATCAGGAGCGAGCTGGCTGAGGAATTTGGCTTTTCACCGGATATGGAAGTGGTGGAGGGCGGCGTGGATGCGCACATGGCGATGTTTGGTTTAAATGTAACCCGGCCCGGCAAGCTTGGAATCATCATGGGAACCAGTTTTGTCCACCTCTGCTTAAAGGAGGGGGAGAAGCCTCAGATGGACGGGATCTGGGGCCCCTACGACAGTGCGGTGATGGACGGAATGTGGCTTTTGGAGGGCGGCCAGATCTCGGCCTCCGGACTTGTAAACTGGTTTCGGGAAAACTTCCATATAGAAGCAAAGGACGGCAATCCTTACGGCCATCTGATCGACAGCTTAAAGGAGACTAAGCCGGGAGCGGACGGGATCACCGTGCTGGATTATTTTCAGGGTAACCGGACGCCCTATAAGAATGCCCGTGCCAAGGGCGTGATCTACGGATTGAACGTGGAGCACACCTGGAAGGAGATTTACCGGGGCGTGGTCGAGGGCGTGTCCTTCGGCACCAGCCATATCATAGAGAATTTCGAGCGGCAGGGTTATCCCATCGACACCATCACGGCCTGCGGAGGGGTGACGAAGGATCAGGAGTGGATTCAGATGATTGCCGACATTACCGGAAAACCCATCGTGATCAACCGGGACAGCCAGGCAGGGGTTTTAGGCTGCTGTGTGGCGGCGGCTTCCGGGGGACGGTGCTACGAAAATCTGGAGGAAGCGGCGGGGCATATGGTCCATCCGGCCCGCACTGTGGAGCCGGATATGGAGAAGCACCGGATGTATGAAAAGCCCTACGGCAGATATCTGCGGCTGTATCAATGCCTGCAGGATATGATGAATCAGGAGGATTGAAGGGAGGAAGTTCATTGGACGGTCAGGATAACATATTAGAGATGAAGGGGATCGATAAGCTGTTTCCGGGCGTGAAGGCGCTGGATCAGGTGGATTTTTCCGCGAAACGGGGAGAGGTGCACTGTCTGATCGGGGCAAACGGAGCAGGGAAATCCACGCTCATGAAGGTCCTTTCGGGGGCCTATGTGGAGGACGCCGGGACGATCACCTTCGACGGCAAGGTGTTAAAGCCTCAGGGGACCCTGGAGCGGAAGAAGGACGGGATCGCGGTGATCTATCAGGAGCTGTCCCTGGTCAATGAGCTGGACGTGGGGGAGAACGTCTACATCAACAACTACCCCAAGACGAAGCTTGGCACAGTAGACTGGAGAACGGTCTACAAAAAGACCAGAGAGATTGCAGATCAGCTGAATTTGAACATCGACGTCACCGCCAAGGTCAGCTCCCTAAACATCGGGCAGCGGCAGCTGACGGAGATTATAAAGGCGCTGGCCAGCGAGGCGAAGCTGATCGTCATGGATGAGCCGTCGGCCACGCTCTCCAAGAATGAATTCGAGACGCTTTTGAAGGTGATCGAGGACTTAAAGGCCCGAGGGATCACCATCATATACATATCCCACCATTTGGAGGAGCTCTTCATCGTGGGGGACAGAATCACGGTACTCAAGGACGGCAGATTTGTGGCCTGCGACACCTGCGCCAACTTAACCGAGGATATGCTGGTGGAGTACATGACCGGCGTCAAAGCGGAAAAGATCCAGAAGGAGGAGCGCGAGGTCCATCCGGTATCCGGCGAGGTGGTGCTGGAGGTCAATGGGCTCTGCAATCATAAAGTTTCGAATGTCAGCTTTAAGCTTCACAAGGGTGAGGTCCTGGGGCTTTACGGCCTGGTGGGCGCCGGCAGAACCGAGATCGTCCGGTCCATCTTCGGAGTGGACCCCTACCATGCGGGGGAGATTCTTCTCCACGGCAAGGCGGTGCGGTTTAAGGGCAGCAAGGACGCCATCCGGCACAGGATCGGTCTGGTGCCGGAGAACCGGAAGGCGCAGGGGCTGGTTCTGATCCTGCCGGTTTGGGAAAACATGACCATGGTTGCCCTCAGTAAGCTGAGAAAACACGGAATCGTGGATTACAAAACGATCCGAAAAAAATGTGACGAATATAAAAAGGCTCTCAATGTAAAAACCCCGTCGATCTCCACGATCACACAGAATCTCTCCGGCGGAAACCAGCAGAAGGTGATCCTGGCCAAATGGCTCATGCAGGACTGCGAGATCCTTCTGATCGATGAGCCGACCCAGGGCATCGACGTGATGGCCAAGGAGGAGATCTACCGGATCATCCGTGAGCTTTCCGCGGAGGGCAAAAGCATTATCGTGGTATCTTCAGAGCTGGATGAGCTTTTGCGTATCTGCGACAATATCCACGTCATGTACGACGGAAAGCAGGTTATGGCTGCATCCAAGAGCAATTTTAATCCGGACCGCATCTTGTCGGTATCAGTTACAGGGAGGAATGAATAAATGAAGAAGATGAGCATTGGAGACATCATCAGAAAATATAACCTGGTCATATTGCTGCTGGTATTTATCATCATAGCGTCGGTTCTCTCACCGAATTTTCTGACGGCCAGAAACTTTTTAAATCTTCTGCAGCAGTCCTCGATCACCGGGGTTGTGGCCATCGGCATGACGTTAGTCATCATCCTTGGCGGAATTGATCTGTCTGTGGGATCGGTGGCGGCATTCGCAGGTATGATCACCGCCATTATGATCAACGGCGGGTTCCATCCGGTTATCGCCGTGGCGGCCGGCCTGGTGTTGGGCGCCGCTCTGGGAGGAATCTCCGGCATTCTGGCGGCGAGGTTTCAACTTCCCGACTTTATCGCCACGCTGGCTATGATGGAGGCGGCCAGAGGCGCCGCGCTACTTGTGACATCGGGCGTTCCCGTGTTTGGCTTAACCGGCGGTTTCCGCTTTATCGGCGGCGGGTTTGTCAAAGGGGTCAGCGTCAGCGGCATCATCTGGATTCTTCTGACCATCCTGGTCATGCTGATGTTAAAGTACACCAGCTTCGGGCGAAGCCTCTACGCCATCGGAGGCAACAAGGAGGCGGCCATGCTCTCCGGCATCAAGGTAAAGAGAAACTATGCCATTACTTACATCATCTGTGCGGGTCTGGCGGCGTTTGGCGGTATCCTGACGGCCTCCTGGCTGGCGGCAGGACAGCCGACGGCCTGTGACGGCATGGAACTGGATGCGATTGCGGCGGCGGTAATCGGCGGGGCCAGCTTATCCGGCGGTATGGGAACCGTGGTGGGCACCTTCGGCGGCGTGTTCCTTCTCCAGATTATCACCAACATTTTTAACCTGATAGGGCTGGAGTCCTCCTATCAGCAGATTGCCAAGGGAGCAATCATTGTGATGGCTCTCTTGCTGAACAAATCGGTTATGAACAAGAAGTCCTGAGAAAACGCATGATGGAGCGAAAGGCTCTTCATAGATAAACGCAAATAAA
>Ga0192243_10513_pt2 | contig 13095 bp, 13 predicted proteins | sample Koala_Koa27_K3_FD_131233 | JGI IMG/M metagenome (GOLD analysis project Ga0192243, IMG submission 131233) | Enriched cells from koala feces incubated with labeled cellulose particles, San Francisco Zoo, California, United States - Koala_Koa2-7_K3 ... | reverse complement strand
TGATTTTAACTTTTGGAGTATACTATTCGTTCGCTGTTTTTATGAACTGCTATTTACCGGGCTGGGCGCCTTTTTAACGGGGGAGTGGGACTATGGCATTATTATTACAGGGATTGACGGAGGTACTTCAGCCGTTCAATCTGCTTTGGATTATCATCGGTACCTTCGGAGGCATAGTTTTGGGGGCGATACCGGGACTGACGGGGGCCGTGGGGATCTCTTTGATGGTTCCGCTTACCTACTCCATGGCGCCGATACCGTCGATCTGTATGTTGCTGGGCGTGTACTGCGGCGGGACCTACGGCGGTTCGATCACGGCGATTCTGATCAATACGCCCGGGTCCGGCGCCGCGGTTGTCACCGCTTTTGACGGCTACGAGCTGGCTAAACAGGGGCAGGGCGGAAAAGCGCTGAGGATGGCCCTGTATGCTTCGTTTGCAGGCGGGATTATCAGTGCGCTGATTCTCAGCACGATTTCCCCCTTCATAGCGCAGATGGCGCTGAAGTTCGGACCATGCGAGTATCTGGCATTGATAGTGCTGGGGCCGACGGTAGTGGGAGGAATATCGGGGGACGATATCTGCAAGGGGTTGATCGCCGCGGCGATGGGACTGCTGGTGTCCATGATCGGCCAGGACCCGGGGTCTGGCACTCAGCGCCTTACTTTCGGGAGTTCCAACCTAATCAGTGGAATTCCTTCCGTACCGCTTCTGATCGGAATGTTTGCGCTGTCGGAGATTCTGGTGCAGTCTGAAAAGAAGGGCGGCAGCGGGGCGAAGATTGAGATCGCCAAAATGAGCGGAAGCCAGAGGCTCCCCATGAAAGAATTTTTTTCGTACTGGAAGACGATATTGAAGGGATCTCTGATCGGAACCTATATCGGGGCCATACCGGGAATCGGAGCCTCGGTGGCGTCCTTTGTCTCCTACAATGAGGCGATGCGCGTCTCGAAGCATCCGGAAGAGTTTGGGCACGGCTCTCTGGACGGAGTGGCAGCCAGTGAGTCGGGAAATAATGGAGTAACCGGAGCGACTTTGATTCCGCTGCTGACGCTGGGGATTCCGGGGGATGTGGTGACAGGAATTCTTCTGGGCGCGTTTATGATCCAGGGACCGATTCCGGGACCTATGCTTTTAAAGGAACACCCGGATACGATTTACGCCATATTTGCAGGGCTGCTGATCGTTAATCTGGTCATGCTGCTGTTGGGGATGGCGGGCATGAGGGTATTTCCTTATGTCAGCAAGCTCCCTGGGGATCTGATGTTTTCCTGCGTGTTTGTCATGTGCGCAGCGGGAGCCTACGCCACCCAGAATACGACTTTTATGGTTGGGCTTATGCTGGCATTTGGATTGATCGGCTATGTTATGAAGAAGGCAGGGCTGCCGACGGGGGGGCGTTTCTGGTTGCCTATATGCTGGGAAATACATTTGAATCCAATCTACAGCGAACGATGATTTTGCTGGAAAACAGGATATATCTGATCTTTACCAAACCGCTTGCAGATGTATTTCTGGTGCTTACGGTCATATGTCTGGTTTATATAGTAAAAATGCAGAAGGATAAAAAGAAGAAAACAGAAATAAAAGAGGAGGGGTTATGATGGATCAGGAGGCGATCAGACAGGGGGTGGCGTACTCTCTGCCCATGATATCGGAAATTAAAAGTAAAGAGCTTCGGAATCAGGTGCTGGATGCCTGGACCCTTGCTCTGAGTAAAAATGGATATACGAGAATCGAGGAGATCGAGGGCTCCGGAAAGCCGGGGGTTATACAGTGGGAAATCAGGCCCAGCATATACTCTGCGTCACCAGGATTGCTCTGGCGCTGGCCGAGATTATAGAAAAGAGCTACGGAAAAAACATGAATATAGACAGGGACATGCTGCTGACCGCCGGACTCTGTCACGATGTGGGAAAACCCTACGAGTACAACCGTGAAAAGCAGAAGGAGTGGAGGGAGGCGCCGGAACAGTGCGGCAATCCTGCGCTTCGCCATACCCTGTACGGAGTTTATGTTGCCCTGGCCGTGGGACTTCCGGAGGAGATCGCCCATGTCTGCGGCTGTCACTCTCCCGAGGGGGAACTGGTGCAGCGCAGTCTTCTGGCGACGATCATCCATCACGCGGATAAGGCGGCGTGGAGGATTCTGGGCTGCCATGACCGGTGGATATTCCCGGCTGTCTGACGGGCAAAAAGGAGAAGCAGATGCGTGAATTGTTAAATGGACTTGTGGATATGCATATCCATGGCTCTCCGGCTGTCGCGCCACGGATGGAGACATGGGAGTTTTTGAGGGAAATGGACGAAGCCGGATACCGGGGAATCGGGCTGAAGGAACATTTTATACCGACCACCGGCCTGGCGAGCCTGATTAACCGCAGCCCCTGCGGGATACATACAGAGGTTGCCGGGAGTCTGGTACTGAACAATGCCTGCGGAGGGCTGAACCTTACAGTGGTCGATGCCGCCTGGGCCATGGGGGCTAAAGTGATTTATCTTCCGACGGTCTCAGCAAAAAATCACTGCGACTATCTGAAGACGGTCTCGAACTTCGGCGGAGGAAGTCTCACCATACCGGAAAAACCAATCCGGATCTTGAAAGAGGACGGCTCGCTGACCGATGCGGTATATCCCATCGTGGATTATCTAAAGGACAGGCCGGAACTGGTCCTGAGTATGGGACATTTGAGCGCGGAGGAGATCGATGTATTTCTGCCGTTTGCTCTTTCTCAGGGAATAAAAAAGTGGTTGTAGATCACCCGTATTTTATCATCGGCGCGACGACCGCCCAGGTGGAAAACTGGGCCGCCCAGGGCGCTTACATAAACTTTACCTGCTCCAGTCTGGAGGGGCTGGGAAAAAACGGGCACGTCCCCCTGGCCGTGCTGGAAAAAACACTTGCCTCCGTCCCCGACGACCGCCTGCTGATCAGCACTGATTTTGGACAGCCTTATAACGGTTCTCCGGTGGAGGGAATGTATCGGATGATAGAGATTCTCATCAAAGATTTAAAGGTCCCGGAAACGCGTGTCATAAATATGACACATGGGATTCCGGCGGGGTTGCTTTCCCTTGAGTGATGTGGAAACGGCTTGAAAATCCAGCTATCATATGGACACAAAAATAGCTCTCCGTTTTGGAGAGCTATTCGCATCAAATCTATATTTAGATAAAGTGGAGATAGTGGGATTCGAACCCATGACCTCTTGAATGCCATTCAAGCGCTCTCCCAACTGAGCTATACCCCCATAGATATTTCAACTCCGCTATTATAGCATGAAGATATAGGATCTTGCAAGTGATTTTTTATATAATTTTAAAAAATCTTGACGAAATCCCGGAGGTGTATTATACTGGCTACAATATAAGCAGGAAGGAGTCGGTTGATGTATTTTGTTCGTTTAAGATGAGAACGCAATAAAAAGTGAAAGAATCTCACATAAGTGGGCCTTTTTTGTTGTGCTTGTCAGACGGATGGAATACATGGGAGCAGTCCCTCTTTTTTCGTATCCATTTTTTCTGTGATGCAGACTATTGCCCGTTTGTGGGAGAATGTCTGCATTTTTTGTTGCCAATGGGAGGACACTGTTGACAGAACACATGACAAGGAGATTTTATGAACTCGGATATGAGATGGAGACGAAAATTTTTGACGATCGCGGTGGGACAGACCGTATCCCTGGTTGGGAGCTCGGCTGTGCAGTTCGCGATGATCTGGTGGATGGCCAAGGAGACGGCCTCGCCGATGATGATGTCCATGGCGGGGCTGGTGGCCTTTCTGCCTCAGCTGATTCTGGGACCGTTTGCGGGAGTCTGGATCGACCGGATGAGACGGAAATACGTGGTGATTGCGGCGGATTTGTTTATCGGTCTGGTAGCGGCAGGATTTGCAGTATTTTTTGCTGCCGGGAGTCCGCCGGTGTGGACGGTCTGCTTGGTGCTGGGAATCCGGGCCGTGGGGAGGTATTTCACACGCCGGCGATACAGGCGCTGATCCCTATGATGGTGCCCCAGGAGGAGCTGATGAAAGCCAACGGGTGGAGCCAGTTTATGCAGTCCGGCGCATTTATGCTGGGACCTGTGCTGGGAGCGATGATGTTCGGCGCGCTATCCATGCCGGTGATTCTGATGACGGATCTGGCGGGAGCCCTGATCGCCAGTATCACGGTGGCGGTGGTGAAGATAGAGGAACCGGAGAAAAACGGCACGAAATATCCGGATTTTGTGAGGGAATTTAAAGAAGGGGTTGCCGTATACCGTTCCCGGCCGCGCCTCATGCATCTTTTGATCAATGCCGGGATCTGCATGATATTTTTTATGCCGCTGACGACCCTCTATCCGCTGATGAGCAGCGATTATTTTCAGGTCAATGCCCTTCACGCAGGAATTGTGGAATTCTTCTACGCGGTGGGGATGATGGGATCGGCGCTTCTGGCGGCACAGTGGGGGAAGAAGGTAGAGCGGCTCCGGCTGTCCCGTATGGGGCTTTTGGGGCTGGGTGCCTCGACTATGGTGTGCGGTATGCTGCCGGTGGGATATGTTTGGTTCTGGGTGTTTGCGATGGTGTGTATCGTGATGGGCGGCTGTGGGAATATCTATGCACTGCCGCTGACCACATATATGCAGGAGCATATCGCACCGGAGGCGCTGGGGAGGGCATTTTCCCTGATGGGAAGCGTGATGTCGCTGACCATGCCTTTGGGATTGCTGATCTCGGGGCCATGCGCGGAGCGGTTTGGCGTGGCGTTCTGGTTCCTGTTTTCAGGGGCCGCTATGCTGGCTGCCACGGTGATCATGACTTTGCATAGTCATTTTAAGGATTCTGTGATAGAATAGCCCATAGAAACGGAGTGAGGAGGCAGTTTATGAAATCATTGGTGATAGCTGAAAAACCGTCGGTAGCCAGGGATATTGCCCGGGTGCTGAAATGCGGGAAGAACATAAACGGAGCGATAGAGGGCTCCCAGTATATCGTGACCTGGGGCCTGGGCCATCTGGTGACCCTGGCCGATCCGGAGGATTATGATCCTAAATTCAAGGAGCGGAAGATGGAGGATCTGCCCATGCTGCCGGACCAGTTTAAGCTGGAGGTGATCAAGCAGACGGGCAAGCAGTATCAGGCGGTGAAGGCCCAGCTCCACAGAAAGGACGTGGGCGAGGCGATTATCGCGACGGATGCAGGCCGGGAGGGAGAGCTGGTGGCCAGGTTGATACTAAAAAAAGCCGGCTGTCAGAAACCGCTGAAACAGTTGTGGATTTCCTCGGTGACGGACAAGGCGATCCGTGAGGGCTTTGCCCATTTGAAGGACGGAAAAGAATATGAGAATCTCTACGATGCGGCCATGTGCCGGGCCGAGGCCGACTGGATGGTGGGGATCAATGCCACCAGGGCGCTGACTTGCAAGTACAATGCCCAGCTCTCCTGCGGCCGTGTGCAGACGCCGGCGCTGGCGATGATCGCCAAGCGCGAGGCGGAGATTAAGGCGTTTGTGCCGCAGCCCTACTATGGGATTCAGGCCAGGAGCGCCAGCCCGAGTCTGCTCCTGACCTGGCAGGATGAGAAGTCGAAGAGTTTCCGCTCCTTTGACAGGGAGAGGATCGGCGGTCTGGTGAAGGAACTGCAGGGGAAGGACGGCGTGGTGGAGGAGATTAAAAAGACGCCGAAAAAGTCCTTTGCGCCCCTTCTCTACGATCTGACGGAGCTGCAGAGGGATGCCAACAAGAAGTTTAACTATTCCGCCAAGGAGACGCTGAATATCATGCAGCGCCTGTATGAGAATCACAAGGTGTTGACTTACCCCAGAACGGATTCCAGGTATTTAAGCGAGGACATTATCCCGACCATTAAGGAGAGGCTGAAAGCGTGCGGCGTGGGGCCGTATAAAACGCTGGCCGGACGGCTGGTCAATCAGCCGCTGTCTGCAAAGATGTTTTTCGTGGACAACAGTAAGGTATCCGACCACCATGCGATCATTCCCACCGAGCAGTTTGTCCAGATGGATCATATGACGGTGGATGAGCGGAGGATCTATGATCTGGTGGTCCGCAGGTTCCTGGCCGTGCTCTATCCTCCGTTTGAGTATGAGCAGACCAGCCTGTGGGTGAGGATTGGAAATGAGCGATTTACAGCCAACGGAAAGATCGTGAAAAGCCAGGGGTGGAAAGCCGCATATGGAGACAGCTTTGAGGACGACGAGGAGGAGAATGAGGAGGTCAGAGGACAGCAGCTTCCGGAATTGAAGAAGGGAGACCGCATAGCCAGGCTGTCCGTGACCATGACGGAGGGCAAGACAAAACCGCCGGCGCCGTTTAATGAGGCGACCCTCTTGTCAGCTATGGAGAATCCGGTGGCTTATATGGAGACGAAAGACAAGGATATGGCAAAGACGCTGGGGGAGACCGGGGGACTGGGTACGGTTGCCACCAGAGCGGATATTATAGAGAAATTGTTTTCCAGCTTTCTTCTGGAAAAGCGTGGAAAGGATATCTTCCTGACATCCAAAGCCAAACAGCTGTTAGAGCTGGTGCCGGAGGAATTAAAGAAGCCGGAGCTGACGGCCGACTGGGAGATGAAGCTGTCCAGGATAGCCGGAGGCAAGTTAAAACGCGCGGCCTTTATGAAGGATATCCGTGTCTACTCCCAGGAGCTGATCTCGCAGATTAAGAAGGGCGAAGGGCAGTTCCGCCATGACAATCTGACCAATACCAAGTGTCCGGTTTGCGGAAAACGTATGCTGTCGGTCAAGGGGAAGAACAGCGAGATGCTGGTCTGTCAGGACCGGGAGTGTGGACACCGGGAGACGGTCTCCCGCACCTCCAATGCCCGCTGTCCGGTCTGTCACAAGAAGCCGGAACTTCGCGGAAAGGGGGATGGCCAGATCTTTGTCTGCAAATGCGGCTATAAGGAGAAGCTGACCGCCTTCCAGGAACGCAGGAAGAAGGAAGGCGCCGGCGTATCCAAGAAGGATGTGGCAAGGTTCTTAAATCAGCAGAAGAAAGAGGCGGAGGAGCCGATCAACAACGCGTTTGCCCAGGCTCTAAAAGGGCTGAAGCTGGACGATTGACGGGAGGATACCAAGGATGACACCTGATAATTTTATGGAATTTTCCGCATTACTGGAAAAGTTGAAATGCAATGTGCGCCACTCCTGGACTTCCACGGGGAGGCGGGAGAGCGTGGCGGAGCACAGCTGGAGACTGGCAGTGTATGCCATGCTGCTGGAGAAGGATTTCCCGGAGCTGGATATGGGAAAGGTGATCAGGATGTGCCTGATTCACGACTGGGGCGAGGCCGTAACCGGCGATATCCCCGCCTTTATCAAGACCGGCGCGGACGAGGCTACAGAGGACGCAGCGGTGGAATCCATATTGCAGCTTCTGCCGGAAGAGATGAGGCCGGAGTTTGGCGCTCTGTTCGACGAGATGAAACGGCAGGAGACGGACGAGGCCAGACTCTACAAGGCGCTGGACCGCATGGAAGCCGTGATCCAGCACAATGAGGCCCCTATCACTACCTGGCTCCCCCTCGAATATGATCTGCAGCTGACCTATGGTGAGAAGGAGACGGAAGTGTTCGCGTTTACCAAAGAATTAAAGGAAGCTGCTAACCGGATTACCACGGATAAGATACGGGAGAACGGGCGGTAAGAACGTATATTTTTTTATCCGCAGATTGGCTGGAAAGGGTTGCCGATCTGCGGATTTTGTGTTAGACTTTTCCTACATGGACAGTAGCCGGTATGGAATGCTATCGGCCATTATAGTTATAGTGATTATCGAAGGATTCTATTGTGCTGTGAAGCACATCAGGTTGTACGTTTGTATATGCGTACATCGCCCGTTTCAGGGCTGAATATCCCATTATGTTAATTTTAGGAGCAAAGCTATTGTCTGTGAGGGTATTTGTGATTATAATGGAGATAGATTCTATATAGCTCGGAAATGGAGGCTATATTGAAGAACACGAAAGACAAACCGGAGCCGGGAAAGACCGGACCGGCAGTCCGCAGCGAAGGTATCTCGGTTGAGGACCTGGTCTTAAAGACCGCAGCACAGTATTTTGGAAATGTCTTGCTGCCCTATCTGGGAATCAGCGGGAAGCTGACGTTTGTGGCGCCGACGGAACAGGTGGTTTTGGAGGCGCGGCATATGTATGAGGATTTCAACTATGCCACGGAGATGGAAAATTCCTGGATTCATCTGGAGTTTGAGAGCGACAGTGTGAAGACAGAGGATTTGAGGCGTTTCCGGGAATACGAGGCAACCACCAGCCGCACCTATCACGTGGCGGTGACCACCTATGTGATCTGTTCCTCGCAGGTCAAAAGCATTAAGCGGGAATTGAGGGAGGGGATCAACACTTACCGGGTGAGGATTATCCGTCTGAAGGACAGGAGTGCAGACCAGGTGTTTGAAGAGCTGTTTGCCAAAAGGGCAGAGGGAAAGAGACTGGAACGGGAAGATCTGGTGCCTATGCTGCTTACCTCGCTGATGTCTGGGAAGCTTTCGCAGAAGGAGAGGGCGCTTAAGGGAATGCGGCTGCTTCAGGCAGAGACGGGGCTGGGGACTGATGAGATTAAAAAAATGCAGTCGGTTCTCTATGCATTGGCTAGCAAATTTTTAGAACGTGCGGAATTGGATGATGTGAAGGAGGTGATGACGATGACCATATTGGGACAGATGTTGATGGAAGATGGGATGATAAAGGGACGGGTCGAGAGTATTATAGAATTGCTGGAGGAACTCGGAACAGTACCTTGTGGCCTTAAAGAATTGATCGGTCAGCAAAAAGATCTTGAAACTTTGAAAAGATGGCATAAGTTAGCCAGCAAATCGGAGTCAATTGAAGCATTTGAAAAAAAATATGAATCTGTAATCATGGGATAAAAGAAAAACCATAAGAAAGGGAGTAAAATCTGCTTTCTTATGGTTTTTTGTATGGGGATTCTTATTTCTGCTTATTAACCCAAAACTCCTCCCTCACTCTCTCATACAACCCCTCAACCGCAATCAGATCGCAGCAGGCGCCTGCCAGGATCTTGGCGGAGGAGGTGACGGCGGTGTGGGCGGCGGTTTTGCCGGCGTCTACGAAGACTTGGGAGTGGGCGGCGCTGCCTTCCGGGACGAAGGCGATGCGGATGCAGGCTCCGGGGACGTCAAAGCTGACGTTTCCGAAGTCGGTGGAGCCGGTCTTTTCTCTGGCTTCCCGGATGCAGGGGGCATTGGCCAGTCTGGCGTTTTCCATCAGCGTCTCATTTAAGATCGGACAGGGGATCTTGCTCTGGAACGGGAGATCCCGTTCGATGGTGGAGGTGGTGCCGCTCATCAGGCATGCGCCCTTTATGATGTCGCGGAACCGATCTACGATGGTGTTGAGATAGTTGGTGTTGTAGGAGCGCAGCGTATACTCTGCCACCGCGTAATCCGGGACCACATTGGGAGCGCCGCCCCCATCCAGAATCGTATAGTGCATGCGGGTGTCATCCTTGACGTGCTCTCTCATCATCTCGATGGCATGGAAGGAGAGAAGCGCGGCGTCCAGGGCGCTGCGGCCCTGGTCGGGGGCGATGGCGGCATGGCTGGATACCCCGTGAAATGTGACCCGGAAGTTTTCCAGAGCCATGCATTTGTTGTCCGTACATGTGGTGGGACCCGGGTGCATCATCAGGGCTATGTCGATGTCCTGAAAACAGCCGTGGTCCTTCATGATGATTTTACCGCCCACGGTTTCCTCCGCGGGAGTTCCGTAGACTACCAGTTCATAGGGGCGCTCCTGAAAGCAATTTTTGACGGCCATAACCGCTCCAACCACGGCAGGTCCCTGCATGTGATGGCCGCAGCCATGGCCAATAACCGGGAGGGCGTCGTATTCGGCCAGCAGTCCGATGCGGACTCCGCCGTTTCCGTGTTTATAAACCGCGCGGAACGCTGCGGGAAGGTCTGCGATCCTCCGTTCCACCGTGAATCCCCGCTGCTCCAGATAATCGGCCAGCAGCGCGGAGGATTTCACCTCCTCCATACTCAGCTCAGAGTAGTCAAATATCTGGTCGGACATCCGGCAGAGGTCGGGACCGATGGTGTCTATATAGTCAAATAAAGATTGTTTTTCCAATGTTCTGTTCTCCTGTCAATAATTTAATCCGCCGATTCAACGTCCCCAGCTCCCAAAGCATCCGGTTGGACTGCCGGACAAATGAGGTGCGGCAGAACAGGTACTGCTCCGGCGGCGTCTCATCCCTGCGGCACCGGCTGCTCTCGGACAGCATGGGAAAGCTGCCATAGGCGAAGGCTGGGTCATGCCCGAAGGGGGAACCGTAGGACTGTCTGAGACGGTTTAAGGTTCCGCCCGCCAGTTTAATCACCTGATTTTTCGTTTCCGTACTGTATGTATCTCCGGATAGAACTTTAGCACAGAGGCATTCCGTCTCTTTCAGCGCCTCCAGCAGGGGAGAAAAAACAAACTCCTCATCCGAACGCACGTCCGCCTGTTCTAACAGCCGGTACATACCGTCAAAATACTCTGTCGTCTGAAACGGCAGCAGGTCCGCGGCTGCCAGTTCAAAACTCATATCCAGTAACAGCCTGGTGTCCAGCTCCAGCACATGAAGGTCAACCTTGTCATAGGTATCCTTTGACGTATGCCACCACGGAACTCCGGCCCCGGGGGCTGTGGAGGTTTTAAACTCCGGAAGCCGCTCGTAGCGGGGATTGATGTGATAGGGAATATCCACTCCCCAGAAGGATTGATCCGCCCCTCTTCCGATACCGCCCAGCATGACGAAATCAGCGTCCACGGCTCTTGCGGCCGCCTGCCGGAGCCAACCCTCCCCCTCGGGTCCAACCGAGCGGATCGCAGGGGTATCGGCGCACAGAGAACCGCTTAAATCCGAATTCAGATGAGCGATACAGTGCTCCTTCAGCTCAAACCAGTGATTGTCACAATACCATGTGGAGCCCATATAACGGCCGTTGGAATGACCGGGCCACCAGCACAGACGGACGGAGCGTTTTAAATGGGAACGGTTTGCATAAAGCAGCCGGGCGATCTCCAGAAGCGCGCTGTTGCCGGTGCAGTTGTCCACAGCGCCCTGATACCAGGTGTCATAGTGGCTGGACAGAAGGACAAAATCTTCGCTTCCTCCCGGTATCTCCCCCACAGGCAGCAGGACCCGGCACACCTGATTGGATACCCGGACAGAGAGGGAGACAGTCAGGGACTTCCCCGACTCTTCCCACAGCCGTATCAGGTGTTTCCCGTCGGCCATGGTTACGGCAGCCGCGGGAATGCTCAGGGCGAGCAGGCAGGAATCCAGATCAGGAGTCCCCCAGGCTGCGCCGACAGTGTCCTCGTGGATATCCTCATCGTCGGAGGTCCAGATCTGAATCCACCCCAAAGCCCCGGCCTGCTGCAGAAGCTGGGCGTATTTTTCATCATACCCATACCCCAGAACGATTTTCCCCTTCATGGATTCCAGGGCCGCTTGCCGTTTAGCCGGAGTCTCCGTGTGAGTCAGCGTATCCGGGTCATAGATTAACGGCGCGATGACCGGCAGCGGACAATCGCCGGAAAAGGACCGGGGCCTGGAGACGATCTGCGCGGGCTTACCCTCGCCGACCAGGAGGGTGCTCTCCAGCGGATTGCTGAGGTAAGCATCAAACTCCTCCATATGACAGGGAATTCCCATATCCATTAACTCATGTAACATATATTCGGCAGCCATGCGGGCCTCAGGACCTCCTGACAGCTTGTCCCACCCGCACAGCGTCCTTAAATGCCGATCCAGATTTTCTTTCGAAACCTGGCCATAGAACCTGTTTTCAGTCAAAACCAGCACCCCGTTTCCCGGCTAATAGCCGATGGCGACAGCGCCCAGCATAAAGACGCAGCCAGCCAGCGTCCAGAGCATAAACAGCGGGAACATGAACTTCAGCCATTTCTCGTAGGGAATCTTGGATACTACCAGATAACCCATGAGGGCCGACGAGGTGGGCAGGACGGAGTTGGAGAAGCCGTCTCCCAGCTGGAAGGCCAGCACCGCGGTCTGGCGTGAGATCCCCAGAAGGTCGGACACCGGAACCATCAGCGGCATGGTGACAACCGCCTGGCCGGAGCCGGAGGTGATGATGCAGTTGACCAGCGACTGGGACAGGAACATGCCCACCGCCTGAACGGAGTGGGGCAGGTAGGAGACCGTGTTGGCGATGGCATTGACGATGGTGTCTATAATCTGCGCATCCGACATCACGATTTCGATACCGCGCGCGATACCGACGATCAATGCGCCTACGACGATGGTTTTCGCACCGGTGCCGAAGGTCTTGGCGATCTTGTTGGGGGAATAACCGGCTACAAAACCGCTGAGAACGCCCATGGTGAGGAAGGTTGCCGCCATCTCCTCGTACCACCAGCCCTTTTTGGACAGCCCGTAGAACAGGATGGAGAAACCGGCCACAAGGATCACCAGCACGCCCATGTCCCTGGCGGACAGCCCGGACTCCCCGTCGTCAAAGGTGAAATCATCGTCGATATCGATCCCATTGATAATGCTTTTGGCAGGATTGGCCTTGACGCGTTTTGCATACCAGATGATATATACGGTGTCGATGATCAGAAGAACCACCAGGATCACAGCACGGTAGCCGATGCCGGAGAAGGGGGTTACCTCCGCGATGGCCTGAGCGACTCCCACATTAAATGGGTTTAGAAGTCCCGCTGTAAATCCGGTGGCCGCGCCCATGGCGATCATGGCGGTGCCGGTGACGCGGTCCAGCCCTAAGGAGGCGGCCAGAGCGATGCCGATAGGAACGAAGATCATGACCTCGGAGGACATTCCCATGGTAAATCCAAAGATGGAGAAGATCACCAGAAAGATCGGGATGACTAAAAACTCTTTGCCCTTGAAGGCCAGGGATAACTTCTTGCACAGCTGAGTCAGAGCGCCTGTGGACATGATGATCTCAAAGGCTCCGCCGATCACCAGAATAAAAGCCACGATATCGCCGGCGTCCACGATGGCCCGGTAGATGACGCCCGGAAGTGCCAGAAAGCTGACGGGGGACGGGTCCCCAGAAGATAGGTGCCGGCCTGGACCAGA
>Ga0192243_10576_pt1 | contig 13097 bp, 10 predicted proteins | sample Koala_Koa27_K3_FD_131233 | JGI IMG/M metagenome (GOLD analysis project Ga0192243, IMG submission 131233) | Enriched cells from koala feces incubated with labeled cellulose particles, San Francisco Zoo, California, United States - Koala_Koa2-7_K3 ... | reverse complement strand
ACAAACTCTTCCACCTGTTTACCTACATATTGCGAGGAGAACGACTCCTCTTTCGCCTTCATGCCGAGTCCGGCCGTATCATTAATCTCGGTAATAGAATATCCGTTCACCGTACCGTCTAACGTCACACCCAGAGACAACGTTACATCTCCGCCGTAACTGTTCGGATCGGTAGCATTAATCACATAACCAAGGAGGTTGCCGCTGTCATCCACAGCCTGCACGCAGTTCTCGATTGTATCATCCCCGTACCCTGCGTCAGCAAGAACCTCAGCCGCATCCTCTGTGCTGAAGTCCGGCAGATCGAGGAATTCCGATGCGTCCGGGAACACTGTCATATAAGCCTCCTGCTGTGCCTCTGCTTCCGCAGCTGCGATCGGTTCCAAAGTAATCTCATGTACGGCACCGAGCGCAAAACCTGCGATTATCGTGATACAAAAAAGGATCAGGGCGTCTTTTACAATGGAATTCTTTTTCATTATTTCTCCCCTCCTTTACCAAACGGCTTCGGCACCGTCACTCTCTCGATCAGCGGCACTAACATGTTAGCGAAGATAATGGAGTAAGAGCATCCCTCCGCAGAAGCACCGAACAACCGGAAAATACCGAGCAGACATCCGCAGATGATACCATATAAAATCTTCCCGCGGGGCGTGATCGGAGACGTCACATAATCGGTAGCCATAAAGAATGCACCGAGCATCAGACCGCCGCCGCAAAGCTCCTGAACCACAAACGGAACCAGATCGCCGGTGGTGAGATGTCCGCCGAACAAAATGATGAAAATGGCAAATGTCAGAATATATGTACCCGGAATCCGAATATCAATGACGCCGCAGGCAATCAGGAAAATCGCGCCGATCAGAATGCAGATCACCGAGGTCTCACCGATCGTACCGGAAATCCGTCCGGTAAACATCGCCAGTGTATTCGAATACAGTCCGCCGTCCGCCAGATAAGACAACGGCGTCGCGCTGGTCGTCGTATCCAGTGGAACCGTCGCAAAGCTGGTCATCGGCCCCGTAAAAGCAAGAAGCAGGAAGCATCTTGCACCAAGCGCAGGGTTCATAAAGTTCTGTCCGAGACCGCCGAACAGCATCTTCACAACGACGATCGCAAATGCGCCGCCGAGAATCGCCATCCAGAACGGAATCGTGCTGGTTAAGTTCAACGCCAGAAGCAGACCGGTGACAATACAGCTCAAGTCTCCCACCGACTGTTTTCTGTGCGCGATTTTATTGAAAAGATATTCGGAAACGATACAGCTTGCGATCGTAACAACAATAACCGCAAGAGCTCTCGGACCGAAATTGTAGATGCCAAAGATCGTAGCAGGCAAAAGCGCAATGATCACGCAGAGCATAATCTTATCTGTACTGGCTTTGGATCTCACATGTGGTGACGATGTAACATTATATAACTCACTCACAGGTATCCACCTCCCTAAGCTTTCTTACGTTTATTGGCTATGACCGTCTTTTTCATAACACGGATTGCCTGCACCAGATTGCGCTTCGCCGGACAGATAAAGCTGCAGCTGCCGCACTCCACGCATTCCAGACCGTTCCATTTTTCAAACAGATCCTCCTGATGATTCTGCGCATAATCAGCAAGTCTGGACGGAACGATCCGTGACGGACAGGCCTCCACGCAGCGGCCGCAGTTGATGCAGTTCGTTGCCTGCGCCTCCGCCTTCTGAACCTCATCCTCTGTCAGGCAGAGCAGCGCCGACGTCGTCTTGGTCGTCGGAATATCCAGACTGAACATGGCAAATCCCATCATCGGACCGCCGGAGATGATCTTCTTCGGCTGTGTCTTAAATCCGCCCGCCGCTTCTACCAGCTCAGCGTAATTCGTCCCGATATAAATCGAATAGTTCGCCGGCTCATTCACAGCGTCTCCTGTGATCGTTACAATCCGGCGCATCAGCGGACGTCCGAGCTTCACGGCATTGTAAATAGCAACGATGGTGTCGACATTGTCCACGATACAGCCTGCGTCAGCCGGCAGCATGGTCGAATTAATCGCACGCTTTGTCGTCGCGTAGATCAGATGACGTTCGGAACCCTGCGGATATTTGGTCTTTAAGGCCTTTACCTCCATATTCGGCTCATCCTTCACCAGATCAGAGATGAGCTTAATACAGTCCGGTTTATTATCTTCAATACCGAAAATCCCCTTCGCATGGTCAAACAGGGAAAGCATGATCTTCATGCCGCCGATCAGCTTCTCCGGCTCCTCAAGCATCCTGCGGTAATCGGATGTCAGATACGGCTCGCACTCCGCACAGTTCGCAATGATATAATCGATTTTGTCCGGTTCCTTCGGAGACAATTTTACATGGGTCGGGAAACCCGCGCCGCCCATACCGACAATGCCGGCATTTTTTACCTTCTCCAGAATCTCTTCCTTCGATAATGCCGAAACATCATCTACTTCCTCAAACTCAACGGAATTGAATTCGCCGTCATTTTCAATAACGATGGAGTTCACCATATCTCCCACCACGACACGCCGGGGTTCGATCTTCTTAACCTTCCCGGATACCGAGGCATAGATCGGTGCCGAAACAAATCCGCCAGCCTCCGCGATCATCTGTCCTGCCAGGACAGTATCACCTACTGCCACGACAGGCTTCGCCGGCGCACCGATATGCTGGGACAACGGATACACTAGATCGCCTTTGGGTAAGTATTCCGTGATCGGTTTATCCTTTGACAACTCCTTGCCGTCATATGGATGCACGCCGCCCTTAAAAGTACATAAACCCATATCAAGCCCTTCTTTCTTTAAAGATTTTGTATCCTATTCAGACCCAGACAGACTGACACAAAAAAAGAGCAAGTGTGAGACATCTTCGGCTCTGAATCTGAATAATCACCATATTTATGAGAACAACTGTTTAGCCGCTCTCAAATTCTCCTCATTATAACATAAAGACAAAAAAGATTGTAGTATGTTTTAAAAAAAGTTCACGATTGTCGAAAAAAGGTATATACTGTAAACACAGAAAAAAGACTTCGAGCAGCCTGAAAATAAATGATTCTCATAATTAACAGTAAATAAGAGGACAAACATGATACATAGAAAAAACAGATTCCCTGTCAACAGCCTTCCCCCTTTTCAACAGCATTTTCTGACAGAAGAGATGCTGTTGTTTGACATCGAGACCACCGGTCTGTCCGCTGCGCGCGATTTCATCTACTGCATCGGCTGCGGATATCGGACGGATGATACGGTCAGGATAGAACTGTTTTTTGCGGAAACCCCCGCTCAGGAGGAAGAAATACTTGCGGCTTTTTCTGCTCTGCTGAACCGCTTTACGACACTCATTACCTTTAACGGAACCACATTTGATATTCCCTTTATCCGGAAGAGGTCCGCTCTGTATGACAAGCTGTCCGCCCAGAAATATTTAAACTTACAACAGGAACCTCACCTGACGAAAGCAGCCGATCGGGAATCCCCTGCCGCGTCCGGATCCGCATTTATTTTCATCGACCTGTATCGGGAGGCCATCCGCATGAAATCTCTGCTCCGTCTCCCATCCTATCGCCAGAAAGCTATCGAGCAGTTTCTCGGATGCACCCGTGAAGACAAATACGACGGCGGTCAGTTGATCCGTATCTACCGCCGCTATGTATCCGTTCCGGAGCCGCAGGCTCAGTCTCTTCTCCTTCTTCACAATGAAGAGGATGTCAGGGGCATGTTTGATCTGATCGGACTGCTCTCCTGGCATCAGCTGCGCGACGGGGCATTTGCCATTACAGATTCATTTGAAGAGAGAAATGAAACAGATTCTTTCTATAATATTAAAATATGTCCCGACATTTCTTTTCCGCAGACAATCGGACCGATCACCATAAACCCTGAGTATCCCGCGGTTCAGCACTGTCCATGTCTTCTCGAAAAAAAATCCGTACTGATCCGCTTTCCGATTTATCACGGGACGTTAAAGCATTTCTTCCCCGATCCGGAGAACTATGTGTATCTGCCCGAAGAAGACTGCACCGTTCATAAAAGCGTCGGCGCCTTTGTCGATCCCGCTCACCGCCGGAAAGCGACCAGGCAAAACTGCTACAGTAGACAGGACTGCGATTATATCTCAATCCCTGTAAAAACAGCGGACAGATTCCTGCAAAAAGAATTCCGGGACGAATGCTGTTATCTGGCCCTCCCTGCGCAAAAAAAGGACGAGAAAACGTTTCTTATTCACTATTTCTCTCTGTTTTTTCAAGGGTAAAAACAGGACAGAATGCCATATTCCTTACGCACCCCTGTGCATATAAAAAGACCCCTGCATTTAAAACAGGGGTCATTTTATTATTCTTCGACAATATCTTCCGATGTCTCCTCCGCCGCATCAGCCGCGGGCTCATCAGCATACGCGTCCTCCGCAGGTTCTTCCTCTTTCACAGGGGGAACAAAGGATCCGATTGCCTTCATACTCAGGCTGATCTTGCGGTCGTCCTCATTGAAATCTACGATCTTGGCCTCAATCTCCTGCCCGATACTCAGTACATCCGAAGGCTTATCCACATGCTCTCTGGAGATCTGAGATACATGAAGCAGCGCATCTACACCGGGTGCCAGTTCAACAAAAGCACCGAAATCTGTCATTCTCGCAATTCGGCCGGTAACAATATTGCCCGCCGCATACTTCTCTGCAGCGTTGTTCCAGGGATTCTCCTCCGGGAACTTCACGCTGAGCGCAATCTTGGTGTCGCGGATATCCTTGATAAATACACGGACAGTCTGTCCCACCTTATAAATCTTTTTCGGATTCTCCACGCGTCCCCAGGACATCTCAGAGATATGAAGCAGGCCATCTGCTCCGCCCAGATCGATAAAAGCGCCGAAATCCGTCAGATTCTTCACCGTACCCTCGATCACATCACCGACATTGATCCGTGCGAGAAGTTCTGCCTGCCTGCGGGCTTTCTCAGCGACCAGAAGCTGCTTGCGGTTACCGATAATGCGTCTGCGGCGCGGATTAAACTCGGTGAGCACAAACTCAATCTCCTGACCCATATATTTGCTGAGATCTCTCTCATACATATCGGATACCAGGCTGGCCGGAATGAAAATGCGTGTATCGTCAATCACAACGCTCAATCCGCCGTTCAGCACCTGTGTTACAGGTCCGGTCAGAACCTCACCGCTCTCATAAGCCTCCTCCAGACGCTTGCTGACCTTCTCGGCTGCAAGGTGCTTGTATGTAAGCACTACCTGTCCGTCGCCGTCATTCACTTTGAGAACCTTCGCCTCCATCTTGTCCCCGACAGAGACTACCGTAGTCAGGTCAACACTTGAGTCATTTGTGTATTCATTGCGTGTAATAATGCCGTCTGCTTTATAGCCAATGTTCAGGATAATTTCATCCGGTTTCACATCAATAACTGTGCCTTCGACTACCTCTCCGTTTCTGATTGTTTTTGAAAATTCATCCAACATTTGTTCAAAGTTCATTTCTGACATACTTTTGAACCTCCTCAATAATATTCTTGGGGGTGGAAGCCCCCGCTGTAATACCTACGTAGTCGAAACGCGAAAAATCTGTAACTGGCAAATCTTCTTTCGTTTGTATAAAGTAAGTATTCTGACAATGTTCCGAACAGATTTCACAGAGTTTCCTCGTATTGGAGCTGCTCGTCCCTCCGATCACGATCATCGCATCCACTTGTGCGGACAGCACTCTCGCCGCCTCCTGCCTCTCTCTTGTGGCAGAGCAGATCGTGTTGTGGACTTCGAATTTGATATCGTTTTCCACCGTACTCTTGCTATCATACACTTTTTTTCGGATAATTTCAACCATATCTTTAAATTTCTTGTGATGAAATGTTGTTTGCGCCACAATGCAGATTTTGTTGCATCCATTCAGATTCAGATCTGCTGCTTCTTCCGTTGAAAAAACCACTCTGCTGCTGCCCGGAATGGTCCAGCCGACGATTCCCTCCACCTCAGGATGGTCGGCACTCCCGATCACCAGAATCAGATATCCCTTTTCGGAATACTCACGCACAATCCGGTGTATTCGTTTTACATAAGGACAGGTGGCATCCACGATTGTCAGTCCGGCGCCGGCCAGAGTCTCCTCCTCTGATCTGGAAACACCGTGAGATCGCAGTATCACTGTACCGGCGGATACATTCACAGCTTCTTCTGCTGTATGAATGATACGGACTCCCTTTTTTTCCAGATCCGCCGTTACTTCTTCATTATGAATAATCGGACCATACGTATAAACCGGTTGCTCTTTCTTCAGCGCTTCCTTATAAACCAGATCTACCGCCCGGCTTACACCAAAACAAAACCCTGCTTTCTCAGCCAGTTCTACTCTCATGTCTGTATCTCCCGTTCTTAATCCTGATTCGTCCGCCTTAGTAGACAGGTTCGTGAGCGGTATTCTCTTTTTCTGTCCCGCAAACCATCCTGTATATTTCTTCAACCACTTCCGCGACCGTCATCTCCGAGGAATCCAGCGTGACCGCGTCTGCAGCCGCTTTCAGCGGCGCAATCTCACGATGCATATCCCGGTAATCCCTTGCCTCGATATCTCTCTCGATTTCTGCCGGATCGCAGTCCTGACCTTTTTCCGACAGTTCCTTATACCTGCGCATGGCGCGGGTTCGAACACTGGCAGTAAGATATATCTTTAACTGAGCATCCGGAAGAACACAGGTGCCGATATCCCGACCGTCCATAATCACATCATTTTCCATCGCCAGTTCCTGCTGCAGCCGCAGCAGCTTTTCCCGGACAAAAGGGTAACCGCTGGTAGCAGAAGCCATATTGCCGACTTCCTCCCGCCGAATCTGATCTGTGACATCCGTTCCGTTCAGAAATACCTTTTGTGAACCATCTGCATAACCAAGTGAAATCTGAATATCATGACAGGCTGCGCAAAGAGCATCCTCATCGTCTGCCGAAATGCCATGCGTCAGGAAATAATAAGCCATCGCCCGATACATGGCTCCTGTATCTACATATAAAAAAGACAGTTTCGCGGCAAGCTCTCTGGCAATGGTGCTCTTTCCTGCTCCCGCCGGTCCGTCTATAGCAATATTAAAACTCATGTTCGTCTCCTTTTTTGTAAAACGGTAAAAGTCAGGAAATGCTGACTCCCGCCAGATATCCCGTAGACCACGCGATCTGAAGATTAAATCCACCGGTCACTGCGTCCAGATCCAGCATCTCTCCGCACAGATACAGGCCGGACACGAGCCTGGATTCCATGGTGGACGGATTCACTTCCTTTACGCGCACACCGCCGCGGGTAATGATTGCCTCATGCCAGCCGCCAAGTCCGGTAATCGTTCCGGGAAAATGTTTTAAAACATTTAAAAGACTTCTTCGCTCCTCTTTCGTCACAGCATTCACCTTTTTCTCCGGATCTATGCCGGAAAGCCGAATGATAACCGGAATCATTTTAGAAGGAAGCAGCTTTCCCAGTGCGTTTTTGTAACAGCGATTCAGATTCTCCTCGAAGTCCCACTGAATCCGGCGGTCCAGCTGTTCTTCCGACAGCGACGCCTTCAGGTCTATCTCAAAGCAAAGCTCATCGGAAAAATATCTGTCCGGTATGACGCTGCTCGCCGTCAGAACGACCGGCCCGCTGATTCCCTGATGTGTAAACATCAGTTCTCCGAACTCTTCATAAAGCTTCTTTTTCCCGGATTTCACTGTAAATAAAATATTTTTTAAAGATAACCCCTGCATCTGCGCGATATAAGGCTCCTTTGCCGTCATCCCGACCAGAGACGGCCGAAGGTCCGTACAGGTATGACCCAGTTCTTTTACGATCTCCCAACCGCTTCCGTCAGACCCCGTAGAAGGATAAGAAAGTCCGCCGGTCGCCATAATCACCCGGTCACACGGAAAAAAATATTCCGGAAAATCTGCGTTCATCTGTGAGGAATGCCGGATGCTTCCGGAGTGAGTGCCATTGTCACATCTTTGCACCGACCGATAACGCAGTCCGCAGACATGCTCATCTTCCACTTCAATACCGGATACATCCGTCTGCAACAACATTTTGACTCCCGCACGATGCAGCGCCTGCTGCAGTATCCGAATCACATCCGAAGAATGATCTGACTGCGGGAATACGCGATTTCCCCGTTCCACTTTCAGCCGCAGTCCCTTCTTTTCAAAAAATTCCATGACAGCACGATTATCAAACCGGTTAACAGCACTGTATAAAAATTTACTGTTTCTGGGAATATGTGTGAACAGTTCGTCTGTCTCACAGGCATTGGTCAGATTGCATCTGCCTTTCCCTGTAATATAAAGTTTTTTCCCGGGCTTTTCATTATGCTCGAACAGGGTCACTTCATGCCCCCCAGCTCCGGCAGCATATGCTGCCATCAGCCCCGCAGCTCCGCCACCGACAACAGCAACCTTACTCATTATCTGAATCTCCCGCTTTCCCGTAATGCATTTTCAGATGATCGTCAATATAGTTAATCTCATCATTCTCATAAACCTGATACTCGTCCCAAATCTGCTCCAGCGTCTCAAGTGTGTCCGCCACCTCATCCTGCTTCTTCATACAAAGAGCAACGATCAGGGCATTGATTACACTCAACGGTGCCACCAGAGAATCCACAATAGAAGCCATATCGCTTTTCGCGATCAGATTGCAGGAAGAATACAGATTCATCGGGGAATGCACACTGTCCGTCAGCGTGATTACCTTCGCCTGCCGGTTATTTGCAAATTCCATAGCTTTTAATGTCCTCATCGAGTATCTGGGAAAGCTGATTCCGATGATCACATCCTTATTGCTGATCCTTACCATCTGCTCAAACAGTTCACTGGAGCTGTTTGTCTGCAGCAAATGTACATGTTCAAAAAGCAGATTGAAATAAAAAGCGAGAAAACTTGCCAACGGCGCACAGCTCCGAATACCGACTATGTAAATATGCTCTGCATGCAAAATAATATCAAGTGCCGTCTCAAACGCATGCTGGTCAATCTGTTCCAGTGTCCGTTTGATTTTCTCCGCATCCGACTGGAGAACAGATTCCAGTATCTGTGACTGACTGATTCTGCCGTATGTGACCTCCATACGCTGGATAGAATTCAGCTTATTTCGAACCAACTCCTCCAGAGCCTTCTGGAATTCGGGATAACCGCGATAGCCCAGACAAGTGGCAAACCGAACAACCGTAGATTCGCTGACACCGACAACCTTTCCAAGCTTCTCCGCTGTCAGGAAAACAGCTTTATCATAATTATCCGTGATATAGGTAGACAGCAGCTTCTGTCCCTTGCTCATCCGGCTGTATCGCTCATTGATCCTGTTTAATAAATCATTTGACTGACTCATGCGTTCCGAACACCTCGCATTCCAAATACCGTGACGTATATCACCACAATATTTCCCGGCAGCACCGGTTCACGCCACAGAAACAGTATAGTCTTTTGTACCAAAAAAAACAACCGGATTTTTCATGTGAAAGAAACGTTTTTATAAGTGAAAAGCCCGGGACGTCCACCGAAAACACCAGGGGAAATCATACAAATCCGCAGATTCCGTTACAAGCACATCCCGTTCGGCATACAGGACATGGTTCAAATACACCTTCTCTTTTCCGACTGCGCTACCGGCTTTTACCGGCGCCGGCAGAAACGCCGGCAGATCATACTGAACCGAAATTTCATCCCCGTTTGAAACAAGCGCGGTAATGACTGTATCCGAACTGACTGCTTCCAGCGTTTCCGGATAAAAAATATGTCCGTTCTGCACCAGCACAGCTCCGTCACAAGGGATTTCCATCGTAATTCCATCCGTGAGAAGCACCTGATCCGAGTAATTGTCGTCCGCGTACTGAATCAGCATCCTGCTGTCCGACCACTTATAATCTCTGTTATTCGGCCAGCCGCACGCCAGAAGAGCAAACACATATACATGTTCTGTGCTTTGGCTCTGACAGGCGCCCACATAACAGTATCCGGCCTTCCCCGTAAAACCGGTTTTCCCGCTGATTGCTCCATCCATCATTTCCAGAAGAGAATTGTGATTGTTCAAAGAAAATTGTTTCGTTCCGTCTACCGTAGAAATTTGTACCGATGCGGTACGGGTGATATCCAGAAATTCCTCATTTTGTATACAGTAAGACATGATCAGGCTCAGATCATAGGCTGTCGTATGATGATCTCCTTCCTCATCCTCTCCGTCCAGTCCGTTCGGCGTCACAAAATGACTGTTCCGGCATCCCAGTTCTTCCGCTTTCTGATTCATCATCTCCGCAAATTTCTCCACACTGCCGGCGATATGCTCGGCAATAGCCACTGCCGTATCATTATGCGATTCCAGCATCAGAGAATACAGCAGATCTTTCAGATAAAAACTGTCTCCGGAAGAAAAACCGAGTTTTACCTGCGGCATGCTGCACGCATAATCAGACACTGTCACCACATCATCCGGAGAGCCCTCCTCAATGGCAAGTATACAGGTCAGTATCTTGGTTGTACTGGCATTCGCCATCGGCGTATTAGCAGATTTTCCATATAAGATCCTGCCGGAATCCGCATCGACCAGAACAGCCGAGGAAGCATAAAGAGTCAGATCCTCCTGATGAAAATCAGAAAAATCTTCGGGAGAATAAACATCGGTGTAAGCTGAAGCCAGGACACTTTGCGGCAGAAAGGAACAGCATAAAATGAAAAAAACAGAGATAACAGAGACAATTTTTTTCAAAACAGACCCATTCTTCTTTTTTCATATATGATATGAAATGAATCTGCAAAAAATTCCAGGGGCAGACGCAGTGATCTGCCCCCATACTACTAATTACTCATTCGGCATCTTCCACGCATCGTGGTCGGTATGCAGAAGCTTATGCGACATATGCGACAACGGTTTCTCAAAGTAATCCTCATATGCCTGAAGCACAGACGGATTCTCATGAGAAAACCGAAGCGGATTATTTCTGTCCAGCTCATAAAGCATCTGTCCGCGGACATCCGCCATCTCCACGCCGTCACGGATCGGCTGGCCGCCGCCGCCGGCACATCCGCCCGGACACGCCATAATCTCAACAAAATGATAATCCGCCTCACCGGACCGAACCTTTTCGATCAGTTTACGCGCATTACCGAGCCCGTGAGCAATCGCCGCCTTTACTTTCATGCCCGCGATCTCCACTTCCGCTTCCTTGATGCCATCCAGTCCGCGTACCACGGAAAACGCATCCGGATCGGGATTATGGCCTTCCAGCACAGCATAGGCTGTCCGAAGGGCCGCCTCCATCACGCCTCCGGTCGCACCGAAGATCACACCGGCACCGGAGCCTACACCGAGCGGCATATCAAACTCTTCTTCCGGAAGAAGCGCCGGAACAATCATCTCCGCTTTAATCACGCGATCCATCTCCCGGGTCGTCAGGGAGAGATCCACGTCCTGACCGGCGCCCGCGTCGTTCACAACCGGAAGCGAACATTCCATCTTCTTCGCCAGACACGGCATGATGGAAACACAGAAGATCCGCGAAGGATCCACATCCAGAATTTTTGCATAATATGACTTTGCCACTGCACCGAACATCTGCTGCGGTGACTTGGCCGTGGAGAGGTTCGGCGTCATATCCGGATACTGAGACTTCAGGAAACGTACCCAGCCCGGACAGCAGGATGTAAACATCGGCCACTGATAATCATCCGGATGCTTCATACGCTCAATGAACTCCGTCCCCTCCTCCATGATCGTCAGATCAGCCGTAAAATTCGTATCAAACACATAATCCGCGCCGAGCGCGCGCACGGCAGCCGCCATCCGTTTCTCTGTCGCCATCTCGCGGGAGAGTCCCAGACCCTCGCCCCAGGCTGCACGCACAGCGGGCGCAATCTGTACTACTACGATCTTATCCGGATCATGGATCGCGTCCATCAGTTTCACACAGTCGTCTCTCTCATGCAGAGCGCCGACAGGGCAGTGAGTCACGCACTGTCCGCATACCGCACAGTCTGACTGCTCGATCGTCACATTATCAGCCACACCCACGCTGGTGCGTTTACCGGTATTGATGATGTCCCAGATGCCAAGCGTCTGCACCTTCTCGCAGACCTGTACACAGCGCATGCATTTAATACATTTACCGGCATTGCGGATCAGAGGAAATTCACGATTCCATTTCCGGTGTTCATACTCTCTCGGAAACGGAAGATGTCCGATGTTCAGATCATTCGCCAGCTGCTGCAGTGAACAATTACCGCTGCGGACACAGGCTGTACAGTTTGTATTGTGATCGGAAAGGATCAGCTCTACATTCATCCGGCGCGCATGCGTCGCCTTCGCGCTGTTCGTGATCACCTCCATGCCCTCTTCTACCTTCGTATTACAGGAAGCGACCAGCATATCTTTATTCTTAAGCTCTACCACACAGACGCGACAGGCGCCGATCTCATTGATCTCTTTCAGATAACAGAGTGTCGGAATACGGATTCCGGCCTGAGACGCGGCCTCCAGAATCGTCGTGCCTTCCGGCACCTGAACTTTTTTATTATTAATTGTTAAATTTACCATAATTCCTGACGACCTCCTCTCAGAATGGTGCATCCGTGATGATCGCATCGTAAGCAACGGCTCGCCTCGCGCAGAGCCTCCTCCTCCGTCATCGGCAGTTCCACGCCGTCAAAGTTCGTCTTGCGGGCACAGGCTTCCGTCTCGCGCAGGTTCACCCGTCCGCTGGCTACCTTGTCATTCAGCTTCGGCTCCGGTATATCCACATCGCAGGTCACCGGATGGCTGAAGCCGAGATACTCATCAATATTGGCCGCTGCCACCTTGCCGTCCTCAATCGAACGGATCACGGTCGCCGGTCCGAGCACGCACTCACCGCCGGCAAAAATACCGTCCATCACGGAGCGGTTGGCTTCCGCAACGATCCTGCCCCGGTTCGCCGGAATGCCGTAATCGACAAGCGGAGCAGACACGATATCCTGTCCTACCGCCACAAGAATCATGCCGCACGCCATACGCTCCTCCGGTTTATTCGCGTTGCGCGGCGCAGGCCGTCCGTTCTTCACCTGTCCGATCACCTGAGGCTGCACCCAGAGAGCACAGGCATTCCCTTCAGCATCCGCCTCAATAC
>Ga0192243_10575_pt1 | contig 13098 bp, 16 predicted proteins | sample Koala_Koa27_K3_FD_131233 | JGI IMG/M metagenome (GOLD analysis project Ga0192243, IMG submission 131233) | Enriched cells from koala feces incubated with labeled cellulose particles, San Francisco Zoo, California, United States - Koala_Koa2-7_K3 ... | reverse complement strand
ACCGATTCGCGTGGAGGAGGTAGCCCGGGCTGCGGGCTACTCCTACTACCACCTGACCAGGCAGTTTTCCGCCGTGCTGGGGGGAAAGTGTGGGAAGCTATATCAAGAAGCGACGGCTGTCGGAAGCCTCCAAACAGCTGCTCTACACCGATCGGAAGATCATAGATATCGCAATGGAATACGGCTTTGAGTCCAGCGAGGCATTCAGCAGGGCATTTAAGGCCGTCTACCAGACGAGTCCGGCCTCCTACCGGAAAAACAGAATTGATCTCTTTATCAGCGCCAAGCCACAGCTGGACAGCCCGCGGCTGAACCATCTGGTCCGCAGCATCACGGTCCATCCCAGAATCGTGGAGCTGCCGGACATCCTGGTGGCCGGTCTGCGCGGTCAGACGACGCTGGCGGACAATACCATCCCGCAGCTGTGGAATTCGTTTATGGCGGTGGCCCACAGGCTTCCCGACCGCATACCGGACGGCAGGGGATTTGGAATCTGCGAGGCTTGCCAGGGGGACAATACCCTCTATTCCATGTGCGATGAAATCCTGTTTTCCGAGGTGGCGGGCACTGAGGTCAACAGCCTGGAACACCTGGAGGAGCCGTTTGTGGGAAAGGTGTTAAGAGGCGGACGTTACGCAGTCTTTACCTACACCGGTCTCATCGCCGATTTGTCCCAGGCATTCGAATACATCTGGGGCACCTGGTTTCTAAACACCCAGGAGGCGCTGGATGAGCGGGAGGATTTTGAGCTCTACGATGAACGGTTCCTGGGCCGTCACAACCCCCCAATCCCAGATTGATCTCTATATTCCAATCAAATAACCGCCAGAGGGACCATGCGCAGCGCTGTCCTTCCGACGATTTCCGTCATTCCTCTTCCATATCCTCGTTCCAGATTGTGTAATCCCGCTCAAACAGCTCCTCACACACCTGGATTTTCAATTCTTTCCACTCCATCTTATCCAACAGCTTCTCCCGCACAAACTTCTTGCTCTTCTGTCTGTATTTGGGCAGGTGATTGCGCTCCAGAATATGCTGGAGCTCCGGACGCCACAGAAGGGAAAGCTGTCTCTCCCTCTTCAGCTTTGGATTGGGCGCGGCTGCCCGGATCTCCTCGATCAGAATCTCCGTCCCGCCGGCCAATGCCACCGTCATCACTCCCCAGTGAGGGGGAATATGCTCCGCCACATGCTTTTCATGAGACTTTCCCACCACCACGTAATTCGCATCGCAGAACCAGTCGTAGTCCCGGACCTGGCGTTTCAGCCGCTCGTAGGTATCCGCGTCGCTTTTGATCTCCAGGCCCACGATCTCCTGATCCGTGAGCATCGGCACATCGGCCCTGGAACGTCCGATCCGCTTCTCCTCAAACATCCTTGTCTTGCCGAACCGCTCCTCCAGATAGTCAAACAGCGGCTCTCTGATATCTCTGTCATACAGTATGGCTTTCGCCTGATTCTGTTCCTTAATCGTCTTACTTTTTCCTGCTGTCATTGCGGTCCTTATCCTCATCCGCCATCTTTTTTAAATCGCTGTTGAGACCGGTTATCTGGAAACTGCCCCTGTCTGAGAGTCCATAGGTGACCAGCTGATCTCCCAGCTCATACCCCTTCCCCTTGCTGTCGGACTCATACGGGTCCACAGACAGGATGGCGGTCTTAAACTTCTCATGAAAAACGTCATCGTACCGGGCAATCAGCTCGCTGTCCTTCTTAAACGTCAGCTCTTTTCCCCCTACCGTAACAGTGATTGGGTAACGTACCAGGGCAGCTAGCCGTTCCCTGTCATCCTTTCTCACACATTCCTGGATGGTCACGGAAAAATCCTTCCCCTTGCTGCTTATCTGAGCCCAGTATTTATCGTATTTATTGATCACATTCTCAACGGTTCCCGCGTGTCCGCTCTCGTTGATGAGGTCCGTCACCTCCTGATTGATCACAAAACAGTCACCCTCGCTGCGGTAAACAACGGCGCAGGCAAAGGATTCCGCTCCGCTCTTCTTCCCCACATAATTCATGCTCATGATCGCATCCTTACGCCCATCTCCATTGAGATCCGGGAACGTGACGAAGTTAACCCCCACCGGCTTCCAGTCAAATGCGCTGTCGTCATACATGGCCGGGAATACATAGACCGTTTTTCCGTCCTTTTCCAGCACAAACCGAAACTGTCCCTCCCCGTCCTCGGGCTCACAGGACAAAAACCTCAAATCTCCCCAGTCCTCCAGGCTGACATCAAAGGACTGATCCTCGATCACCGTCATCTTCTTTCCATCCACAGTAATCCCATCGCCGGGCGACCTGTACTTCACCAGCTCCCGCGGTTCATGCTTTTGCTCCTCCTGGCCGTTGCCGCCGCTCTCCACAGCCACCGCGTTCTGCGCCGGCGCCTCCGGACGGGGGCCGCATGCTGTACAGGCCGTGGCAAGCCCCAGCGCAGCGATCCATTGTATCCACTCTCTTTTGTTCTTTAACATCCTATTCTCCTGTTTCTCTTTCGTATCATTTCGTTATAATCACAGTCCCCACGACCGCCCTCGTACCGCCGGTCCGCAAGGACATATGTTGCTATTATATGCCATAATTGGAAACTTTTAAATACAAAATTTCATATTTCTGTTAAACCGTGATCAGCAGGGCCCCAATAAAAGGAGCCAGGCGTCATAAAACCGCGCCTGACTCTCTTCTCTTATCTCTTATATTCTGTCAAAATTTTCAAAAATAAAACCTTCTTGATCGCCCCCGCCGCCATCCACCAGTTTTCAGCGACTGCAAATTCCTTTGCATACTGCTCCATCAAATCAAACCAGGTCCAGGTGATGTTCCAGACGCCGTCCTGATTTCTGGTGTCGATTAAGTAATCCAGCTCCTTTGCCACGATCTCCTCATTGCCCGGATAGAACGGGCTGGCGGGACTCCCGATGAACTCCGACGGTCTGTGGGTATAGAACTGCCATTGATCCGGGTCTCTCTCTATGGAGCGGTTGATATGATCCGCCATCCCGGCCCGGATGACAGAGCAGTCAAACCGTCCAGACAGACCGCTTTCCCCGATATCCCCGGCAAGGACCTCCAGGCCCTCCACCCCCATCTCTCCAAAATCTTCCGTATGGCTCACATTTTCCAAAATGTTGTCCACGTAGCCGCAGACCCGTTCAAACAGCTCCGACTGCCTGTCCCCATAACGCAGGATAAAGGAACACAGCGGCGCAGTGATTCCTAAGTCTTGAACCTGATTGCTCTTTTCACTATACGTCCACCAGGGCGCCCTGGGCCAGTTATCATTGGACGGGATCGAAAAATGCCAGCCGGTTGGGGAGCTGTGAGCCCCACACTCCAGGAAACGGACGATGCCCAAAAGCACGGGATGGGACATATCCAGAAAACCGATCTCCCTGAGGATACCGATGGCATTTAGGGTTCCGTAGGGAGAGGATTCCGGATTCCAGCAGTCCGGCTCTATCCCATTTCCAAATCCTCCGTCCACATTCTGGTAGAAGCCCAGCCTGCGGACCACCTCCTCCCGGCTCCCATTTTCAAAATAAAATTGCCATAAGGCCAGATCTAAGGGCCTGGCATTGCGGTACATCCAGGTCCTGATTTCATTATATGCTTTCTCACCGAGTTTTTTCATATGATACCTCCATCTGTGTTTGGTGAAACTATATCACAGGGGGCGTTGTCTGTCTTGAAAAAAACGACACCGTTACCGGTTCGCCAACGCGATCTGCCGGGCCTGGTCCGGGGTGGTGCCGTGAAAGCGCTTAAACTCGTTGAGCAGATGGGGCTGGTCCGCGTAGCCGTATTGGTAGACCGCATCCTGAACATCAAAGCTTGACAGCCTCACCATATCCCGCCACACGTTCTGATACCGCACCAGACTGGCCGTCCGCTTGATGGAGATCCCGATCTCCCGCTGAAACAGCCGCTCCAGCTGCCGCTGGCTCACACAGCTGTACTGGCAGATCTCCTTAACACTGGCCCTTCCTGATGTTGTCAGGATGTGGTCAATGGAATTGTACAGGTTGGGATTACCGTTTATTTCATCCACCCTTTTTAGCAGATAGTCCTCCATCCAGGCTATCTTCTCCCTCATAGAATCCAGATAAAAAAGCCGTTGCAGCTCCCGGCCGCACTCCGGCAGAATTGGCTCTAAATCCAACACCTGGTTGCACATATCCCTCATATTCAGCTTCAAAAACAGGCTGGCCGCCCAAAAATGAAACCGCACGGCAAAGCTGGTAACCTCCTCATGCCCCCGCCTCTGCTCCACGTACATGGGCGAATCCTGTATACCGCACAGCCGGCTGGTGATCTGCTGCCGGCTGTGATTGATCTCTATAATAATATCCATGCAGGTATCTGGAATGACCAGAACCTGCTGAACCTCCGCCTCTGCGCTTTCCTTCGCCTCCCCGCCCTCGATTCCCCAGAAACAGGCGACATATGGGCGCAGCGTACTGCACGGCGCGTATTCCCGATAGGAAGCGTTGGAGAGAAACGGGCGCGACGTCAGCGGACGGTATCTTGTATGAAATGAAAGCATCATGCCATTTATCCTCTATCGATTTGTATGTTTCACTCTGACAGCATTGCGAAAGGGGCAGCAGTCCCCCTTTCCCGCCTCAGGCTTTAAGTATAAAATGATTCCCAGACAAAAACAACTTATTTTTCATGTGGCTGTGATCTGCATCCGGAACAGCTGGCCGTCCCGGATGCGGCTGCCTGCCGCCACCTTCTGTCCTTCGCTTATGATGAGGCCCTGGTCAAACAGTTTCTTCACCTGGCTTCTGGTGACTCCCAGCTGGTCTGCAAAGAGCACATCCGCCCTGAGCCGCAGAGCGCCGGCCAGTCTGATCTCTATTTCCTGAATCTCTTCTTCCTCGCACAGAATCGTGGTTTCTACGCTCCGGACCTCATATCCCTCCTGTGATTCTATCATCTCCGCTGCGTTTCTGGCAAACAGTTCCCGGCTGTTTCCATATGTTTCCACTAATTTTCGGTCATTATTTAAAAAGCCCTCATACTCCCTCCGATCCATCGTGTCGGGGGATATCCGTTCGTATATGGCCAGATTCCAGGTGGTTTTGCAGGTATTGCAGCGGTAGATCAGCCAGACGTCCAGGAGACGGCCGTTTCCGTTGACCCGGAATTTTCCGCTGTTGACAAACACCGTCTTTCCTCCGCATTTGGAACAGTTTCTTCGGACCGACGGCAGGGACTTTGGTGTGATGATCCATTGTATTCTCTGTTTTCTGCTCATGATAAATTTCCTCCGAAACAACTTTATCACGGCATGAAACAGAACCCTACCTCATACTTATGTCTGTAACAAAGAGAAGGCGGCACACCTGCTAATCGGATGAGCCGCCCTGATCTAACGCTTTCTTCTCCTGAAGAATGATTCTCTGAATACTTTTTTCCGACAGATAATGCCTCTTAGCCAGCTCTCTGACACAGGCCCCTGCCACATAATTTCTATAGATTTCCTGGTTTCTGATTCGAAACTCCTCCCGTACCTTGGAGGCTTCGCCCCAGTTCTTCTTATTCTCCTGCTTTCTGGGAATATAAACGTATTCCCCGTCCACATACTTCTGAATTAATTCCACCAGCTCCTCCGGCAGAATCTCATTTGCTTTCTGATAGCGCATCGCTGCCTCCCAAACATAATTTTACTGTCAGGAATAGCAAAGGCTATACAATTACTTTTATGTTCACTGCATAACCCGTGCTATGCAGTCAGAATATATTTCCTCATAAATGAGCTTCCCTCCTCACTTGATTGACCTCGTTAAGTGCTCATAGTATACCATAAATACTAAGCTCGTGGAATACCTCGCTAAGTATTTAGGTATGACTCGCACTAAACTCGATAAGACCTCGTTAAGTGCTCATAGTATACCACATCTGCTTTGGTTTTCGCGACTCATATTTGATACAGAATCATTTTTAATCCAATATTCCGGCCCGATCAATAATCCATCAGCAGCGGCACTCCCTGTTCCATGGAAAATCCGGCCGCCTGCCACATGATTGAGAATGCAAATTTGGCAAGGGATTCCGTGTCATACTGGTTATGCTCCGCCGTTTTATTTACCGTGCCGTCCGCCGCTGTTTCCATATCCGCCGGATAGCCCTCCGACTTGCTCCAGCTCAGAATCGTGTCATCATCCGCCTTCCACCCCAGTTCATTGATCCGCTTTAACTCTGCCATCAGAAGGCCGGTGGTTGCAATGGTCATGGTATCTCCGGTGGGAAGGGGCGCCTGGAAATAAAAGCTGTCCTCGATCGGCAGCCACCAGGTAACTCCCTGAAACAGCGACCAGCTCTGTACCCGTTCTTCATCCTCCAGCAGCCCCAGGATCAGCGGATGGTTGTTAAAATCCCAGTTTTTCTCCACCACGGGCGGCAGCTCTTTCTCCTGCAGCACCGCCGCGGCGTACACCAGAAGCGCGCCGAATGCATCCCAGTCCGGCTTGTCCGTATAGTAGGGCTTCTCATTATTCTCCTGCCACGGTGTGTACTGCCTTTCAGTCCCAGATAAAATCATGGCCAGAATCTGATCCCGCCATGACTCCATATCCGCCTGAATCTCAGCCGGGTCCATCTTCTCCTCCGGCTCCGCCGGTCCATTCGGTGTGATCCGCTGAAAAGTCCACCCCTGTTCCTCCGCATACTGCTGGGTAACCGTCTTCCAATTCTGCGCATAATATCTGGTCAGTGTGCCTGCATAAATATCAAGTCCCATTCTATGATCCTCCTCAGCTCTCCGCTTCCTCCAACAACGACACGATCCAATCCGTGTACGGCTCCCCTGTCTCTAAATCCATGTTCATCTCTATCTTATTGCGAATACTCACGACGTCCTGTCCGGTAACAGGATTGTAGCCGGCTTTTTCATAGGATGTGTGATACAGGCCGACGCCCCGTTTCTGCCATCCCGGCAGGTCGTTGTAGTTGATATCTCTTGAAAACAGCAGCTCATTCTTAAATGCCACCGATTTCCCCGAGATCTCCTTCGTCGCTTCCCGCGCGGAGAGTCCCTCCTTACGAAGCATCCAGTAGCAGTGGGCGTTTAAAGAGTTTCTGTGCGCATCCTCCTGCCTCCAGGCAAAATAATCCTTCACACATTCTACATTGGGCAGCGGAACCACCCGGCAGTCAAAGCAGGCCATCACTCCCAGCTTCATCGAGAAAAAGGCGCTGGCCTCCCCAGCCAGAATGGAATTAATCTTTCTGGTCTTCCGGCCAAACGCCTCATCCTTAGGATGAAACAGCAGAGAAATCTCATCACTCTGGGTATAGCCGTAGACAACCCGGAACCCACACTCCATCAGATGCTTCACCGTCTCCACCATGGCATCCCGGAACCTGCTGTCAAAGGGCGCCTCAAACTTACAGGTCTCCTTGGTCAGCTTCGTAAAATTCCGCCCGTCTATACGGACCGCAAGGTAAAGCTCCGGCAATATCACCTGATCCAGCGACGTCTCAAATCTCCTCATCCTGGAATCCAATTCCTCAAAATTCATATCAGCACTCCCTTTCTCCCTATTCCGTCCACGGCTCCGTCACAAATTCCCCATCCTGAATATGTACAAAATAAAGCTTATCAAATCCTTCTTCATAAGAAGGCATCTCCAACCGGTTGGAGGTAAATGCAATCGCCCGGTTCGGTACACACGCCTTTTCCTGTGCGCTGTGAATTCCTCTCCACACATGCCTGAACGATGGACCGGAAAAAATATCCCTCTATCACATATCCCTTCGCCCTGGCCGCCTCTATATATTTTTTCCGATCCGCCGCCGTCGGGTTGGTATTGTCCACAACAAAGGATTTCCCCTGTCTCAGACAATCCTCCATCAACTTCGTCTCCTTATTCCTCGTATGCAGCGTATCCAGGTTTATATGAACATAATCCTCCTGAAAATGCTGACGATAATACGTCGATTTCCCGCTGGCCTGCAGGCCGATGAAGATGATGGCTTTGGGGGATTGGTCTGTTGAATTCATTGTCATATCAAACTCTCCTTATCTGTAATACTGGACTAATTCTTCAAAAGATTTCAGTCCAATGCCCGCTTGTATCAATGCCTCTTTTCGCTGCTCATACAGCTTTTTAAGGATAGGAATCTTATCCTCCAGAAGACCATAGTGCAGTAGATTGTGACAATGGCTACAGAGGGAAACAATATTTTCTTCCACATCTAAGTTATACAAAAAATCCTCGTGCTTACTGATAGGAATAAGATGATGGGGTTCTGTATAATTGCTTTTCCCATTTTTTCTCATAAATAACCGATCGTCATTGTTGTATTCACATTTATAATTCGCAATTTTTAAAGCTCTGGCTGCGCAGTCGGGATCTCTCTTGGGTATCTTTTTATGAGAAACTGGAGATTCCACAAATACCTTCCCCTTTTTCTTTCCTTTCCATACCGGGAGCTCACCGTCATCGCTAGCTAAGTTATTGATAATTTCCATCTCAGCCAGATCATACTCTGGTAACTCTTCCCCCTTCAATTCCTTCAATGTCATTTCCAAAAATGATCTGACATCTGGAGATTGATCCAGCTGTAATAGCTCACTGATGATAAATAGCGCGTGGTCCACACTGATTTTAGAAAGATATACCTGCTTACTTTTCCCCTTGGAATCAAAAGCAGATGCTCTATCGTAATAAGTCTGTAACCAACCACGAATTTGAGATAACGGCAATGCCTGTACAGCATGATATTCAACATCAACCATATACCCTTCCAAATTCCATAGGCGCTTTTCTGCCATATTTTGGAGCTCAATTGGCTGCTCATTTATGTAACAATCCGATATTGTGACACCAACTGACCGAATACTTCCCGCATAATTGGAAAATACAAGATCACCTCGTTTTACCTGTTTCATGCACAGATATCCCGCATTGTTATGTCCACTCACATTCTTCTGTGGAGACCACAGATAGCCGCCTTCCGTCTCCTGCTCATAGCTAACGGTCTGGTTGACATAGAATATCTCCATCTTATCACCTCGCATGTTCAAAAAAATCATTTAGCATGTTCACAGCCACCACGTCAGCTGGCAGCCAGTCTATTGTCATCAATTCTGATAATTTAACCCATCGGGTTGACAAATGCTCCATCAGTGTAATATTCCCAGAACAGAGTTTGCAGATAAAACAGGTCATACTGAGGTGGAAATTGGGATAGTCATACTCCACCGTTCCAATGGAATCCGAGACCTCGATATGAATCTGTAGCTCCTCCTCGATTTCCCTAACTAGCGCCTCCTGTTTTGTCTCACCAGGCTCTATTTTCCCTCCTGGGAACTCCCACTTTCCTTTCAATTCACCGTAACCGCGCTGCGCCGCCAAAATGCGATTATCATCGACGATCATCGCTGCCACCACACTTACTGTTTTCATCTTTCGTCTGTCACCTCCACTCTTCCTGGGGCCACCAGAAACTCTCTCCCCGGCATGATCATATAGCTCTGCACCTGGGTGATATCTGTGCCCTCCACCAGCGACACGTTAAAAATGTAATACTGATCATAATAAAACAGTTTACACGTATAGATTTTCCCTTCGATCTCTTTGAACCAGAGCTGCATCAGATGGTCCCGGTCACTGTTGAGGTCGTAGTTTATGAGCTGGGTCTTTTTGTCCTGGATATGGTATGCGTTGTAATAGAGAACCCTTCTGCTCTCCCTCATCTTTAAAAAGTATTCCGGGAGGCTGTCATTGTTAAAATCGATTTCGTAAAATTCCTTCCGGCCGGTGCAGGACATCAGCCGCTGTTGCAGATTGCGGTCAAAATCGGCGGATTCATCCCCTGTGTAGGTTTCATTGCCGCAATCGTAGGCCGCAGGATACAGAAGGGTGTCCCGGATACTGTCCACATAGGCCGTCACCGCCGTTTCATCGGGCGTCCCGCTGCCGTAAAGCTGTTTCCATATGTGATCCTTCAGAGATACGCTTACCGTCGCATACTCGTCATCCTGCTCCGGCGCCAGCTTGTGAACATACACATTCCAAAGGTACTCCGGCTCAGAGGTGACAGGCTGCTCTATCAGATAAAGCTCACCATCATACACCGTCACAATTGCACCAAAATAGGGGGAGGAAAACCGGTTGCAGAAAGTCAAGGTTCCGTCCACCTCCTTGTATACAAACAGGTAAAGGCTGTCCCAATAGTTGTAAAACGGCAGCAGATAATAGGTATCACGGCCCAGTCTGTACTCATAGACATACTTCTCATCCTCGTCAAACCAGACTCCTTCTGCCTCCTCCAACGATCCCTCATACCGCTCCCGGAACTCATCCTTATCAATTTTACGGCTATAGCCGTCTATGATATAATCCAAGCTCCCATAGGACAGCGTTTCTCTCATCAAATCGGCCAACACCACAGGAAATGCTTCCTCACACGGTCCTTCCAGCGCAAAGGGTTCCCCCACCTCCGCCCGGAAAGAGGCCGCTGCTTCCTTCAAGTCTCCAGGGAAAGCTTTTTTCATAATCAGGATCATGGCGCTCCCCATCCAGCGGAAAATACTCCGTCGTGCTGCTGTATGGCATCTGCTCCGAAAGCACCGGTTCCACACCGCTCTTTTTTAAAACGACGATATAATCCAGAAGCGGCGTTGTTCTCCCTCCCTCGTTGACCCGGACATCCAATAGAAACCGATCCTCTGTGCCAAGCTTCCGAGACGCAGTAAAGATGATGGTTCTGCCGTCAAATTTTTAAACCACAGCTGCTTAACCTGATACCGGGCGGCATTCCAGGTCGCAAACGGGGAGAGCGTCTGCTCCAGATTCTCATTATACCACGAAACCTGACGGCCAATCTGGTTACCGGAATAATAATATCCCACTCTCTCAAAATATTCGTCCTGTCCGTCGTTGTCCGCGTCGATGGCGTACACATTGATCAGATTTAATCCCTGTTGAAACCATGCTTCGCGCAAATCCTCCCGCTCAGTTTCGTCCCCCAAAAACATGCCGTACCCATTGATATGCTCAGACAAATCACGGCTGATTTCATCGACGTATATCTGTATCTCTCCGACAGCCGCGAATCCATCATTTTTATAAAACAGATGAAAATCCGCAATATCTGTTTTCTTGCGCAGACAGATATGTTCGTGCCGTCTGTCCAGACAAAAATCATCGCGGTTCATCCGGTACAGCTTCACCGTATCCTCATCCAGGTATTTCCCATTCTCACAGCTGACCGCCGCATAGAAGTTTCCCTGATACTGAAACACCGCGCATTGCTTCGCAACACCGATCTCCCGAAAGCCTTCGGGAACATAAGAGTCTCCCGACTTTACAAACATGGTGATTCTCTCGGCCGAATCCCGATATATCGGCACTGCAAAAAATCTCGTCCTCCCCGTCCCCATCCGTATCACAGCGATAAAACAGGTGATCCGACAGATTCCTATGAAGCAGATAATCACTCAGCTGGTGATCCGGGCCATCGCCCAGTTCCAGAAACTTATCTTTCGTTATCATGAGGCTCTCATCGTTTAAGTCAGCCACCACCGCGTCGCCCTGGTCCCGATCAACCGCTTCACCCAGCCGGTTCACGAGTTCGAGAGGCAGCCCATTGCCATCTGTCACAGGCGCGTATTCCTCTGCAGGCTGTGGCGGCGGAGTATAGGCTTCTATTTTATCGAGCAATTCCTCTGTAGTCACGTACTCGGTAACGGCGGGCGGCGTGGCTTCCGGTTCACTGCTGCTATTTGAGCATGACGAAAGCGCGAACAAAAACAAACTCACCGTAGCCATCATCAAACGCCTCATAGACCCCTCCCCATCATGCCGCCGCCAACTGTAAAAAGCAAAGAAAAGGTCATGTACAACCTTTTCTCCATCACCTAAAACTTCAATATCTTGTCCACATCCATGGTAAATACCGTGGCGCCGCCAACCTTCACGCCCTTAACCACATCCTCAAACATGTGGCCATTATACTCAGATACCCGGCGTTCCTCAACCCGTTCTTTGCAGCTCTGCCGGATATACTCCAAAATCTCATCTTCCCGTTCCTTCTCAATACAGATCATCATTGTAATGTTTTTCTTGTTCAGATACAGGCCCTCCGTGGAAAATTTCGTCGCCAGAATCTTATTCCTGACAAATTTCTGAGCCAGACACTCATAGTCCACTTCCTGTACAATAATGATTAACAGCTCCAACGTTCCGCTCCTTTCGCCGCAACCAAAACTTGTCAGATTACAGCTAAATTAGTTTTGAATCTATTATAAAATACCGGAGCATTATCTTCAAGTTAAAATCATCATCTTCGGACTTCCTTTTATGAAAATAAACCCGGATATATGGATCGTAACGGTTGGATATCCTGTTTCAGAAAAGAGTACAGCTGCTCCTCCACATGCTTTTGAATGATGGATTTCACTTCCTCATTTACCAATCTTCTTCTTGTACTTCCCCACCAGCTCGGTTTTTCTATTTCTACATGAATCACATAATTCATATAAGCGACGAGATTTCCAGGTGTCAGAGAATTCTTATAAGATAACAGGATTCTCTTCAATACTTTTCGCGCGCCCGTTAACACGCCATCCACATGGGTACCGCCCTCCTGGGTAATCTGACTGTTCACGTAACTTTTTCTGGTATCTGCATGGACACGAGAAAAAGAAATGGCTATCCTGGCCGTAAACTGGTTTTCATCGATCTCTATATTAAGAACTTTATTAGCTGAAAACAGGGAATGATCACACTTCAAAAAATATTCGATTCCCGAAGGGATCACAATTTTATTGCGGTTTTCGCCATCGGATAAATATATCGTATATGGATATAGCGCAGCCAGCTCCGTCATCCGGTTCAGGATTATAAAGTAATCCAGCTCCCTGTTCCTGAATATGGAGCCATCCGCCCTCCAGACCAGTTTCATGCCCCTGGCAGTCACATCTTCATGGTCCGACGAAATCAATCTCCCCTTCTCCGTTCTGATCTTCTGCTTTTCATCCTGCCATTCAAAAAGCTCTCCCAATGCGCTGGCTATGGTAAGATCATTACAGGACCCGGTATCCTTCTTTGCCTCATAGCTTTCACAGGAAAACTCTAATACA
>Ga0192243_10572_pt1 | contig 13122 bp, 12 predicted proteins | sample Koala_Koa27_K3_FD_131233 | JGI IMG/M metagenome (GOLD analysis project Ga0192243, IMG submission 131233) | Enriched cells from koala feces incubated with labeled cellulose particles, San Francisco Zoo, California, United States - Koala_Koa2-7_K3 ... | reverse complement strand
AACGCGATACCCGGCTCATTCTTTACTCCCAGCACGGAGATTCTGGCCACATTACTGTCCGCGGCAACTCCGCTCACCAACATTCTTTCCACTTTCGTTTCCTCCTTTATCACCGTACCTTCCGCCCTGGTCAGGCTCGACAAAACCACCAGCTGAACCCCATACCGCTTCGCCATCTCCACGGAACGGTTGTGCAGGACCTTGGCTCCTAAGGAGGAGAATTCCAGCATCTCATCGTAGGAGACTTCCTTTAGCTTCCTGGCATTGGGCACGATCCTGGGGTCCGCCGTATAGACGCCGTCCACATCGGTGTAGATCTCACATGCATCCGCGTGGAGAGCCGCCGCCAGCGCCACCGCCGTGGTGTCCGAGCCTCCCCGTCCCAGCGTGGTCATATCGTCGTACTTGTTGATTCCCTGGAACCCGGTGATAATCACGGTCTTCCGGTCATCCAGCTCTTTTCTGATGCGCTCCGTGTCGATCCTCTTGAGCTTCGCGCTTCCATAGGCCGACGAGGTGTGCATCGCCACCTGGTAAGCGTTCAGCGAGATCGCCGGAATCCCCAGCGCCTCCATGGCCATGGACATCAGAGCCACCGAGACCTGCTCTCCCGTGACCAGAAGCATATCCATCTCCCGCTTGGACGGATGCGGATTGACCTCGTGGGCCTTTGTTATCGGCTGGTCCGTGGTTTTGCCCATGGCGGAGAGAACCACAATCACGTCATTTCCTTTTTTGTAATCCTCCGCACAGCGCTCCGCCACATGGAAGATCTTATCCTTATCGGCGACCGAGCTGCCCCCAAACTTCTTTACGATTAACATAGCTGCCTCCTTCATATGGTCCCCGGCTGCTTATCCCTGCAACCGGGGACGGAGGGACCGATGCAGCACGCCCGGGTCCCTCCGTCTTTATGCAATACCTTACACACAGGCGCGGATCGTCTGTTTGATGAAGGATTCCTCCACACTCTCATCCAGCTTCTCCACTGCCTTTTTAAACGCCTCTTCCGCCATGACCCTCGTCAGCACGGCAAACTCGTGCATGCCTTCAAGCTGCAGCACCTCTGCCTCGCCGAACGCCTCTTTGACGGCGGCCTTTCTCTCTTCACTTGTACCTGCGATTCTGACAAAATACCGGTGCTCCGATGAGTTCATCGGCGCGATCTCCTGCTTCTCGCTGCTCCATCCCATGGGGATATTCCGTCCGGTATTCTTCACAGCCTCGATCACGTCCGCCACCACGGCGCTGGCCGTAGGCAGTTTGCCCGCTCCGCTGCCGTAGAACATGGACACGCCCAGCATGTTGCCCTTTACCATAATTCCATTATAGACACCGCTGACCGCGTACAGCGGATGATCCTTGCCGATCATCACCGGAGCCACCCATGCGTGAACGGTGTCGCCCTCGATGCGGCTGGAACCAAACAGCTTTACAGAGGTTCCCATGCGGTCTGCGTATTTAAAATCGATATCCGTAATCTTCGTGATACCCTCGGTATAGATATCCTCGTAGTTCACTTCCTTGCCCGTCGCCATGGCGGTGAGTATGGCGATCTTCCGGCAGGTATCGTGGCCCTCCACGTCCGCCTCCGGGTTTCTCTCCGCATAGCCTAAGTTCTGGGCCTCTCTCAAAGCTCCGGTGAAGGAATCCCCCTCCTTATCCATCTTGGTCAGGATAAAATTGGTCGTTCCATTTAGTATACCCGTGATCTCCTCGATGCGTTCCCCCATCAGGCACTGATACATGGGGCGGATGATAGGAATACCGCCTCCCACGCTGGCCTCAAACAGGAAATTCACCTGCTTTTCTCTGGCGATAGCCAGAAGCTCGGTGCCGTGGGCCGCTACCAGGGCCTTGTTGGAGGTCACCACATGTTTGCCCGCCTCCAGACAGGTCTTCACAAACGGATAGGCAGGATTTAATCCGCCCATGGTCTCCACCACGATTCCGACGGTATCGTCCCCGGCGATGACCTGAAAGTCGTGGACGATCTTATCCTGCACAGGATCTCCCGGGAAGTCCCGCAAATCCAGCACATATTTTACTAAAACCGGCTCGCCGGCATTCTTTTCGATTACATCCTGATTCTTCTCTAATACTTCCACTACTCCGGAACCGATAGTTCCGTATCCCATCACTGCTACATTCATCTCTCTACTCCCTGGCTAAAATTTTTACATAATGGATTCCGTTCTGATCTTCCAGTTCCTCAATCATCTTCGATACGTTTCCGGTATCGGACAACACTTCCACACTCAGGGACAGAGTCGCCACTCCGTTGACCGGAATACTCTGATGGATTGTAAGAATATTAGCCTTGTAGACGGCGATAATGTGAAGCAGATCGGACAATAACCCGGGTACGTCTTCCATCTGCACTACCAGCGTGATGGTCTTTCCCTTGGTATTATCATAGAACGGGAAGATATCATCCTTGTACTTGTAAAAAGAACTCCGGCTGATACCTACCCGCTCCGTGGCCTCCTGTACGGTCATAACCCGTTCTGACTCCAACAGCTTTTTGGCTTCCACAACTTTCAGCAGTACCTCAGACACTGCCTTTTGCTTCACCACAAAATACTTACTCTTATCTTCCATGGTCTCCTCTTTCCCTTTTTATGTTCGCACCAGAAATACATCTGTGCCTATGAGGAAGATATTACCACATTTGAAAGGAGTATGCAACTACTTTTTATGATTTTATTCTGCCTGACCCTTTAAGCTTTCCCACTTGAGATAAGCCGAGATAAAAGGGTCTAGGTTTCCGTCCAGCACCGACTGGACATTGCCCATCTCCGCGTTGGTCCTGTGATCCTTGATCATGGTGTAGGGCTGCAGCACGTAGGAACGGATCTGGTTTCCCCACCCGATCTCCTTCACGTCACCGCGGATATCGGAGATCTTCTCCGCATTCTCCTGCTGCTTCAGCATATACAGCTTGGCCTTCAGCATCTGCATGGCCTTATCCTTGTTCTGGAACTGGGAGCGCTCGTTCTGGCACTGCACCACGATACCAGTGGGGATATGGGTGATACGGATTGCCGACGAGGTCTTGTTGATATGCTGTCCGCCGGCTCCGCTGGATCGGTAGGTATCGATCCTCAAATCGTCGTTGTTGATCTCCACATCCAGATCTTCCTCGATGTCCGGCATAACGTCGCAGGATACGAAGGAGGTCTGGCGCTTGCCCGCCGCGTTAAACGGAGAGATCCGCACCAGACGGTGTACGCCTCTCTCGGACTTTAAGTAGCCGAAGGCATTCTCGCCGTTGATCTGGATCGTGACGGACTTGATGCCCGCCTCCTCACCGTCCAAATAGTCGAGAACCTCTGTGGTGAAGCCTTTGCTGTCCGCATAGCGGCAGTACATCCGGTACAGCATGCTGCACCAGTCACAGGACTCCGTGCCGCCCGCACCGGCGTTCAGCTTCAGAATCGCGTTGTATTTGTCATATTCGCCGGAAAGCAGCGTAGTCAGGCGCAGAGCCTCCAGTTTGTTCTGGAACTCTGTCATCATCTCCTCGATCTCCGGGATCACGGAAGCGTCATTCTCCTCGTAGCCCATCTCGATCAGGGTCTCGATGTCCTCGTACTCTGTCTCCAGGTTCTGATATCCCTCCACGGTGTCCTTTAAATTCTTTGCCTCACGGACAATCTTCGTAGACCGGTCCGGATCGTCCCAGAATCCCGGCTCCTCCATGGATTTGTCAAGCTCATCAATCCTCTTTAACTTTTGATCTAAGTTAAAGTGAATCCCTCACTTCCACTAATGGTTTTTGAAACGTAGATAATGTGTACTTAAACTGATCTAACTCTACCACTGTGTCACCTTCTTTCATATTAATTATTCTATGTGAAATGGGCGGAAAGGGACGGAGGAATCTCCTCCGCCCCCGCAAACTAGCCTAAACGCCCATGGCACTGTTTAAATTTCTTTCCTGACCCGCAGGGACATGGATCGTTGGGATATACCTTCTGTTCCACCCGCTTTTTGGGGCCTCTCACCGCGCTGTCGTCCTTGTTGGTTCCGGTCACCTTGGCTGCCGGCTCCCTCTCCACCTTCTGCTCAACGCGGATATGCATGAGAATTCGTACCGTATCCTCGCGGATCGCCGCGGTCATGGCGTCAAACATCTCATAGCCGTTCATCTTATACTCAACCAGAGGATCTCTCTGACCGTATGCCTGAAGGCCGATACCCTCGCGCAGCTGGTCCATATCATCGATGTGGGACATCCACTTGTTGTCGATCACCTTCAGAAGAACCACACGCTCCAGCTCACGGATCTGCTCTGCCTCCGGGAACTCGGCTTCCTTGGCCTCATACAGCTTGATGGCCTCCTCCTTCAGCATATGCTTCAGTTCGTTCTTTCTGATGTTCTGGTGCTCCTCATCCAGCTCGATAGCCTTTAACGGGATGATGGGCAGAAGCAGGGAATTCAGCTCTGTTAAATCCCACTCCTCCGGAGTCTGCTCCTCGGAGATGGATAAATCCACAGCGTTCTCCACGATGTCGGTCACCATCTTCAGGATTACATCCCTCATGTTGTCGCCGTCTAAGACCTTGCGTCTCTCCTCGTAGATGATCTCACGCTGCTCGTTCATAACCTCGTCATACTTTAAGAGGTTTTCACGGATTCCGTAGTTGTTGTTCTCAATCTTCATCTGGGCCTTCTCGATGGCGCTGGAGAGCATCTTGTGCTCAATCTGCTCGCCCTCCGGCACGCCCAGAGCGGTAAACATGTTCATCAGACGCTCTGATCCAAACAGGCGCATCAGGTCGTCCTCTAAGGAGATATAGAATCTGGACTCACCCGGGTCACCCTGACGTCCGGAACGTCCGCGCAGCTGGTTGTCAATACGTCTGGACTCGTGGCGCTCCGTACCGATAATCTTCAGTCCGCCCTTGGCGATGGACTCCTCGTCCAGCTTGATATCCGTACCACGGCCGGCCATGTTGGTAGCGATGGTAACCGCTTTATGGATACCGGCATCCGCCACAATCTCCGCCTCCAGCTCATGGAACTTGGCGTTCAATACCTTGTGGGGGATTCCGCGTTTTTTCAGCATATTGCTCAGCATCTCGGAAGTCTCGATGGTGATGGTACCAACCAGAACCGGCTGTCCCTTCTCATATGCCTCTGCCACTTCCTCAACAACTGCTTTAAACTTCTCTTTCTTGCTCTTGTAAACCGCATCCTCCATGTCCTTACGGATAACCGGGCGGTTGGTGGGAATCGTGATAACATCCATGCCGTAGATGTTTCTGAACTCCTTCTCCTCGGTCAGAGCGGTACCGGTCATACCGGATTTTTTGACAAATTTATTAAAGAAGTTCTGGAACGTGATGGTTGCCAGAGTCTTGCTCTCTCTTCTGACGTTGACGTGCTCCTTGGCCTCGATCGCCTGATGAAGACCGTCGGAATAGCGGCGTCCGGGCATAATACGTCCGGTAAACTCGTCTACAATCAGAACCTCGTCGTCCTTTACCACATAATCCTTGTCCCTGTGCATCATGTTGTTGGCGCGCAGAGCCAGGATAATGTTGTGCTGGATCTCCAGGTTCTCCGGGTCAGCCAAGTTCTCCAGATGGAAGAATTCCTCCACCTTGTGAACGCCCTGCTCGGTTAAGTTGACGACCTTATCCTTCTCGTTGACGACAAAGTCTCCGGTCTCCTCGATCTCCTCGCCCATGATGGCCGCCATCTTGCTGAACTCTGCGGATTCCTCGCCCTTCTCCAGCTGGCGTGCCAGCACGTCGCACACCTCGTAAAGCTTCGTGGACTTTCCGCTCTGTCCTGAGATGATAAGCGGAGTACGGGCCTCATCGATCAACGCAGAGTCAACCTCATCGATGATGGCAAAATCCAGGTCCCGCAGAACCATCTGTTCCTTATATATAGCCATATTGTCACGCAGGTAATCAAAACCCAGCTCGTTGTTGGTCACGTAGGTGATGTCACAGGCGTAAGCCGCACGGCGCTCATCGGAATTCATGGCGTTGAGAACCACGCCGACGGTCAGACCCAAAAACTCGTGAACCTGTCCCATCCACTCCGCATCACGCTTTGCCAGATAGTCGTTGACCGTGACGATATGAACACCCTTTCCGGCCAATGCGTTCAAGTATGCCGGCGCGGTGGAAACCAGCGTCTTACCTTCACCGGTTCTCATCTCTGCAATACGTCCCTGATGCAGAACGATACCGCCGATCAGCTGTACCGGATAATGTTCCATATTTAATGTTCTTCTGGCGGCTTCTCTCACTGTGGCAAATGCCTCGGGCAGAATGTCATCCAGAGTTTCCCCTGCTGCCAGCCGCTCTTTAAAAATTCTGGTTTTATCTCTCAGCTGCTCATCGGATAATTCCATCATCTCTGGCCTGTAGCTTTCGATCTTCTCTATAATAGGATAAATCAACTTCAACTCACGCTCGCTGTGTGTGCCAAAGACTTTTTCAATGAGGTTCATATTTCACACTCCTTACTATTTTTTGGTGCAATCTAAGTTATTGTAACACTATCCGCAGGTTTATTCAACTTTTTCATAAAAAATTAACATTCTGGCTACATCCCCTCCCATTTTTTACCGAAACGTGTCGTTTTATGGTAAACTTAGCAGTTTGCACAGAATCTTTGTTCGTTATCCCTATTATCCACTTTTTCCACACGGATTTATACACAGTACCCACATTTTTATCCACAACAAAATTCGCCCTATTTAGGGGGAAAGCACTTATACACCAAGTTATCCACATTATCCACACTATTTCTCCGTTTTTCTACCGGAAAGATAAAATCTTTGTAAACTTTTTATTTTTGTACACATATCATAAACTTGGATTTTTCGACATAAAAATCCCGGATTTTACTTGACTTTTACAGAGTCCGACATTTAGTAATTCAATAATATTCTTACCCGAAAGATAAAACTTTTCATGTTTTTTCTACGATAATTGTGTTAACAATTCCTGCCATATGATTGAATTTTACAAATATCTATGGTATACTAATATCATCTCAACAAGAAGGAGCTGATGACATATGCGTTTTACGATTACAGGCAGAAATATTGAGGTGACAGAGGGATTGCGCGAGGCGATTGAGGACAAGTTAGGAAAGCTCGACAGATACTTTAATCCCGACACAGAGGTCATCGTAACACTCAGCGTTCAGAAAGAAAGACAGAATATCGAAGTAACAATTCCGGTAAAAGGAAATATCATCAGGGCGGAAGAGTCCAGCAGCGACATGTACGTATCCATTGACCTGGTAGAGGAGATCATCGAGCGCCAGCTCAAAAAGTACAAAAACAAACTGATCGACAAAAAACAGTCTGCGTTAGCCTTCTCACAGGCGTTTATGGATGAAGAGTATGAGTCCGACGATGATATCAAGATTGTAAAAACCAAGAGGTTTGCAGTGAAACCCATGGATACCGAGGAAGCCTGCTTCCAGATGGAGCTTTTGGGACATAACTTCTACGTATTCTTAAATTCCGATACGGACGAGGTCAATGTGGTATATAAGAGAAAAGGCAACACTTACGGATTAATTGAACTGGAGTTTTAAAAACCAAGGAGGAGAATCCTTTCAGATTCTCCTCCTTTTTAGACAGAACAGATGGAGGGCATCACATGTTTAGAGATTTAACGTTGGAACTGCTGAAATTTATTGAGAAAAGCCCCAGCTGCTACCACGCAGTGGCGAACATGAAGAAGGAGCTTCTGGCTGCCGGATACCAGGAGCTGTCGGAGCACCAGCCCCGGAGCTTAAACCTGGGGGAGGGATATTTTGTCACCCGCAACTGCTCTTCCCTCATCGCATTCCGCATACCGGAGGACGGCTTTTCCGGCTTCCAGATCATGGCCAGCCACAGCGACTCCCCCACCTTCAAGGTCAAGGAGCAGGCCGAGATCTCCGTGGACGGACATTTCACCAAACTGAATGTGGAAAAGTACGGCGGCATGATCTGCGCTCCGTGGTTTGACCGCCCCCTGTCCGTGGCCGGGCGCCTCATGGTGGAGGAGAACGGATATCTGGTCACCAAGCTGGTCAATGTGGCGCGGGATCTGGTGATGATCCCCAGTCTGGCTATCCACATGAACCGGGATGTCAACGACGGCCACGCTTACAACGCCCAGGTGGACATGCTTCCGCTCTTCGGCGACGGAAAGGGCAGCAGCCTGATGAAGATCGTCGCGGAAGCTGCCTGCGTGCCGGAGAATTCGATCCTCGGCACAGATTTGTTCCTGTACAACCGGGTCAAAGGAACGCTCTGGGGGCTCCCATGAGGAATTTATGTCCAGCCCAAGGCTGGATGACCTACAGTGCGCCTTCGCCTCCCTGAAAGGATTTCTGGCAGCCTCCCCGCCGGCAGCATAGCGGTTCACTGTGTGCTGGACAACGAGGAGGTGGGCAGCGGCACCAAACAGGGTGCGGCTTCCACATTTTTAAAGGACACCCTGATGAGAATCAATTCCTCACTGGGCTTTTCTGAGGACAATTACCTCATGGCTCTGGCTTCCAGCTTCATGGTATCCGCCGACAACGCCCACAGCGTCCACCCCAACTATAAGGATAAGGCGGACCCCACCAACCGGCCCTACTTAAACCACGGGATCGTGATCAAGTACAACGCCAACCAGAAGTACACCACGGATGCGGTCTCCGCCGCCATCTTTAAGTCTATCTGCGAGCGGGCCAAGGTTCCCTGCCAGGTCTTTACCAACCGCTCCGACATGGCAGGCGGTTCCACCTTAGGCAACATCTCCAACACCCAGGTGGCGTTAAATACCGTGGATATCGGGCTTCCCCAGCTGGCGATGCATTCGCCCTACGAGACCGGAGGCGTCCGGGATACCTTCTATCTGGTAACGGCCGCCACCACATTCTTCTCATCCGCCTTGCAGGCAAAAAAGGACGGAGTTTACAGACTGATATAGCATGATACGGCGAAAGCCCCGGAATACGCGTTCCGGGGCTTTCTCTATCGCTTATAACTATTTACTTCAAATAAGATACTGCTTTCAAAGGCGTCCGGTAATTGGCCGGCGATATGATGATGCCGGTGGTTGAGGAGCTGGCGTGAATAACCTGTCCTCCGCCTATGTACATGGCCACATGGTTGATGTAGTCTCCGCTTCCATAGAACAGCAGATCACCCGGCTGTGCGTTCTGCCAGGATATCACGGTGCCGCCTGCTGCCTGGTCTCTGGAGTTTCTCGGGATCGAGATTCCAAAGTGGGCATAGATGGCCTGGGTGAATCCGGAACAGTCGGCTCCCGATGTCAGGCTGGTTCCGCCGTACACATAGGGATTGCCCAGGAACTGCTTCGAGTAAGCGACTAACGCCGTTCTCGTCGCCGAGGCAACCTCTCCGCCCGGTCCTCCCGACGGTCCTGTGGAACCTGCTCCCGGTCCCTTCTCCACGGAAGCTGCCGTGGTCGGCGCTTCGGTAGGCTTCTGAGCCGCTGTGGGCGCCTCGCCGGGATCTCCCGGCTTCTGGGATACGGTAGGCCTGTCCGAAGACGGCGGTTCTTCATTCGCCTTGGTTGTCTCTGCCTGGGTTGTCTCGGCCGCCTTCTTACTCTCGGCCGCCTGTTTCTCCTGCTCTTTCTTGGCTGCCGCTTTCTTCGCCGCTTCCAGCTGTTTGATCGCGTCGTCCGCCTCTTTCTTCAGCCTGGCGTCCTCGGCTGCCTTGGCCTTCTCCTCCTCGATGGATACGGCCTTGTCAAACTCCACCTCAATCTTGACATAATCCTCGGAGACGTAGCCCTGCAGATCCTCGTCCACCTGCAGCTTGGCATAGTGGTCCTTCTCCTCCAGCACCACATACTTGGCGCCCTCGGCCAAGAGGGTCAGCGTCTTGCTGTTGGGATCAGGCGCTTCCCGCAGTCTCAGAGACTGGGTGTTCACAACTGTGGCAAATACCTTGCCCACCTGCTTGGCCACCGCCTCCGCGTCGGCCCCTGTGAGAAAATACTCTGCCTTGATATATCCTTTTACTGAACCGGACTGGATCTGATACCACTCTCCGCCCTCCCCACTGACGGTGGACAGGATCGTAGCGGCACAGTTATTGTATATCTTACCTACCGCCTCGCTGGTGGTATTGGCCTCTGTTCTGACATTGACATAGTCTGTAACCTTTGAAATCGCTACATTTTCATAGGCAGAGCGGGATGAGGTGACCGTAGGAACGTCCTTTACCTCACTTTTCCCGGCCTGGGCCAGAGCCGTGTCTGAGGATATCCGTTTCGCTAAGTCCTCCTCAGGCTTTGCACTGCTGGCATAAAAGTTGTTCAGCGCCACGGTGATACCGGCCACCGACGATTCCGTCTCCAGATTCATGGAGGCCCATGCAGGTACCACGCCAATAAAAGAAACACAGAAGCAGCCTGTTACCAGTACTTTAACAAACTTTTTCATAAGAATGCTTCTCCCCCCTTAGTTCTCTGCCAGGTATCTCTCCACACTCGTTATCGCATTGGCTCCATCTGCCGCAGCCGTAATGATCTGACGCAGCTGCTTGGTCCTCACATCTCCGGCCGCATAGATTCCGGCAACAGAGGTCTGACAATCCTCGCCTGCTTTGATATATCCATGATCCATCTCCACCAGGCCCTCAAAGGGCTGGCTGTTGGGGCTGATTCCCACGGCGACAAACACGCCGTCCACCTCAAGCTCTGAGATCTCACCGGTTTTTACGTTCTTTACATCCAGGGCCCCGGTCTGTTCCTCGCCCTTGATGCGCTCCACCACGCTGTCCCAGACCATCTCCACATTCTCTAAGGAGAACAGTTTATCCTGGAGGCTCCTCGCCCCGCGAAGCTGGCCTCTCCGGTGGATCACATAGACCTTCTTACACAGTCTGGATAAAAATATGGCGTCCTCAATCGCCACATCCCCTCCGCCTATCACTGCGGTTACTTTATTTCTGAAAAATGCTCCGTCGCAGGTGGCGCAGTAGGACACGCCCATGCCCGCCAGCTCCTCCTCGCCCGGTGCTCCCAGCTTTCTGTGGCTGGCGCCGGTGGCGATGATCACGGTCTTCGTCTGATAGGTGCCGTTTTCACACACTACGGTTTTTACCTTGCCCTCATCCGTGATGGAGAGCAGCTCATCGTCGCTAAAATGAGCCCCCAGCTGATCGGCATGCTCCCGCATCTTCATCCCCAGATCAAATCCTCCGATACCGGGAAGTCCGGGATAATTATCCACCTCGCTGGTGGTCAGAACCTGTCCGCCGCTCATGCCTGTCTTTTCTATCACAATCGTGTCAAGTCTGGCCCGTTCCGCATAAATAGCGGCTGCAAGTCCGGCCGGACCTGATCCGATAATCACTACATCGTATAATTTTTCCATAAGTCTACAACCCTTTCTTCTGCTTAGAGTCCGTATAAACCATTATATCATAACTTAACATAATTATACAAATTGTTTTTCTGTCGGCCCTTGTCGGAAATTCTTACGTTTTTCTTACTATTGAAGTGCGAACGGGACCCGGTAAGGTCTTGTCTGGGCCGGCTTTTACAGGTATAATAATAGTATTCCATAAGAAAGGGTGATTACTATGCCAAGAAAAACAGTGTTAGTGACAGGGGCCTCCCGTGGAATCGGTAAAGCCGTAGCCGTCAAGTTTGCCAAGAAAGGATACAATGTAGTCATCAACTGCGTCCGCAATGAGGAACGCTTATTACAGACTAAGAAAGAAATCGAAGCCTACCAGGTATCCTGCCTTGCCTACATGGGGGATATGGGCGATATGGGCCAGTGTGAAGAACTTTTCAGACAGATAAAGAAGCAATTTGACAGAGTTGACGTCCTGGTGAACAACGCCGGAATCTCCTACATCGGCCTGCTCCAGGACATGACCACGGCAGACTGGGACCGCATCATCCACACCAATCTGACGTCGGTGTTCAACCTCTGCAAGCTGGCTATCCCCGACATGGTGGAGCAGAAGCAGGGAAAGATCGTCAACATCTCCTCCGTATGGGGGGGAGGCGGGCGCCTCCTGTGAGGTGGCCTACTCCGCCACCAAAGGCGGCATCAACGCCTTCACCAAGGCGTTAGCCAAGGAACTGGCCCCCAGCAACGTACAGGTCAACGCCATCGACTGCGGCGCCAGCGACAAGGAGAAGAACCAGTGTCAGGCATGGGCCGCAATGAACTCCCTGGTAGACGAGATCCCCACCGGCCGTCTGGGCACCGCCGAGGAGGTAGCCGACTTAGTCTACCACTTAGGCTACAAAAACGCCTATCTCACCGGCCAGGTCATCGGACTGGACGGCGGCTGGATCTGATACCGGCTATAAAACCAACAAACGCGAAAGGAGGGTGCGCCTGCATCCTCCTTTCGTGTTTGTATAATCATTAATCTATCTGCTCTTACATCTGTTTTTCTCACAATCCGGTACTCATCTCCATACTGAAAATATGGGCACTGGTCGAAGGTGTTGGTCATAAACTTTCCCATCTCGTCTTCATCCAGATTGATCATGCACTCGTAACACTCATATTCTTCGTTGTAAACAAAATTACCGCAGCACTCACAGTTTACTTTTCCCATCTCTCCGCCTCCCTCCTGGGCTCTATTCTATCACAGATTGGGCGCGGATGGGAGGCGTTTTCATCTAATATCCCATGATAGTGGGGAGAAACATGGAGATTCTGGGGACGAAGGTCACCAGCATAAGAACCAGAAAGATGGCTCCGTAGTAAGCCAGCAGGGGCTTTAATATTCTTTCGATCTTTGTGTCGGCCACCTTCACGCCCACGAACAGGATGTTGCCCACAGGCGGGGTGATGGTTCCGATGCATAAGTTAAACGCCAGCATGATTCCGAACTGAATGGAGGACATCCCAAACTGCTGGCACACCGGCAGGAAGATGGGCGTAAATATCAGGATCGCAGGGGTGATATCCATGAAGGTTCCTACCACCAGAAGAATCACGTTGATGATCAGCAGGATAATCACTGGGTTGCGGCTGAGTCCTAAAAGGGCGGACGAGATCGCGCTGGGTATCCCCGTAAATGCCAGAACCCACGCCATGATGCTGGACACGCCGATCAAGAATACAATGATTCCCGTCATCTCGGCGCTCTCCCTGATGAT
>Ga0192243_10570_pt1 | contig 13141 bp, 11 predicted proteins | sample Koala_Koa27_K3_FD_131233 | JGI IMG/M metagenome (GOLD analysis project Ga0192243, IMG submission 131233) | Enriched cells from koala feces incubated with labeled cellulose particles, San Francisco Zoo, California, United States - Koala_Koa2-7_K3 ... | reverse complement strand
TCTAATGGAGATATTTTGATAGAAAAGTATATTGCTGATAAGAATAGCTTTCAAGTTACGTACTTTTATGTAAATGGGAAACCAAGCATTCTTAGAACTGTCGATGGATATAAGGGACTTGTAGAGGAAAAACTAGACAAAGTTGCGTTGTGTAGCATATCTCCATCAATTTACACAGATGCATATATGGTGAATGCCCATGAAAAAGTTCTTAAGATGTTCAGCAATCTTGGTCTCCAAAATGGACCAGCTATGCTACAAGGATTTTACGATGATGGGACGTTTCGTTTTTATGATCCTGGATTGCGCTTCCCAGGCGTGGATTTCGACAGAATATACAAAGCAGAGTATCAGGTGGACGTAATGAAAGCAATGGTTATTTTTGCAATAACTGGAGATATGCCGGATGTCCAGGTTGATGAAGGTAAACTACTATTTGATGGAAGAAGGGCTGCGGTACTGTTTCCAACGATTGGTGCAGGTAAGATTGGAAGCATAAACGGACTGACGGACACCGCAAATTTGCCACAAGTATATTCTGTGCTACCACGGTATTCGGTAGGAGATACAGTTGAGTGGAGTTTTACTGTAAGACAGAGACTAGCAGAAATTGACATGATAGCAGATAACCAAGAAAAATTGAAGCAACTTATTTTACATATACAAAACTCAATTCAAGTGTTGGATACGGAGGGCTCAAATATGATATATATGCCCTTTGATGTAGAAAGGTTAGAGTTATAAACCATAGCATTTAGTTCAATAGATTAAATCATATTATCATTATTCTCAGAATGGAGTAGAACTTATGGATTTCCTATATTTGAGTGAGTCGGAAATGATTGAGGCTGGCGTATGTGATATGTCTAGATGCAATGATACGATGGAGGATATGTTTCGCCTTCTGTATCGTGGGGATTATCGTCTTGGGGGAGCAAATAACAAAGAACATGGTCTCCGTGTTTTTTGGCCAAAGGAATCAGATATCCCGAATATGCCATTAGCAGCACCTGGTCGTTGGTTTACAGCTATGCCTGCCTATTTGGGTGGTAAATATCATGTTGCAGGAATTAAATGCTACGGCGCGAATCAAGATAATTATCAGAAGAAACTACCAAGATCTATTCTTATGATGACTCTTATGGATGCGGAAACTGGTGCGCCGATTGCGTATATGTCTGCTAATATCTTAAGTGCAATGAGAACTGGTGCAGTTTCTGGTGTATGTGCCAGATATTTGGCACCGAAGAATGCGAAAAAAATTGCTGTCATTGGACCGGGTACAATGGCGAGATACTCAGTGGATTCCATTCTGTTGGAATGTCCAGACATAAAGGAAATTGCGGTTCTGGGACGTGGAAGAGCGGACATGGAAAAATTTAGAAAGTACTGTGATAAAAAAGGATATCGCTTTGATTCATATCAGGAATGTAATACCGTTAAAGAAGTATGTGACAATGCTGATATTGTTTTAACTGCAAACTCTCAATCGGAGAAGTTTGAGGATTATCCATGTATAACTGCAGACTGCGTTAAGAAAAATGCGTTTGTGATGATTGTATCGGCGCTTCGGGTGGAACGGAAATTGGTTGAAGATAATTCAAAATGTGTTTGTGTGGCTGATTTTATCAAAGCGTACGAGGATAACCGTGGAATTGATGCAAAACCAACAGCAGAGGAAGCTATGAGAAGTGTCACCTTTAAAGGTGCGATACATGAAAGACTTGTTGCCGGAGAAAAAGTATATGGTATTTCGGATATCATTGAGAATCCCACTTTTGTCAGAAAGCAGGACAAAATATACATTTGTGCGTCAGGTGGAATTCCGATTGAAGACGTTGCATGGGCACATGAGTGTTATCAGAAGGCAAAAGAAAAGGGGATTGGTACAGTATTGAAATTGTGGGACGAACCTGCGTTATAGGAATTATTTATTAAAGATAATACATTGAGGATTTTTATAATAGTATTAATGCTGAAAAACAGGCTCTCCCGTAATTTCTGGTGATTTTTCCCGATAAAGGCCGTAGATTCAACGTTCTTGGGGAGTTTTAATGCCAGATACCTTAAAAAACAGGAGAGCCAGAAATTTAATACTGGCTCTTTCAGTACTGTTTATTTTGGAATTCACACACATAACAAGTATAGAACCGTCAGACGCCAGGCTGGAACAATCTGTATCTGCTGGTTGCGATGGCGGCGGTGTCGCCGGAGGAAGGGAAACCGGGACGATGTCAGGCAGTAGAGAATCAATGTACTCAGATTTACGCTGGTGCTTCCAATAATTATAGGTATAAACGGAAATATCATTCTGTTCGCACCATGCTTTGACAGTAATGACGCTGTCAGCCTAGTTTTGCACCGGACAGCCCATTGGGTGAGTTTGGCCTGATGTAACTTTTGTTTTGTGTTCATGGGGACCTCCTTAGATCGAGTCGTGCGAATTGCGCGAATCGCGCGATCTGCACGAAAGTATTTGGAAGTATTATCTCATGAACGGGGCGTGGGTGTAAGGTACACCATACATAACAGAAAAATACCCGGTAGTACAGGAATTAAGATGTTGCATCTTGGAATTTCGGGAAATATTTAAGAAAAAGAACATGCCAATGCTGTACTTGTTTATTGAAAAATATAAGAAGTCTCCTTACAAGGGTCTTTCACGATTTGCCAGAGGGTTGGAAAAAGATATCGAAGCAGTTGAAAATGCAGTGGCAAGTGATCTTTCCAATGGATTTGTAGAAGGGAGCAATAATAAGCTAAAGATGATCAAGCGTTCAATGTATGGATGGTGCAGTAAAGAACTTTTAGCAGCAAAAATGATGTATCAGCCCAGAGAAGCAAACGGATAATTGCGGAAGAACCCATTTTCACAAGAATAAACATATAACAATTAGCGATTGCTATATAGATTTTTCACAACAGTAAACAACAAGGGGACAATATGACAATATCAAAGGATAAATTGATTAGAGAATATGTAAGAGCTATAAAAGAAGGTAACGCGGCTATTTTTGCAGGAGCTGGACTTTCAAGGGCTTCCGGTTATACCAACTGGAAGGGTTTATTGAAGCCCATGGCAGAAGAAATCGGCCTTGATATAGATAAGGAAACGGATCTTCTTGCAGTCGCACAATATTATCGAAATGAATGTACGTCGAGAAGCAGGATTAACAGCAAAATTCTTTCTGCTTTTACAAAAGATACGGTAGAAAATGAAAATGTGAATATTATTACGAGACTTCCAATCTCTACCTACTGGACAACAAATTACGATAATCTGATTGAAAAAGGTCTTGAGGCTGCGAATCGTAAGAAAGATGTCAAAATCGAGTCGGATCAGCTGGTAAATGCGGTACCGGGAAGGGACGCAGTTGTTTACAAAATGCATGGAGATTCGGAAAGACCAGCGAATGCAGTTCTGACGAAAGATGACTATGTTTTATATGATAAGAAGCGTCCCTTGTTTAAGACAGTTTTGAAGGGAGATTTGCTTTCGAAGCAGTTTTTATTTATCGGCTTCAGTTTTGAAGATCCAAACCTGGATTATATATTGAACCAGATTCATGCACTGATAGGTGAGAATGTGCAGGAGCATTACTGTTTTTTCAGGAAGGTACAAAGAAATGATTATGACAGCGATGAAGAGTATGGATATGAAGAAGCTAAACAGGATATGCGGATTAGAGATCTTGCAAGATACGGTATAGAGACGGTCTATATAAATGATTTTTCAGAAATCACGGAAATCCTTCGCAATATTGAAGGTGCCGTAAAAAGGAATAAGGTATTCATATCAGGAAGTGCAGATGACTATGGATCATGGGGAAAGGAAAAAGCGGAAACATTGGCAAAGAACATAGCAGAAGCCTTGGTTAGAAATGAATTTCAGGTTACTTCGGGGTTTGGGCTGGGTATTGGATCAGCAGTCGTTAATGGGGCATTGGAAGAAATATATCGCAGTAAGTATAAGCACATGAGTGATTATCTGTGTCTGCATCCGTTCCCACAGAATATAATCAATCCATCTGAAAGACAAAAAGTATTCAGAAAATACCGTGAAGATATGATTGGTGATACAGGTATAGCGATATTCTTGTTTGGAAATAAAAAAGATTCATCAGATTCATCAAAGATAATAAATGCCGATGGGTGCTGGGAGGAATTTAAAATTGCACGGGGAAATGGTGATATCATTATTCCAGTTGCAGGAACTGGATTTGTGGCAGAAAAGATCATGGAAGAAGTGAAACAACACATGGATGAATTCGCTTATCTGGAAGATTATATATCCATTTTAGAATCAGAAACAGACATTGCGAAGCTGACGAAAGTGGTACTTGAGATTGCAAACAGATGGAAAATATAGAATACAGAGGTAAGCTGTTCTAAAATGTGTTTAATTAGCATGCTCACTGTTATGGGTTTACAATATATTTCAGAATTCTGATATGCAGGATCGTAAAGTTGCATATGTTTGGAGGGATAATGATGGGAAGAAAGATATTTGTCTCATATAAGTTTGCAGATTCAAATGTGCAAATATTGGATAGCAAATGCGATACGACTGTCAGAGATTATGTGACTAAATTTGAGGAGGTCTTAGATGTCTCTGATAATATCTATAAAGGGGAAAGTGAAGGTGAGGACTTAAGTAAACTTACGGATGATACGATTTGGGATAAGCTGAAAGATCGTATCTATGACAGCACAGTCACAGTCATTTTTATTTCACCTGGAATGGTGGAAAAAGGAGTAAAGGAACGAGATCAGTGGATACCATGGGAGGTATCATATTCTCTAAAGGAACAATCGCGTAAGAATAAGAACGGTGATCTGATAACAAGCAAAACTAATGCTATGCTGGCAGTGGTATTGCCGGACTACGAAGGAGATTATTCCTATTATTTGGAGAAAAGAGACTGCTGCCGGGAAAAATGTGTAACACATCATACAAACATATTGTTTCCAATTATTCGAGAAAATATGTTTAACCTGAAAAATGCGCAAAAGAAAGAGTGCCAGGCAGCTGCTACAATCTGGTATGGGCCGTGCAGTTATATAGCGGTAGTTAAATGGAATAATTTTATAAATACCTATGATAAGTATGTGAGAGAAGCCTGTGACAGGCAGAAAAGATTAGAAGATTATAAACTACAAAAGAATGTAAGCAATGAGATGTGTTTGTGATTTATTATCAATCGCAAATATGGCATTGGACCGATAGAATGAAAATAAATACTAGAAAATAGTCGATTATCCTTGATATCTAATGATGGAGAATAACCATGTCTGGAGTTACAAAACATATTTATAATCGTGATATTTGCAATATTATTTCTATGTGGAATGAGGAGTTGAAATCCATTGAGAATCTACTTCCAGTAGGTTATTCAGAGGATGACATTCTTGCTACAATCAAAATGTTTTATCCGCATGAATGGAAATCAACAGAAGTCAAATATATCTATTATAAGAAGAAAGACAAAAGTCTGAGAAGCATGCATAAAAAACCTCGGTATAATATGCCCAAACCAGAAAAGCTAATTAAAGACACATCGGAATACAAGAAAATAACAAATGAAAATTATAAAACGTTCTATGACTCCAAATTTGATGAAGATATCATCGAATCCAAGAGAGCTGCCTTGTGGAAAAAGAGAGAACCTAAAATAAGAAGAATTAATGATAAGATAGAAAAGGCAACATTGAGGACTCAGATTGTTACGCCGGAATTTATAGACACGATGATTGGTTTATATGAAAGGAAGACTACGAGTCAGAAAGATAAAGTATACATTTTGGCTGAGATGGAAAAATATTATAATGATAAGGTTATTTGGTTCTTTTTTAAAGTGAATGATACCGAACTAAACCGACAACTGAGAGAAGAGGCTTTCTATCATTTGCAGAAATTTAATTATCATCCTAGACTGCGAAGCCAGAAGTATATGCGGGTTCATACGAATAATAAAAAGCGTAAAGATTACCTGAAAAATGTATATTCAAAAGAGGAATTTCATATAGCTCATAATCCGAATGAACTGGAATACAGGATTCATAATTCGAAGGAACAAAGTATTAAATCGTTTGATTATTTCATATCGCACAGCAGTAAGGACAGTTCGACTGTACAGAAATTGATTACATATGAGAACAAAAATGGAATGAACATTTTCTGCGATTGGTTAAATGATGCGGATTACCTTAAGAGGGGGTTGCTTTGTGAAGCAACGGTAAAAGTGCTTGAATTGCGGATGAAACAGTCTAAAGAGATGATATTTGTCGAGTCGAACAATTCGAGAAAATCAGACTGGCGCAAATATGAACTTAATTATTATTTCTCTTTAAACCGTCCAATTTATAAGATAACAAGAGAAGATATAGATGAAGGACGGTTTGAGTTAGAAAGGATGGAGAGTGACAATTGTTTTCTGGATGAGAATTATCTTCAACTGATTAAATATAGAAGCTATTAAACAGAGAATTGCTGAAAACCTTATCTGAAAGGATATGCTATGGTGTATGACGGAAAATGACACGGATAAGGTAGATGTTGTGTTTATATCGATTTTGCTAAGATGACATTTGGGGAAATATACATATGAAAAAAAAGAATATTTATAGGATCTTCTAAAGAAAGCCTGCCTATTGCAAAGTTTGTAAAAACTCATCTGGAGGCACGGTATCATAACTGCTACGAATGTGACATCTGGAAAGATAATTTTTTTCAGATGAATGAAAGTACATACCGAACACTTGTCAAAAAATCCATCGCTTATGATTTTGCGATTTTTATCGGCGGGAAAGATGATTTATCTTTCCGATTGAAGAAGAATTTACCGGATTCAAAAATTGCGCCGAGGGATAACGTGTATCTGGAGTTTGGCCTTTATGCTGGTATTCTTTCGGATGCACGCAGTTTTTTTCTGATTGATAAGGGTTGTAAGATTGCATCGGACTTGTGCGGCATCACGATTGAATGTTATGGAGATAATGCCGATCTTGAGGGATGCTGTGAACGATTCCATGAAAAAATGCAGGCGGAAGCAAAACGGAACAGGATTACGCTGCTTCCGTCTACAAGTCTGGCGATCGGATATGTGGATAACTATCTGGCTGAGACAGCAGCTCTCCTCTATGAGGCAGAAGAGATAGAAGTGGATGGGAAGACAGAGAAGCTCGCGGGGTATACGAAAAACCTTGAAGTTATAATTCCAAGAGATTTGCAGGTGGATTGGAAGGGCTGGCTGATGGACTATTATAAGAAACGTGAAGCAAAAAAGATATTATTGCATGGCAGGAACCGGGTGTTTGATGTGAGGTTGGATGGTAAATGTTTCTTTACAGATCACGCTGTCAGGATTATGGATGTTCCCTTGACACTGATTTCCGCCTTTTCTGCCGTGGAACTGTTTGCCGGAAATGATTACATCGAGGAAGATGAAACGATACTTTTCGCGAAGGAGAGAGAGGTGCAAAACTTTATCCTGACATTGAAAAATAAAGCAAGATCAGATTTTTATCTAGGTGAACTGCTATATATTGTCAGGGAAAAATAATCCTGTGCTTTAGCAGGAGATAAAGAGAGGAGTGTGAAAACGATGTATAATCCAGATGAAGAATGCAGGAAGATTATGGATTCGATCAGGGAGATCTGCGTTTCGCAGGGGATTTCACAGAATGCACTTGCGAAAGCCGCTGGAATCTCGAACAGCACCATGAGCGGACTGATGACCGGAAAAACAAGCCCATATGTCCATACCCTGTTAAAAATATGCAATGCGCTGGGAGTGAGGCTGGAGGACGTGGTAGAAAATGACGAAATCAATGAAAAAGAATCAATCCGTGAAGAGACCGGCATTCTGAAGTATTACAGGAGACTGCCTGAATACAAGAAAGAGCAGTTGTGTATCTACATGGATATGCTTGAACAATATGACAGGAACAGGAGACCATGAAAGTTTGACGGTGTGTTCTGAAAAAAGAGAGCCGGATTCGGTATAACGAATGGTTTTTACCTTCTAATGAGTGATATTATGGAAAATGTGTAACAAGTGGCGTTTGATTACGGTTTAAATTATTTTCAGAATAAGATTTATGTAGTAGCAGAGAAAATGGCTTCTGAATTTTATAATTTATTCAAAAATATATCTGAAAATTTTAACGAAAAATATCATATTATAAATAAAACAGAATATATTACTATTAGAAAGAACCGTTACTTCAGTGTTCTCGTGAGGGCGTAGAAGGGATAGAAGTGGATAATGAAGAAAATTTCCGCAATAAAATTAAGTTATGATAATGCGGACCGTGTGAAATTTCAGCTGTATGCAGAATTTTTCAGGTTTTTGGGAATATATGTTTGGGAATACTGCACCTCCATGGAGTGTTTCTTTGGCGAGGGTAAGTTATTGGCAGATGATGAAGACGTTATATACTATTCCGTTGAACCAGACAGCAGAAATAATCCTGAAATGGATTTCGGACGACAGGAAACATTGCTGAGGATATTGCGAAATGATGTCGTTATGGTTGGCCTTGATGATGATTTCCTGGCAGCTTTCGATGTCCTGTCCGAGATTTTTGCAGGAAATAACTTATTTACGGCAGCACTGACCTTGCAATATTTCCGATATAACAATGAAAAAACAAAAGAGGCCGGGATCTCATTTGAGAAGGCAGCATCTGAGATTGATCATAAAATCAAAGAAAAAGTATATGTAGATAATCGGTATATGATCTACGCAAAACTATATTGCCTGCAGAAATCGAATCTGTCCAGTGTTTTATGCAATCAGACACTGGCAGTGCTTGAGAGTGATCTTGTCAGACAATGCCTGTCATTATTGAAAGATCATCCTGATTTTTCAAATGTCTGGACGCTGATTGGGATGATATATGAAAAGTCAAACGGAAAGTCCAGGGAACTTCTGGCGGCGTTTGAGAATGCATTGCAAATGACGGGAGATCGACCGTTTGTATCCAGTATTTATTACTGGATTGGAAAACGTTATGAGACATTAAAACTTTATGACAATGCAATGGAGAATGCGTATCGGAAAGCATATAAGTGTGCGCCGAAATACAGGGTCATTTATAAAATGGGCATTGCCATGGAAAGATTGAGGGAATGGGAGAAGGCCGTAAATTATTATGATGAATGCCTTCGTTTTTTGGAGCTGAAGGAGAAATACCTGGATCTGTTGGAATTGGAATATTATTTTAAGACACATATCAGGGCAGCGTTTATATTGATTACGAAGCAGGAAAAGTTCGGCCGGGGGATACTGCATATTGAACAGGCACTACGTTATCGCGAAGAGTTGGAGGAGACTCTGAAAACAGGAGATGGATATTCGGAGTTTGCCAGACAGATTTATGGAGGTGAATATCAGGATTTTGTTTCATTGGCTTTCGAAAGAATGAATCCGGAGCGCGCTTATCAATATCTTTCTATTGCATATAGCAGGCTCGGAGTGAAAAAAAAGCTGTGAGGCAGGAAAACTGAACGATCAAAGAAAAAAGAGTTGTACGCGGCTGGCCGGTTCAGCAAAGTGCAGCTTTTTTATTTTACGGAAAATTATCTTATTAACGCATGGAGGAAGCAGGATGAGTGAAACAATCTGGGAGGCAACTGAAAAACTGAGACTAATAATGAATGGCGTGTCATTTGGTGGAAACGGCTTAGAATACCCGCTTTATGACGACGTTTATCAATTTGGACTGAAGGGTGTCTTCCATGCGGCGCTAAACCATTATTCGGATAATGAAGAAGAAAAGAGAAAGCTTATGACTGAGAACAGGGGAAACATATATTCCTTTGTGGGTAATCGTGGATCGGGGAAAACGACAGCGATGAATGAATTCTGCAGTATTCTCAGAAAAATGGGGGATGACAACGAAAAACACAAATGGCTGGAAAGAATCGGTGATAAAGAAATTAAGAAAAAATTGTGGGAAAAGAGGTTCTGTTTTCGTGTGTTGGAGCCGATCGACGCTGCGCTGCTGGATAGTACGGAGGATTTATTTGAATTAATTCTGACTAACCTGTTCCACCGTTTCAGTGAGTCCGGATCAAGGCAGGGAATGGAACAGAGCCGTTTTTTGAATAATATGAAAGTGGCTGAAATCAGCAGGCAGTTTCAGGATATATTGAAAATGTATCGTTCTGTACGAAAAAGAAGCGATGAAGAATATTATCTGCCTTCCGGATTTCAGTTTATTGGCAGCAGTCAAGATGTCAGGAAAAAAATTGCAGAATTACTGGATTCGATCATCCGACTGGATGAAAGAAAAAGTGATTATCACTTTTTTGTGATTGCGATTGATGACTTGGATTTGAATCTGGAATACGGATACCAGATGCTGATGCAGATGCAGAAATATTTTTCTTACTTTAAGATTATTATTCTCACGGCAGTCGATTATGAACAGATGGGGGATGTGTTTGAACAGTATTTTCTGCAGCACCGAAAGGAAACAGAGGATGAACAAAGGCAGTTGCAGAGCGGAGAAATATTATATGAACGGATTTTGTCTAATAACTATATGACAAAGGGATTCCCGCTGTCGCAGCGCCTGTTTATGCCAGATATAAGGAAAAACAGTGGGATTATGGTTGTTTCTATAAATGGGAAAGAAATTCCAATCAAGCAGTTCTTTATGATAAAAATAGCTGCGTCTATGAGGATATCTTATGACATATGCAGTACCAGAAGGCATTTTTCTGAGCCGAATACGGTTCGTTATTTGGTTGGTTACAACGATTTCCTGAATCTCCTGAACCGACTGGATTATGGGAAATTAACAGAATATGTAAAACTTCAAAAAATGAGAGGGAGCAACCGCGCGAAAGTGGAAAAACAGAACAGGGAAATTCTGCAGACATATGACAAGAACCATAGTCGGTTTAACTGGGAAATTACCGCACGGCAGGCGCAATGCACCCTGTCCTCCAGAGAATTGAAATATTTTAAATCCATGCTGCAGTATAATCTGGAAGATCGGGCACGGTATCTAATGAGGATGATTAACTACCCCCATGCCAAAAAAAAACGGGGAAAAAAGCCTTCTGGAAAACCGCGAACCTGCTTACACATATGGACTAATGCTGGAGGCGCTCCATAATCTCAATAGCTATGATTTGACGAAGAGAAATCTGATCTCATGCATTGAAGCTTCTTTTACCTCGGAGATGGTTCGGGAATATATGCAATACCGTTATCAGCCTGACGAGGCTGCCAGAGAACGTAGCCGTATGAGGTTGGTTTCTTTTCTGGGAGACGCGTTTTCCGGAGACTGGCTTGGATCTATGATATCAGAAATCAGCACAGAAATATTAGGGAAACCGTCGCTGCGGATCTGCAAATTTGGCAGTAACGCGATAATGAGCAGTCTCGATATAAGTTTTTCTGTTTTGTCATGGAATGATATTAACAATGACGAGAAGAAATGTCGCGGGGTGTTGGAGGAATGGTTAGATGATACGGGCATTATGAAAGTGTTTGAATGTATCGACATGTTTTTTGTAAAAAGAGAAAGCGGACATTATGAGGGTGTGAGCTTCCTTGGAAAAGTAGAAATGGCAAGAAATGAAGACGTTAGTGGGGGGATTGCTTTTGAGACGAAGGATACGCCGGTACTTAAGATAACTGCGGATGGGCTTTGTGCATTGGATGTACTTGGATTTATCCCGAAGTCAATGGATTACAGACATAACAGAGAACGTGTAATGAAAAATGCGGTTTCAGTGATACAAAATGCATTGAACGATTATCTGAATTCACGTCTGTTTCAGCCCTGCGAAATAGACAAGATTCTGAAAATGCTCCCATCGTTGGCAAAAAAATATTCTGCTATGCCGGACAAGGGAGATGAAATATATTTCCCATATTATAATCTGGATCTTTCTTACAACGTCCTGGAACGTGTGAGGTCAAAATTTTCAGGAATCATCGTGTCAGAAAACGAACTTTTAAACAGAATTAATGAGATTTACCTGGAAATAGAAAATGAACTCGGGAATGAGGTGAGGAAATACAAGGAAATTGATAAAATTCTTAAAAATGCCGGAGTAGAAGCTGGAATGGCAACGAGCGATCTTTATCGGTATGAAGAACAGTTCCGAGCGAATCCATACCTGACAATGTTTCGTGATTTTATTAAAGAAGCGGATAAAGCAAAGAAACGGCTTGTGTCTATGGCTCTGCAGCAGATGACATATGAAGAGATCACGCCGGAGGAAACGTCCGATAACTGACTGGAGGAGATGCATGGAACATTTGGATTTTGTGGCAAAAATATTTTTTCGGGATATTTCGGCGCAGAATATATTACGTGGCGACATACTATACTCTGATTTCTCCAAAAAAGAGTATGAAGCTCTGACTTTATCTGAGATGAAAAATCTGACGGAGTCTGAAACAGGAGAGATATATCGTTATCTAATGGAACATACTGAAGGTTATACTAATGAAAACTTTCTGAATGTATTTCGCCTCTTAAAGGAACTGGCTGCTGAAATGCTTGATATCAGGGACAATAAACCTGTATGTCGGTATGAGAAGCTACTGCGTTGGCGTAAATTTGTATGCTGGTTAGGAGAAGATCTGCCGATCTGCGCTTATCTTTCATATATAAGGGAGCGTACAGGGGAAGAGTGGTTTACATTTGATTGGAATCCGGTAATTGGCCACGATAATATGCAAATGAACCGTATGATGCAGCGAGGGATTTCGGACAATCATTTTCATTTGTTCGGATCAGCACCGACTTTTCACCTTAGCTGGATGAGGCTGATGAATGATGTTTCAGAAAACCGCTTTGTGGATGCTCTGAAGGAGATTGATGCCGGAAGAAGAGTGACGCACAGTCAATATTCGCTTGACTATCGTGAAAAACCGTTGGGCGTAATGCATGTACAAGCGGCTTTTATTCGCCTGCTGCTGTTTTGTTATTTGAAAGCGTCTCTGGCAAATGAAAGAGCAGAAGCAGAAAATGTTTTAAATATGATTCCGATTGCGAGGAAAATTTTGTTAAGTGACTCTTATCTGGATGTTTTCAAAGAAGAAATTCAATCCCATATACGTGCTTTGCGTCTTACAGGATTTATCATTACGGGAAATGATATAGATTATGC
>Ga0192243_10569_pt1 | contig 13180 bp, 7 predicted proteins | sample Koala_Koa27_K3_FD_131233 | JGI IMG/M metagenome (GOLD analysis project Ga0192243, IMG submission 131233) | Enriched cells from koala feces incubated with labeled cellulose particles, San Francisco Zoo, California, United States - Koala_Koa2-7_K3 ... | reverse complement strand
CTGGTTGGTGTCTCCAGTAAGCGTCCAATTTTGACGTACCCCATAGGGAAAGCCCCTTTGGGAAGCTTTCCTCTTAAAGTTTTCAAAAACCGGACTTGATTTTTAAAGTTTGTTAGTATTGATTTCGATAGTCATCGGCAGCAGATTCTCATAATCCCTGCGGCCTTTGACCACCTCACGGAAAAATTTCTTCAAATAAGCCAGGGCGGAGATACCGTTGGCCCGGCAAGTAGATATCAAAGTATGATAGGCGGCTGATGCATTCGCCATGCGGTTGCTGCCAAAGAACAACGAGTTCTTCCGCTCACCCGCCAAGGGACGGATGAACCGTTCCGCAATGGTATTGTCGATGCTGTAACGGCCATCTTTCAAGTAAGCGAATATCTGATTCCAAAAGTTCTTCAGATAATTGACTGCCTTTTCCATCAGATCTCCCCGGGGAGGATGACCCTCCGAAGTCAGCACATTCAAGAAACTGCGCATGCGGCCGATGACATCTTTTGTCCGTAGGGAGTTCCGCTGTCGGGTTATCTCTTCAGTTGTCAGACCGGACTGGCGATAACTGTCTTCCTGACCATACAACCAGCCGATGTATTCCAGCATCTGTTTCGCATTCAGATCACCGCCCTGCTCGTAGGCATACACGAACTTGGCGCGCGCATGGGCCAGGCAGCAGAGGTGTTCCGTGTCGTACAGTCTGTCTTCCAGATACATGTACACATTGTAACCGTCAGACTGCAACGCCTGGATCTGCCGGTCACCCAAAATGTTCTTCAGGGCATCACGGCTGCGGGAACCTTCCTCATAACAGTAGATGACAATCTTCTCTTCACGGTTGACCAGACACCAGATATATCTTTTGCGATAGCGGTCCTGTACCTTCACCTTGCACCAGGTCTCGTCGCAGTTCACGATGGCATCTTTCTCCATGGCCATATTCTTGAGCGTTTCAACCAGTCCCCGGGTAAACCCTGCACCTTTCTCAAGCCAGTTGGTCAAGGTCATGCGGCTCAGGAACATGCCATGGTCGTTCAGACGGTACATCTCACGGTAATAAGGTACATTCAACACAAAATGGTTGAAGGCCAGATGGGCCAGGAAATCGGCAGACGCATGGGTTCCGGGAACTACATCAATCTTATCGGGACCACCGGCTTTCGGAAAATAGCCCTCCAATATCTTACCGTCAGGCTGCTTGTAACGGATTACCTGATATTGGTGTTCCAATATATAGCTTACCTGCTCATAGGAATACTTATAGAAGGTCTTGATGACTACGGCATCTTTCGGAAGACGGCTCAAATCAGAATCATGGCACACGGACTTATTTGCCTTCATACGTTTGTAAGACATCCCCTTACGGTAAGGCCGTTCCTCTTTCCTCTCGGCAGATGACGGAAGGTCCGTTCCTGTCTCCTCCGAAGGAAGGCCGGGAGTGGAACTGCCGTCAAAATCTTCCTTGTCCGCTTCGCGGGAATCGGAGCCACGGTTCTTGGACGAAAGTTTCTGGGTCTTGCCGTCGAAACGGTTCTTGTCTGAAAGCTTCTTCTGTTCCTTCAAGGCGGCATTCTCCTTCCGGAGCTTTTCTATCAGCGCATCACGATCCGACAGCATCCGCTTCAAATCATCAATCATTTTGGTTTGTGCTTGTGAGCTTTCATGCAGAGCCAACAGCTGTTCGGTCATACGGTCCAGCTTTTCCAGAAGCTTTGCTTCACGTTCCTTGTCTGCCTTGCGTAAGGCAAAAAGCTCGTCAAGCAACATCGATTTTTCCATGGAATTCATATCGGAATAACCGTCAGTCCAAGGCTCCGGCTCTTTTTCACGGAGCCTCAGCTGTTCGGCCGAAGCCAATATCTTTTCAAATTCACGATCGTCCATGCCACCTTGATTTATACCGTAAAGATACCGAAAAACAATGGCATAAACAAATTATTCCCAACTTATTTATCTGATATTCAAGTGGTTGATTACAGGATGATGTAACAGCACAACCACATCTTTCCATTGGATGCTATATACCGAACCTTCACCCTGTCTGCATACCTGCATGAACTTATAACCCGAAGAGAAACGCTTCTCATACAGGCTGAAAGAACGGCGGTCGTAAGCAAACAGCCTGACTTTCCGCCGGTCCTTGGACATCACGATGAAGACTTCATCTTCTTCAGGCTCACGGTTCAACTGCTGATGGATCACGGAAAGCACACGCTCATACTTGCAACGCATATCATGAAAGTTTCTCAGGTAATAAAACCTGTGCATTCCTGTAACATTCAACATAGCACCTCCAGCTTCTCCACCAGGTTCTTCAAACCCTCGTAGCTTAAGTTCCGTTGCTGTATGTGCATTCCACCTGTCATACGGATATCTATCATGAATCTCATCGGAGGGGATGAAAAGGATGTTCCCAGGGATGGGGCGGAAGTTGAAAGAGGCTGTTCCGGTTCTTGATCCACTGGTTCTCCTTCTACCTGTACCGGGACAATGTGATGTCGGGTATCCTTGTACCATTTGTGAAACAGATTGTAGGGTACTTTGTTTTTCAAACAGAAGTCCTGGATAGACTCTCCTTGTGGCATCGCCTCCGCTTTGTAACGGATGAACAAATGCTCAAAATCGCTGCTGCTATACATATTTACTGAGTTTTTGATTACAGCAGCGAAGATCGAGATTTTTATACTTTAGGGCAAGACGGTATTTTTGGACGCTTACAAATAATATCCAACTAATTCATATTCAAAGTTGCCCCCTATATTTGCCTATTTTTGTTAATACAAAAAACTATCTCAAAATTATATTGAGATAGTTCCTTTGTGATCGCGACAGGATTCAAACCTGTAACCGGCTGATCCGTAGTCAGCTACTCTATTCAGTTGAGCTACGCGGCCTCTTTGTTTAACGGGTGCAAAGTTACGCGTTTTTTTTTATTGGCAAATTTTTATTTGCCTTTTTTCAAAAAATCATTCTATAAAACGATAATTGAATAACTGCCAACCAATAGTTAAACCTACGTTCCATTCTTTTTTAGGTGAACTGTAGTGATTTACGTATGCTGATATACTACCAAAAGGCAGTTGGCAGATTAGGGAGATTTCACCCATGTATTCAATTTCAGAGAAAGCATTTCCATAATATGCTTTATTTTGAGCATTCTTTTTTATTGGAAAAATGGGCATAAAACCATAAAACTCGGTACGAACATGAAACATATCATTTAGAATATATATAGGTTTTATTCCTGCAGCTACATATTGATTGGCCCGAAAGGCTTCATTATACATTAATCGGCTATGAACTGTCGGTGAAAATTCGCCGGCTTGCATCATTGTTGCCGTATAGTTTTCCGAAAAATTCTTTGAAGAATACAGGGCTTCGGCCATCCAACCTAAAACGAATTTAGTATTCATAGCATGATAGGCTTCTTTGGTATATGAAATCTGTAGCCAAGCCAGATCTTTCTTTTTGGGGATACTTTCTATTGTAGTACTGGAGGAACTGCCTGGGGTAAAATATTCTTTTCCTGTATAAATTTGTGCAACGAGCTTTTCCCAATATCCTTTGGTTGCATATTGCCGGGCATTTAATGTATTTCCATAGAAACCTATTGAACCACCTAACAAATTATATACGCTTTTATCCGAACGGTCTTTATCAAAGTCTATAACACTGGATTGGTAATAATAATCTTTTAGCTTTCCATAACCGAAACCAAACTCTGCACGCCGGTTTGCTAAAAAGGGAATTGATGCCAATAATTTGACAAAACGCTCATTTTTAGAATTAAGAGATGGTTTATCGTTTTTTGAAAATAACTTGTCTTTGCGATAATATTCGAATGTACTCCATGAAGCTATAAAGCGATAGGAAGTAGGGATATGTGTCGGCAAATCAAAACGGGCCATAAATTGGGCGTTATTGTAGATTTTTCCCAATTGACCATCAAATATAAATTCTTTGGAATAGTAGCTTAAGTTTTGATAACCTACTCCCAAATAAATCTGATTGGAGCTTGTTGTCGAGACACTTCCTCCTATACGAACGGAAAAATTGTCTTCCATCTTAACTTTAAGATGTAATTCATACAGATCTTCTTGTGGGTTATATATGGCATGGGGAATAATTTCCGATATCATGTCGTCCGACAATAACCGGAAATATCCACGCTTTAAATCTTCATAAGTGAAAATCTCGCTAGGGGTATCATGAAATTCTTTTTTGATATAGGCTTGTTGTTGCATATTTGCACCATCTATATATATATCACGAAAGCGCAATTCCGGTAAACTGCTTTGGTATACTAAGCGGCGTGAACGGACATTTTCAGCACTTACTCGTCTTTGAATACGTTTTTTAATGGAATCCATCATGCTGTTTGTTCTATTGTAACCAATATCATGCAATTCACGTAACCGATCAAAATCCAGTAAGTTTGCATCATTATATTTGAAAGTCATAACAATTCCAAGAGAGTCGGGAATAGAATAATCTGTTTTCTGCATTACCATATTTTCAATCTGACTCATCAAATCGTTTTCTTTAGGTTTACTTGGATTAGCAGAGACCACACTACCTATAATTATATCTGGATGAAAATCATCACGCATTACGTCGGTTGGGAAGTTGTTGTATATTCCTCCATCGTATGCCAATATGCTGTCAATTTCTATGGGCTTAAAAACAAACGGAAAGCTCATTGATGCGCGTACTGCATCTCCTAGATCGCCTTGTTTTAGAATCAAAGGCCGTTTGTTGTATACATCAGAGGCAACACAACGGAATGGGACGAACAGTTTGTCAAAGTTGCCATTGCATGAAGCTGTAGCTCGTGCAAACAATTGTAAGAATACCAAATTCATTTGAATCGGGTTAACCATGCTGGTCGGTAAAATTTGTGGCTTGGTTCGTAATGAATCTTTAAATGAGAAACGGATATTAAAAAACTCAGAGGTAGAACGGTTTTTCTTGAAATAATAAGCGTATTTAGGTTCTACGGTACCAGAATACCAACTCTTAAAGTCTGGAGAACGCAATAATGCTTCCATTTCATCAGGAGAATATCCCATGGCATATAAGGAGCCAATTATTGCTCCCATTGAAGTTCCTGTTATATAATCAATGGGAATATCATTTTCTTCTAATGCGCGAATTATACCAATATGCGTCATACCTTTCGCTCCACCGCCACTTAGCACAAGACCAACTTTCTGTGCCCATCCTGGTAATAGAAACATAAAAAGGAATGATATAATAAACAGCAACTGTTTCATATGTTATAGCGATCGATCTTAAATCAATGTCATTTTACGCCATAAATATACAAATAGTTTTCAATTCTACAGAAAAAGGGCACGACAATTCTCGCGAATTGCAGTGCCCTTCATAAGATGCAAATTTAAAGGAGTTTATTTTATCAACTCAAGGCTTCTTTTTACAAAGTTATTTAAAGCCTCACCTTTTAACATTCCATTTTGAAGCAGGGCTAAATCTATAAGCTGGCGTACAACTTTATTGCTTGTTGCATAATTGGCCCAGATGTTTTCTTTCTGTTTTTTCAGTTCATCCCATTTTTGATCTAAATTATGCAATTCATCCTTTTCTGCAACTGGTATTTCTTCTGATTTTTTACCTTCTTGCTTTTGTTTTAATTCAGTGCGTTGTTTATCTATCGAATCCATTTCCGATTGTGTCGGAGCAATGGCATTGGCACATTTCTCATTTTCTTCTGTTAAAATTTCCTTTATTAGCTTGTGGTCAGAGTTTAGAACCAAATTAAACATATCAGGCATTTCTCCATAAAAACTCATGCCTGCCTGTATGTTGGCCATTTCCTTCATGCGGCGCATATATTCACTTTGAGTTATCATAACTGGAGCTGCATTTTCACCTAATGCCTGTGCTGTAATGTGGAACTCAGTTCTGTCAATTAGGGGAAGTTGGCTTTTGAAAATTACAGAAAGCGCTTCTTCTTGTCCTTTGTCTAAAACTTGTTCTTTTTTATCATCCTTAATGATTAGATTATCTATAACATCACTATCGACACGGGTAAAACGTACTTTTTCAAATTTCTGTTCCAACATGCTTACTACAGCAATATCGAGTTGGCCATTCATTAAAAGTACATTATAGCCTTTGTTTTTTGCATTTTCAATATAGCTATATTGCTCTTCTTTGTTATTGGCATACAGATAAATCAGTGTGCCGTCTTTGTCTGTCTGGCTATCTTTGATGAGAGTTTTATATTCTTCAAAGGTGTAATATTTTTCGTCAGTATCAATAAATAGGGCAAAATCCTTGGCACGGTCGTAAAAATCTTCTTGTGTGAGCATTCCATAGTTGATGAAGATTTTTAAATCGTTCCATTTCTCCTCAAACTGCTTTCGATCATTCTTAAAAATAGATTGTAGGCGGTCTGATACTTTCTTTGTGATATAGGTGGAAATTTTCTTTACGTTGCTATCACTCTGGAGGTATGAACGAGAGACATTTAAGGGAATATCTGGCGAGTCAAGTACCCCGTGAAGCAATGTCAGAAAATCAGGAACAATCCCTTCCACAGAGTCAGTTACATATACCTGATTGCAATAGAGTTGAATTTTATTTTTATTCAATTCGATGTTGTTTTTAACTTTGGGGAAATAGAGTATTCCTGTTAAATGGAACGGATAGTCGACATTTAAATGTATCCAAAATAGCGGTTCATCTGACATGGGATAAAGATCACGATAGAATTTCTTGTAATCTTCATCTTTTAATTCGCTGGGCTTTTTAGTCCATAGGGGAGTTGTATCATTGATTATGTTGTCTTCAGCTGTTTCTATTTGTTTCCCGTCTTTCCATTCTTTCTTTTTACCAAATGCAACAGGAACGGGCAAGAAACTGCAATATTTCTTTAACAAAGAAGTGATGCGTGCTTCTTCTAAAAATTCTTTACAATCATCGTCAATGTAAAGTATAATATCAGTGCCTCTATCACTCTTTTCTATATTTTCAATTGTAAATTCCGGGCTTCCATCACATGTCCATTTTACAGCCTGAGCATCTTCTTTATAGGATTTTGTAATGATTTCTACTTTTTGGGCGACCATAAATGCGGAATAAAAGCCCAATCCAAAATGACCAATAATAGCATTGGCATCGTTTTTATATTTCTCAAGAAAATCATTGGCTCCAGAGAATGCTATTTGGTTAATGTATTTGTCTATTTCCTCTGCTGTAAGGCCAATGCCGTGGTCTGAAACAGTGATTGTATTTTCCCCTAAAGAAATGTGTACCGTTAAATCCCCCAGCTCTTCTTTAAATTCGCCGATGGAAGACAGGGTTTTCAATTTCTGGGTAGCATCTACTGCATTAGATACCAATTCGCGAAGAAATATTTCATGATCGCTGTATAAGAATTTTTTGATAACGGGGAATATGTTTTCTGTTGTTACCCCAATATTGCCTTTCTGCATATTACTGATATTTTTATTGGTTTATACTTTATAATTTGTGTTAGGATAAAAACAAAAAAAATGCCAGTCTACATAAGACTGACATTTTGTCTGTATTCAGGTATTGGATAATGGACTTATACTTTATGGATATCAAGCCTGTCTTCTTCTTTGTTGACAGAAACTTGAAGAGTGTCACCAGGTTGTATGTTGCCAGATACGATAAGTTCGGACAGGGAGTCTTCCAGATAATTTTGAATAGCCCGTTTTAATGGGCGTGCTCCAAACTGCACATCATATCCCTTTGAGGCCAGAAAACATTTGGCATCGTTATCTATGATTACGCTATAACCAATTGCCTTTATGCGTTTTAGTAATCCCTCCAATTCAATATCTACTATTTGGGTAATAGCGTCCAATGATAACTGGTCAAAAGTGATAATGTCATCCAGGCGATTTAAAAATTCTGGGGCAAAGGTCTTATTCAATGCTTTTTGTATTACGCTGCGTGAATATTCTTTGTTATCCAGACGTGTTTGTGCCGCAAATCCAACTCCCCGTCCAAATTCCTTCAACTGTCTTGTTCCTATATTGGAAGTCATGATGATAACAGTATTCTTAAAATCAACTGTTCTGCCATAATTGTCAGTTAATCTGCCTTCGTCAAGTACTTGTAACAAAATATTGAATACATCGGGGTGGGCCTTTTCTATTTCGTCTAAAAGAATAATAGAGTAGGGTTTTCGACGTACTTTTTCTGTCAGTTGTCCACCTTCCTCATATCCCACATATCCAGGTGCTGCACCTATCATGCGCGATACTGTGTATTTCTCCATATATTCACTCATATCAACCCGTATTAATGCATCGGCAGAACCAAACATGTATTGGGCCAATTGTTTGGCCAGATGCGTTTTTCCGACCCCTGTCGGTCCCAAAAACATGAATGTTCCGATGGGACGATTCGGATCTTTTAAACCCACGCGACTACGTAAGATGGCTTTTACTAGTTTTTCAATGGCTTGGTCCTGGGCTACTACATGAGCTTGCAACTCTTCTTTCATTCCAGCCAGTTTTAACCCTTCGGCTTGTGCCATGCGTTGTACGGGAACACCGGACATCATGGATACGACGTTAGAAATTTCTTCTTCGTCAACCACTTGTCTATTATCTTTTAGGTGAGTTTCCCATTCAGCCTTCATTTTATCAAGTTGGATGGAGAGCTCCTTTTCTCGGTCACGGTAACTGGCTGCAAGTTCAAAATTTTGTGATTTTACAGCTTCTGTTTTTTGATTGCGTGCCAGTTCTATCTGTTTTTCTTGTTCTTCAATTTCTTTGGGTGCAGTGATATTGGCCAAATGTACGCGTGAACCTGCTTCATCCAATGCATCTATTGCTTTGTCTGGAAAATTTCGGTCTGTAATATAACGTCCGGTTAACCTAACGCATGCTTCCAGTGCTTTTTCTGTGTAGACTACATTATGATGATCTTCATATTTTTCTTTTATATTACGCAAAATCTGAAGTGTCTCTTCAGCAGTGGTAGGTTCTACTATAACTTTTTGAAAGCGACGTTCCAAAGCTCCGTCTTTTTCGATGCTTTTTCTGTATTCGTCAAGCGTAGTAGCACCTATGCATTGGATTTCTCCGCGAGCCAATGCAGGCTTCAGCATGTTGGCTGCATCCATAGAACCGGCTGCAGCTCCTGCTCCGACGATGGTATGGATTTCATCAATAAACAAAATGACATTGGGATTCTTCTGCAATTCATTTATAATAGAACGGATACGTTCTTCAAATTGTCCTCGATATTTTGTACCGGCTACAACCGATGACATATCCAACATTATTACACGTTTGTCAAATAATATGCGGGATACTTTTTTTTGTATGATTCGTAGTGCCAACCCTTCTACTATAGCTGATTTTCCTACTCCTGGTTCGCCAATCAATACTGGGTTGTTTTTTTTGCGGCGACTTAAAATTTGGGCCAGTCGCTCAATTTCACGTTCACGGCCTACTACTGGATCCAGTTTCCCCTCAGCTGCAGCTCGGGTCATGTCAATTCCAAAATTGTCAAGTACTGGGGTGTCATTGGTCGTTTTTCTTGCGGTGGTTTGAGCCGATGATGAAGGAGATATGTTGTTTCCTGTATTTTGAAACGAATGAGTGTTGCCAAATTCTTCCTCATCTTCATCGTCTTCGGTAAAGCCTAAACCTGCTTTGGGATTGGCCGATTGCATAGTAAGCTGTTCAAATATAGTCTGATAGTCAATACGGTTTTCTTCCAGTACGGTAGCTGCCAAATTGTCTCCATCTTTCAGAATTGCCAGCAATACGTGTTCAGAATCCGCAATAGCACTTTTCAATAACCGGGCTTCCAAAATGCACATTTTCAATATGCGGGCTGCTAACGGAGACAAGGATATTTCACTGTCCTGAAAGGTCTTGTTATTATTTTCTTTCTGTAAGAAGCTTTCTAATCGTTTTTTTATGTTTTTCAAATCTATATCCAATTTCGTCAATATTTCAATAGCCTTTCCGCTACCATCGCGCAACATGCCTAATAGAAGATGCTCAGGGCCGATATACTGGTTTTGTAAACGACTAGCTTCTTCTCTGCTATATACAATAATATCTGAAACTCGTTGTGAAAATTGATTATTCATTTTATTAAATACTTTTTGTTTTAAAAAAATATTTGATGGACAAAGATATACAAATTATTATCAATGTATATCTATCCTTAGTATTTATAACAAATCTTATGCCATAATTTTGTCAATCACTTGAAATGGCTTGTATTTTACCTTATTTTATCTGTTGGATGGATTAAAGTGGAAACGAAGTTCTCTCTTCATATCACCGATGCTGGCCAAAACCGGCTGGCAAGGATTTTAATATGCGATTGTCTCATCCAAACACTCATTTTCTGTGATGTAAAGTATAACCGTAACCTTCGGTTTTATAACCGAAGCTTTCAGTTATATAACCGTAGCTTTCGGTTTTATAACCGAAGCCTTCGGTTATAGATTGCAGAGGTAGTGGGGCTAATTTTTCAGCCATGACAGAAAGTCTGTAAGGCCTGTTGAAGGGATTTAAATGCACATTTTTGAGTCCTTAATTCCATTAACGTGTTTTATTTATTAATCATTGCTGAACTTATGAACTTTAAAAGACGAGTAGGGGAGATTGGAGGAGGGCTCTTTATTATGGATTCGTTGTTTGGTTGTGAGTTTGTTTTCAATTTATTATTGGTGTGTATTACGCAACGATTTATCAATGCTTTTCGTGCGGTGAAAGTTTATACAAGAAAAACTTTTGTATATCGTAAAAAAGCAGTAATTTAGCATGGTTTTTCTTGAACTAGAAAATGTATAATTAATCATTCTTTTTAAATGCTTGAACAAGACAGAATTATAAAAATCAACATCGAGGAGGAAATGAAGTCGTCGTACATAGACTATTCAATGTCGGTCATTGTTTCGCGCGCCCTCCCGGATGTGAGAGATGGTTTCAAACCCGTTCATAGAAGAATTCTTTTTGGCATGATGGGACTTGGAAACACATCTGATAAACCTTATAAAAAATCGGCTAGAGTAGTAGGAGAGGTTTTGGGAAAATATCATCCGCATGGAGACTCTTCTGTATATGGGGCATTGGTTCGTATGGCACAACCCTGGGCTATGCGGTACATGCTGGTTGACGGACAAGGGAACTATGGTTCGGTGGACGGAGATAGTGCAGCTGCTATGCGTTACACTGAATGCCGTTTACAGAAAATAGGAGAGGAGATGATGCAAGATCTTGACAAGGAAACTGTCGATATGCAAAATAATTTTGACGATTCTTTGCAAGAGCCTACGGTTATGCCGACGCGTATTCCTAACCTTTTGGTCAATGGAGCATCGGGTATTGCCGTTGGAATGGCAACCAATATGCCAACTCATAACCTATCAGAGGTTATAGATGCATGTGTGGCTTATATTGATAATAACGATATTGGCATAGAGGAACTTATGAACTATGTCAAAGCTCCGGATTTTCCGACCGGTGGATATATTTATGGCATGAGTGGTGTGCGCGAAGCATATCTTACAGGTCGCGGACGTGTTGTGATGCGTGCTAAAGCTGAAATAGAAACGGGCAACACACATGACAAAATTGTTGTTACCGAAATTCCTTATGGCGTAAACAAAGCTGAGCTTATTAAGAGTATAGCGGATTTGGCCAATGAGAAAAAAATAGAGGGTATTGCCAATGCGAATGATGAGTCGGATAGGGAAGGCATGCGCATTGTAATTGATATCAAACGTGATGCTAACGCAAGTGTTGTGTTAAATAAACTTTATAAAATGACAATGTTACAGACATCTTTTGGTGTTAATAATGTAGCATTGGTGCATGGCCGTCCACGTTTACTGAATCTGAAAGAATTGATAAAATATTTCGTTGAGCATCGTCATGATGTAGTTATACGACGTACTCAATATGACCTCCGTAAAGCGAAAGAACGTGCCCATATATTGGAAGGCTTGATTATTGCCTCCGATAACATTGATGAAGTTATCCGTATTATTCGGGCCGCCAAAACTCCCAATGATGCAATTACAGGCCTTATGGAACGCTTTCAATTAACTGATATCCAGGCACGTGCCATCGTAGAGATGCGTTTACGCCAACTGACAGGGCTGATGCAGGACCAATTGCATGCAGAGTATGAGGAAATTAAAAAACAGATCGCATATTTAGAAGAAATTTTGGTAAACGATGAACTGTGCCGTAAAGTCATTAAAGACGAATTACTGGAAGTAAAAGAAAAATATGGAGATGTACGCCGGTCCGAAATCGTTTATTCTTCGGAAGAATTCAATCCTGAAGATTTTTATGCGGATGATGAAATGATTATTACCATTTCACATTTGGGATATATTAAGCGTACGCCATTAAGTGAATTCCGGGCTCAGAATAGAGGAGGGGTAGGATCTAAAGGTACAGAAACCCGTAATGAGGATTTTGTAGAACACATCTATCCTGCTACGATGCATAATACGATGATGTTTTTTACACAAAAAGGCAAATGTTATTGGCTAAAAGTTTATGAAATTCCTGAAGGAACAAAAACATCTAAAGGAAGAGCCATTCAAAATTTGCTGAATATAGATTCTGATGATGCGGTGACTGCGTATTTGCGCGTTAAAAACTTGAATGACAATGATTTTATTAATAGTCATTATGTATTGTTCTGTACTAAACAGGGAATTATTAAAAAAACATTGCTTGAACAATATTCTCGTCCGCGTCAAAATGGTGTCAACGCTATAACTATTCGTGAAGACGACAGAGTGATTGCCGTGCGTATGACAAATGGAGACAATGAGATAATCATAGCCAACCGCAATGGGCGTGCGATTCGTTTCCATGAGAGTGCAGTACGTGTTATGGGACGTACAGCTACGGGAGTTCGTGGTATGACCTTGGATGAAGATGGACAAGATGAGGTTGTGGGTATGATTTGCATTAAAGACCCTGATACGGAAACAATAATGGTTGTATCGGAACAAGGATACGGAAAGCGTTCTGATATAGAAGATTATCGTAAAACAAACCGGGGCGGTAAAGGCGTTAAAACGATTAGTATAACTGATAAAACAGGAAAACTTGTAGCAATTAAGAGCGTAACAGATGAGAATGATTTGATGATTATCAACAAATCGGGTATTACCATCCGTTTGAAAGTGGCTGAT
>Ga0192243_10568_pt1 | contig 13192 bp, 11 predicted proteins | sample Koala_Koa27_K3_FD_131233 | JGI IMG/M metagenome (GOLD analysis project Ga0192243, IMG submission 131233) | Enriched cells from koala feces incubated with labeled cellulose particles, San Francisco Zoo, California, United States - Koala_Koa2-7_K3 ... | reverse complement strand
GCAGAATATGACCAACCGGGACCTGGCAAAAAAGATCGGGATGGCCGATTCCACAATCTGCGATGTGATATTCGGCCGTAATAAACATCAAAAGACCCAGGCGATCATAGCGGATGTGTTAGGAATCAGGGAGCCGCCGGATGGGGTCTGACAGAATGTTTAAAACCGCCCTGTATGGAGTGGCGGAGGAGGAGGTTCTGGAATATATGGACCGCCTTTTAGCCGTCATTGAGCACCAGCAGTCAAAGTGCAGGGAGACGGAGAGGGGCAGCGAAGGAAATCAGGAATTCCTGATCCGCCAGATGAGGAAGGATTTATCCGAGGAATTTAAACGGCACAGGAAAAGCCATCGCCGCCGCTGTGCCGTGATGGTGGTATGTCCGCTGCTTTGTATCGCGCTGCTGTCTGCCCTCTGCTGGTTTCGTATGGGGATAGCCGGCGTGACGGGGGATTCCATGAGCCCGGCGTTAAAGCCCGGAGATCTGGTGGTTTACAGTCGGGAAGCAGGGGCATACAGCCGCGGGAACCTGGTGGTCTGCGATGTGGAGGGGATTCGTATCATCAAGCGTGTGGCCGGAGTTCCGGGGGACATCGTAAAGCAGGACGAGAGCGGAAAGGTCCGCATCATCAACGGCCTGGAGGAGTGGAAGGCCGAGGTACAGAGTGTGCCGCAGGAGATTTTCTTAAAGAACGACGAGTATTTTCTGCTGGGAGACAACAGGGACATGTCTGTGGACAGCCGTGATGAGAGAATCGGCCCGGTACCGAAGGCGCGGATTGAGGGAAAGGTGCTGTTGGTAATCAGGATGGCAGGCTCTGCCTGATCCGAACCTGCGGCGGGATCAAATGAATAGAGAAAAAGAGGAAACCTAATGGATACAAACTTAAAACGTTTTCTGGCTGAACCTGGAAAACAGACGATTTTATACATCGCAGGAGGCGCGGCCACCGTCCTGATGACAGCTGTGATACTGTGCAATTTGCTGCTGATCCTCAGTAACCTTCGTGAGCCGGATCAGATGCCCTCCCTGTTTGGTGTCCGACCGGCGATCGTGCTGTCCGGCTCCATGCCCCCCGCCTTCGAAGCGGGAGATCTGATACTGCTGAAAAAGACGAAGGAGCCGGACAAGCTGGAAGTCGGGGATGTGGCCTGCTACCTCTATTCGGGAAAAGCCACCACCCACCGTGTGATCGAACGGTTCGAGGCTGAGGGAAAGCCCAGATATATCATGAAGGGTGACTACAACAACGTGGAGGACCGCTTAGCGGTGGACCCGGAGCAGATTCAGGGCGTGTGGACAGGAGGAAGAATCCGCCGCCTGGGAAAATTTTTGATGTTTTTACAGAGTACCATGGGGATGTTTTTGTTCCTGATCGGCCCGTTGGCTGGTCTGCTAGCCTGGGATATTGTGAGGAGAAGGAGGGCGGATCGCCAAAGGCCGGAAGACGGTACGGCATGTGGACATGAAGATGGGCAGGAGATGACCGGCTGGAGCAGAGTCACCGCGTTACGCGGGATGTTAGGATACAAAGCCCCTGAAGAACACCATCAGGACGACTCCGTATATCGCCAGGAGCCAGGCAGAGTACGGGAGAGACGCAGCGATGATCTCGAAGCCGCAAGACAGCCCGCTCCAAGGCGGGAGAGGGATGACGAATTTTATTATTACAGCCAGCTGGATGAGGAACTGGATTACTATCAGGAGCTGGAGGAGGCTGCAAAGCATTACCGCAGGATGAAGGAATCCTTAAAGCGCTACCGCAGAATGGAGGCGGTGATGAACCGCTGCCGAAGGCTGGAGGAAGAATTATCCCGCTATGAAACGCTGGCGGACAGGCTGGAGGCATACGAGAGGCAGAACAGAAATCCGGGAAAGGCAAAAACCGGTGCATCCAATCAGGGACCAAGACGTGAATCCCCGGTTGATCACATAGAAAGACCGGGAGGGATGACCCTGCCCGCAGTCGAACAATCAGGCCCGAGAGAGCGGCCGGAGACAGGAGGAAATTAAAAGATGAAGTATGGAAAATGGATGAAGAGGGTCGGAGCGGCAGCATTTGCACTGACCGTGGTGAGCTCATGTATCGCGGGAGGGACCCTTGCCAAGTACACCACAACCGTGGCAGGAACCGGTTCAGCGATTGTGGCCAAGTGGGCGCCCAGCTTTAAGGGAGGTACCAATGGCGGCGCATTTGAGAACAGCGTTGACGTAAAACTGACAGATACCACGCTGAATAACAAGGTTGTGGATGGAAAGATCGCCCCGGGAACCGATGGAAGCTTTTCCGTCCAGGTATCCAAGGGAGAGACGGAGGTGGAGTTTAAATATTCAGTCAGCATCAGTGATTTGACGAACCGCCCGGCCAACTTAAAGTTCTATAAGGACAGCAGTTTTAATACGGAATTGACGGAGACCTCAGTGGGAAGCGGAGTCTATGAGCTGTCGTCCGATGACACGATGGGGCTGACGGACTCGGAAAAGACTTTGACCGTGTACTGGAAGTGGCCGTATGAGGTAAGCGGAGAGGCTACAGCAGCTGCGGAGAGCCGCGACGCGGCGGACAGTGATACAGGAAATAAAGCGACGGCCTCCGAGGCGGCAGCGACGATGAAATTTAAGGTGAACTGTACGGCGACTCAGGTAAACTCATAGAGAACTTCAGGACTTAGTCAGATGACCGTAGGAAAACGCGAAAAACAAGAATAAAGGAGCGAAACTAAGATGGTGCCAGAAGAGAAAGCAAAGGAAAAGAAAAACAGTGAGAAAAAAAGGCTGCTGCCGCTTCTGTTGGGTATTCTGGCGCTGCTTCTGATCATCAGTACCGTGATCACCTGTATCCTGTTGGGAAACAGGACAGGGGAACAGAAGAAGACGGGCGGAGACTCCTTTGTGATTGGCGGGGGAGAAGCGCCGGGGAACGGGCCGGGGCTTCACCTGGCGGGCCGGATCACTATGCCGGACGGAACACCCCTGGCAGACGGAAAACTGGAACTGCACAGCGAGGTCAAAAAAGGGGAAGACGGATCACGACGGCTGGTTTTTCTTTGAAGCTGTGGAACCGGGCCTTCACAGCCTGTTTGTGCTGGATGAGAAGGGCAAAACCCTGGCGGAAATCAAACTGGAGTTGAGCAGAGATGAGGAAGCCGGATACAGTCGGCTGAGAATCGAGAAAACGGCGGCCAACCAGTACCGTTTCCGCCTGGGGGAGGAAATCCGTTATCTGGAACTGGATTTGGAGATCAATGAGGGCGTTTTAAACGTGCGGATGGATAAAACCGCAGCAGTGGACAGGAATGGCTTGGTGAATCTCCCGAGTCAGGAGTTAGATGCCAAAGACGGGCTGGTTCTGCTCCCGTCGGGAACCGTAATCACCCGGGAGAACCAGATCATCCACGGAACCCTTGTGATATGGCCCGACAACGTGGTAACGCGCATCCCTTCCGACGGACTGTACCTGGAAGACGGGACCATAATCTCGGCCGACGGAGAGCTTCAACTGCCGGACGGAACCGTGATTACCTCTGAGGGAATCCACAATCAGGAGACCAATCAGGCGGAGCGTCCGGACTATCCGGTTCAATGGAAGGCGCCGGAAATGAGCGGCGCCGGACTCGGCGGTACATCGCCAGTACCGGCAGACAGGCAGAATTCCGATGATGAGAATCCAACAGGCCGCGGAGACGGGGAAACGAAAGCCGCTTTAAACCCATCGGAGACAACGGGGGAAGATTTAAGCCTTCGTCCCTCCCAGCCAGGGGAAGAGACAGCCAAAGCTCCCGACCGTGTAGAGTCCGATGATCCGTCGGAAACACTGGCCCCTGACTATGGGGACTTGGGGGTGTACTACGAGGAGGACGGCGCCTGGTCCGTGCGGAAGGATGAGCGCAGTATCCGGCTGTTTGACTACGCGCCTGGACAGAGCTCCACAGCCAGCAGCGCATTGCCGGTTATCAAGCCTGGAAGCAGCGGTTACTATCCGTTCCAGGTGACCAATACCTTCAGCAGCCATACGGTAAAGGTCCGTGTTTCCGTGACGGAAGAGACCTTTCACCTGCCGCTCAGCTTCCGCCTGGTGACGGTAAACGGCGGCGTACTGAACGCGGTAACCGACTGGAGCAGCCCGTTAAGCGGAAGCAGCGGCAGCGTGATCGTAGCCAACGCCAATGCATCACCGCCGGGAAGTACGGTAGAGTATCATCTGGAGTGGAGGTGGCCTTTCGAGACAGGACGGGACAACTTAGATACCGGGGCTGCCCTCCTAACCAGCGGGCAGAGCCGCACCTACAGCTTAAAGCTGGAAATCAACGCCAGGAGGTAGGCCATGGAAAAAAAACAGTTGGAGACAAAAAGCCGCCGGGGCCGGAGCCGTTTTGGCGACTGGTTTTCTGGGCGCCCTCTTTGCCGTCAGCGTGTGGCTGATTCTCTCAAAGATCTGGCTGAAACAGGAGATTCCGTCGGTGTTTGGCTATTCTCCTGTATATGTGCTTTCGGGGAGTATGGAGCCGACGTTTTTTGCAGGCGACATGATCATTATCCACGCCCAAAGCCGATATGAGCCGGGGGATGTGGTGACGTTTTACAGCGATGGAGAGCTGGTGACCCACCGGATCATCGGAGCGGGTCAGGAAGGCTTCACGATGAAGGGGGACGCCAACAATGTTCCGGATGAGGAACTGGTGAGGGCACAGGCCATCGTGGGAAAGCAGGTGTTTGTTCTCCCGCGGCTGGGGAATCTCGCCCTGTTTTTTCGAACCGGAAAGGGAATGATTCTGATATCGGCGCTGTTCCTTCTGGCGGTAATTCAGAACTTCCGGGGATATGCCGGAGCCTCGGAACGGAAAGTAAGGAGAACCAAGGAGTATGGATGCGAGAAGAAATGACCAACTAAAATATACTTACGGCCCCAAATCCCTCTGGCTTTGGCTGATCTGCGGTATTCTTGTGTGCCAGGCGGCGGGAATCACGGCATGGTCCCGCTACAGCCAAAAGCGGGATGGAGAAGGAAACGCGGTGATCGCCAGCCTGGTGACGGAGGCGGAATTTAGCATCGATGTCAATACACTGCCGACAAAGCCGGGGGAGAATACGATCGTGAATTTTATGGTGACCAACTATGAGGGGAATCATGTGTCGGAGACCCTGCTCCAATATACGGCCAGGCTGGAGACAGCGGGGAATCTGCCGCTGAAATTCTCGCTGGCCCCCAGCGAATCGGGGGGAACCGTAGACGGAAACTGGATTGCCAGTGGAGAGGTAGAGGGAAACCACGACAGTCCGCCCGGCTATCTCCGTCAGGGAGAAAAGGTTGCCCATTACTACACGCTGACCGTCAGCTGGCCCCTGGAGACCGGGGACAGTGACGAGCAGTATGCGGATGAGATTGACTATGTGAGGATTAAAATACACGCAAACCAGGTATCGCCTGAATCGGTATAACCTGGCGTGAACGCAAAGAGACCGGCAGACTGGCAGACCGGGAGGAACAGGGAAGGAGATACGGACAAGTGAGTCGTTCAGAAAAAAAGAGAAGCCGCAGGCGCAGGCCGCGGCGATCCATCGCAATTATGGCAGCCATCATAGGTCTGACGGCGGTGTCCGGGATTGGCACGATGACATTTGCCCGCTATGTGGGGGGATATGAATCGGGCTGGCTGCAGATTAAGCCGAATAAATTTTATTTTACCAGTGATCTTCTGGAACCCGAGGGGAATGTTTTTCAGCTCTATAACTGGAATGCGGAGCAGGATTACTTATTTTTTATGGACATCCGAAACTGGGAGGATGATTTTCGGGTGACATCGGAGGATATCACCTATCAGGTAGCTGTCAGAGCGGACGGGGCTAACGGGGTTACCAGCTTCGTACAAGGGATCACCCCCCCACAGACGGGATCTATAGGATCCCCGGAGGCCAGGCGGCAACCCAGAAGCTGATTATAACCGTACCGGCGGGAGCGAAGCCGGCGGGCAATGAGATCAAGGTGACGGCAAAAGCAAAACCGGCGGATGGAAAGGGGTACACCAAAACATTGACTGGAACATTTGAGTTGACAAAAGGGACGGAAAGCCTTCGGACATCGGCGGAAGTCCATAACGCATATATAGATTGGCTGATCGGAGTGGACGAGGGCCAGACGGTGGGAATCGACTGGCCTTCGAGTCTGACGCCGGACAGCACGAATAAGTGGCTGACTGAGGCAAGGAATGGAAGCGGAAGCATAGCGCTGGAGGATCAGTCCAGCTGCCGGCTGCGCTTTTTCATCACGGGCACGGTAACCGACGGGGACGTGTTTCATGTGACGGAAGAGAGCGGTAAAGTCCATACGATCTCAGCGAAGCAGTAAGCGAGGGGCGAGGAAGAATGAGGAACAAGAAAAGAAAACCGATGAAGCTGGCAGTCATTCTGATTTATGCCGTTGCGGCCGCAGGGCTGCTTTACAGTTTCCACCCGTTTGTGCATGCGCTGGGAAGAAAGACCGTAACCATTGAGATCGGGGCGGGAGACAATCGCGTGGAGGCGGCGCTTTCGGAGAACGGAACGCTGACCATAAGCGGCGAGGGGAGAACCGGCGATTATACGGAGGAGACGACGCCGTTTGCAGAGTACGCGGACCGGATAACAGCGGTGAAGATCGGGGACGGAGTGACCTCCATCGGAAGCTGTCTGTTTTATAACTGCGGAAATTTAAAGGGCCGTCTGTCCATACCGGACAGCGTGATCTGGATCGGAGATTCGGCATTTTCCGGGGACAGCGCAGAGCGCGCGCCTAAATTCAGTATCGTGGAAAGTAAGTTTACAGAGCGCGAGATTGGGATTCCCAAGCCGGGCACAGAGCTGCCCGGAAAGCCGGACGGGGCGGAGAAACCGTCCCCAGCCACTCCGGGAAATGCTTTGGAAGATCAGGGTGAGACGACGGAAGCCGTATCCACACCATCGGAAGCTGAAAAAGGTCCGGGAGAGCAGACGGAGGAGACCGGGAAAACGTCAGAGAATCCGACGGAGGCAGAAGAGACAACCGGTCCTCCGGAGACTGTGAAGGAGCCGGAGAGTATGCCGGAACGTGTGGAGACAGAGGAAGCCCTGGAGACAGAGAAAGCGGAGACTTCTGACACGGAAAAGGCCAGTGAGCCTTTCGAAAAAACAGACGGTCAGGAGGAGGCGGGAGAATTCACTGCGTTTTCCGGCCGGCTTTCTCAGGGCCTCAGAAGATTCACATGGAATACATCAGATAAGGCGGCAAATGCTGAAGATCCTACTTTAGAGGGCCAGATTGAAGACACGGAGACAGGTACCGAAGCCAAAGGTACCGAAGCCAAAGATACCGAAACCCAAGACAGTTCGGCAGCGGAGACCACGGCGGAGCACGCTGAGGCACCGGAATCACAGCTGATAACGGCCTCGTCCTCGACTGCCGATGATCAGGAGCCGGATGAGGATACGGAGCCCACGGAAGAAGACAGTGAGGATGGAGTTCTGACCAACAATCTGTACGATGGGGCAGTGGAGGCCGCGGCGCTGGACGAGAATCAGAGGGAGTTTTATACCTTTGAAACGATCACGTCCCAGATTACAGGAACGGAAATTTTTTACACAGGCCAAAAGGGAACCTACGAGTGTACAGAAGAGAACACCGGGTTTGCGGATGCGGCAATACAGGCAGGCTACAGGAAGGCCGACCGGTTTATCGAGGTGGACATGGAGGGAATCCGGGAATCGCTGCCGGTCATAGACGGAAAGCTATACTCGCCGGAACTGCCGGAGGGCTTCCCCGTCCCTGAGGATATCGGAGATCCGCTGTTTACAGAGTGTTTCAGTGGGTGGACACTGGAGAGCGACTGGACCGGACTGGGCTATGAGGCTCCGGTCTATGCTCCGGGAGAGGCCATCACGATAGAGGAGGAGACCCGGTCAGTCAGTTTATATGGCAATTGGGAGAAAACCTTCCGCATCACACCCGGAATCCGGGTTCAGACGGACAAAGATCTGACGACCTATACCTTGATCGACAGTGAAAGCGGCGGGATGATACCGGAGACAGACGGCTACCGCCTCGACTATCAGTGGCAGGTCTGCCAAACGGAGGATTCCTCGGCTGATTCTGTATGGAGAGACATCGAGGGAGCGGATACGTCCGTCTACATACGAATCAGTGAACCGGAAGATAGCGAACGGTATTTCCGTGCTCAGATTACGATTCAGCGGCAGTCCCCATTCCGGTCGGCCACGGAGCCGGTCACTGTTTTTTTCGGAGCCGGTCCAGGGTGAAAAGGAGATGGCGAAGATCACAGTCTCCTACGAGGCAGGGGATGGAGGAACCGGAACACCTCCGGCGTCTCAGATCATAGAGAGCGGGGATAAGCTGTCCCCATCCATGAACACATTTACCAGAGCTGCGGATGACGGAAAAGTGTTTACCGGCTGGCTCATCACCTTAAACGGCGCGACTGCGTTCAAGCCTTCAGGGACGGAGGCGAGAAACGGCAGCATCATAGATGGCAACGACGTGGCGCTGACGTTCAAGGCAGCGGCGCTGGCGGATTCCCCATCAGTCACATTCACGGCTCAGTGGGGAACGGCAACTGTGGTCTATGTGTCCAATACCGGCGATGATACCAACAATACGGGAACAAAAGATTCGCCGTTCAAAACATTGGGCAAGGCATATTCCGTACTCCCTGATTCAGGAAGCGCTCAGACCAACGTGGTGGAGCTGCTTACCAGTTATGCGATGAGCAACTCCTATTGGGAGAATTTGAATACACACCGCAATCTCACTATACGGGGACAGGGGAAAGGCACCACGAAGATCACCCTGCCGCTCAACCGGATCAACCAGCATGGTGATATGATATTCGAAAACCTGACGATAGCGTGTGATCGGGATACCCTTTTTATGTGTAATGGATATAATGTGACATTTCATGAAAATACTGCGTTAACCAACTCAAAAAAATTTGGCTCCGGCGGGGCGGATTCGGGAGTTACCAATGATACTCCTATGACACATCTCCTGGCGAAACACAATGAAACATTTCCGTCAGGAGCAGTGTATGGGCCTCATGGAACGAGTGCGGATGATCCGATCCGTATTGTACTTTCGGATCCGGATGTTGGAATCGGACGGTTGGCCTGTGAGGGGCGTAACATGACAAACAACGTAACTACGGCAGATTCCCCTGTTTATACAGAGGTCACCCCCAACCGCGGATCAGTGGGATTATTCATATTTGGAGGAATTACGGATGAGAGCAATTATCTGCACGGTACTCTGAATGTGAACGGCGGCTCTATTTATAATATTGCGGGCGGAAATAATGGCTATGCGTCCACTTCCGTGACAACCGGTTCCATAAGCGTCAATATGACCGACGGCCACATTACAACACTGAACGGAGGCCCCCTGGGCCGCAGGGATTCCAAATATGCCAACACGGTCGCGGATGTCAGCATCGACATATCAGGCGGGTCGGTAGATACGATCTATATGGGAGGCTCTACCGGGACACTTGCGGGAAATGTCATGGCAAACATAACGGGAGGAACCATCGGAACCTTCTACGGTGGAGGGTACGGGTATTCCCAGTTTGTTCCGTCCAGCAGTTACCATGACGGAGCAGCCAGAATAACCGGGGATGTGACAACTGTGATCAGCGGAGGCACATTCAGCGGAAACGTCTATGCCGGAGGACGGGGATATAAAAGCGGCAGCACAACAGGCTCTGCGATTATCGATGGCAATACAACCCTGATGATTTCAGGGGACGCCAATATCCAGGGCAGTGTTTTCGGCGCAGGTCAGGGCCTCTCAAACGATGCCACGGCAGGAAAGGTGCTGGGTAATTCCACCGTCACGATCAGTGGTGGAACCATCGCCGGCAACGTCTATGGAGGCGGTGAAATCGGCAGCCTGGACGGCAGCGTTACCGTCAATATCTTGCCTGGCGCCAATATCCAGGGAACCATATTTGGAGGGGGCAATACCTCCGGAAGCGTTGGAAGCACCGTGGTAAACTTAAACGCTCCCCTCGGAACCGCTGCCCAGCCCAAGAACATCTACGGGGCCGGCAACGGAAGCGGAACCAGTGTGACGGGGGAGACAGCCGTCAATGTTGGAGTCGGCGCCAGGATCTTTGGTAACGTCTTTGGCGGAGGAGAAGCCGGATCGGCCGGAACCACCAGTATCCTGCTTCAGGGAGGAACCATCACAGGGGATGTCTTCGGAGGCGGAAATCAGGCGGATGTAAACGGCGCGGTTTCCATTATCCAGAAGAACGGTTCTAAAGTAAACGGCAGTATCTATGGCGGCTCCAACAGTGAGAAAACTATCAGCGGGCAGGTCTCTATCGATATTGCCGGAAGCGTGGAGCATGTCTACGGAGGCGGCCTTGGAGAACCCACCGCTGTGGAGGGAGGAACCCGGCTCACCATATCCGACGGGGCGTCCGTCACAGGAAACGTCTATGGCGGCGGCGCCCTCGGCAGTATCAGCGAATCCCTGATCACCCTTCAGGGAGGAACCGTTGAAGGCAATGTCTATGGCAGCGGAAATGAGGCAGGCGCCGCTAAGACCGTGATCCAGGTGCCCGCCACCGCCGGTGTGAAAGGCAGTATCTACGGCGGAAGCAACGAGAAAGGCGAGACCACGGAGACCAACATCCAGGTGAGCGGGAATTTTAACGGCAACATATTCGGCGGGGGTTACGGTCTCAATACAACGGTAAAAACCTCAAAGGTAACCGCTCTTTCAGGGGCGGCACCCACCGGCATATTATACGGGGGCGGAGAAAAAGGAAAAGTGGAGAATGCCCAGGTACTTCTTTCCGGCGGCAGTCATGCGGCAAGCGTATTCGGCGGCGGAAGTGAGGCCGATGTAACCGTGTCCTCCATCGTGACCGTGGAGAGCGGAGCAGCCGCAGATTATCTCTATGGAGGCTCCAACAACTCAGGAACCGTAACCGGATCGCAGCTGCTGATCCATGGAACGGCCGCTCAGGCATACGGAGGCGGCCAGGGAGGCAACACCATCACCTTCGCACCGTCTGTCACCGTGGAAAACGGCGCAAGGGTGACGGAACTGTACGGAGGAGGACGGGAGGGGGTTACTAAGAATGGTACTGCTCTTCTGTTAAAGGCCGGAAGCCGCGCCGATCAGGTCTTTGGAGGCGGCAACGCCGCCGGAATCGAGGGGACCGCGGCCGTACAGCTGGAGGAGGGTTCCAGAGTGTGGAAGGTCTACGGAGGCAGTAACTCCAGCGGAACCGTGGATCAGGCGTCCCTGACCATCAACGGCACCGTGGGAGGAACCGGCACAGCAGGAACTGCCGACGGCCCGGGCGCTGTCTACGGCGGAGGTCTGGGAGTCAACACCACGACTGTAAAGACGGGGCTGGAGATCGGCACAACCGCCGCAGTCACCGGTGAGGTATTCGGCGGCGGAGCCGAGGGACCTGTAACCGGAGATACCATCGTGGTATTAAAGCCCTCCAGCCGGATCACCGGAAGCGTCTACGCCGGCGGGGATGCCGCAGCAGTCAGCGGCAGTACCCGCCTGGAAGCCAATGACGGGGCAGTTATTGAAGGCAGCCTGTACGGAGGCGGAAGAGGAAAAACTGCGGAGATCGGGACCGACACCAGAGTTTTGGCCTTTGCACATGTGACCGGCAACGTCTTTGGCGGAGGAGCCGAGGGCGAGATCAAGGGAAGCACCCATGTGGATATCGCCAAGGGCACGATCGACGGAGACGGCGTGAATACAGGCAACGTCTTCGGAGGCTCCGACAAATCCTATGTGTACGGAAATACTCAGGTCCACATCGGTGTGGAGGCAGCCGCAGGGACCGGCACAGACGTGGCAGGCGCCTCCCTGGTGATCCGTGGCAGTGTCTTCGGAGGCGGTAACACTACGGACAACGGAAGCACCTTCGACGCCTCCGACCCATTTGTCAAGGGAACCGCCACCGTGAAGATCGACGGAACCGGCTATCAGGTTGCCAGCTTTAATATAGGAAAAAGCATCCTGGGAGACGGCAATATGTGTACGGTAAAAGGCACCCGTACCGTGACCGTCAAGGGCTATCGGGCGGAGGGGGGATCAGGCCAACACCTCCATACAGAGGGCGGACATCCTGACCCTGGACGGGAGCCGGGTGGAGCTGACCGGAGCTGTGGACAGCGCCAACTTGGTGCCGACCATCGCCTACTCCCTAAACCGAATCGATCAGCTGATCATAAAGGGTGGGAGCACGCTGAAAATCCAGGCTTCCGTAAACCTGGTTAAGAATCTGATCAGCCAGGATTCTTCAGGGGACCCGGTAACCTCCACGGCCACTGTGGATACCGGAGCCGCGCCCTCCACGGAGAACCATATCGATATCCAGCAGGGAATCCAGATGGAGCTGAGGACCAGCGAGGACGTCACCACCATGGAATACGGCGCCGTCTCCGGCTATATGGTACTGGATGTCTACGATCCGGAAGGAAAGACGATCGAGAGCGGTATCTATGTTCTTGGAAATTATAATGCAGATGAAAGTCTCGGAGGATTTTTGTACGGCTCGGGAGATGATCAGTATAAAAAGATCGATCCCACCACAGACGGAGCTACCTGGAGAAACTGGGCTATCGGAACCAACACGAAAAAGACGGAGATCCTCGTCATGTCGGATAAGCCCGCAGGCGGCAAAATCGTACAGTTGGAATCCCCCTGGCCCGCGGACGGATCTGTCTACCGCCTGGTGGAGCATACGGCACAGGAACCGACGGTGACGATTCACAGCAGCCTGGCTGACGGAAGCAATTTTGTCCTAAAAGACCCGGCGGCCTTAGACTCCGGAGATCCGGCAGATACCAGCCTTGGTATCTCAATCAGGGCGGGAAGCCAGGGCTGGGTGAACCCGATGACCATGGGCTACATCACAGGAAACAGTGATACGGGAACGGAGGGAGGCGGCTTTGGCGGCTTAGCCACAGAACCCATGCAGACGCTGAACAACCGGTCCACCAAGCCGACGATTCTGGTGGAACTGACCAACCGTACAGGTATAACCAGGACGGACACGGATCGTCCGCTCACCGTAACCTTCCAGCTGGAAAATGTGAGGCTCCTCTCCGACGGAAGCAGCTCCAAGCAGGGAACCCTGACCGTGGAACTGCAGATCCGAAGGGAAGCTCTCGATACTTACGATGATATC
>Ga0192243_10561_pt1 | contig 13278 bp, 13 predicted proteins | sample Koala_Koa27_K3_FD_131233 | JGI IMG/M metagenome (GOLD analysis project Ga0192243, IMG submission 131233) | Enriched cells from koala feces incubated with labeled cellulose particles, San Francisco Zoo, California, United States - Koala_Koa2-7_K3 ... | reverse complement strand
GAGTGAACCTCGGACGCCTTTATCCCGCGTAGTCGTCTGCTTTCTCGACAGCCTTACGAGCATGCTGCGGGAGTTTAGAGTAATCCTGCTTTTCTTTCAGTATCGTCCGCGCTTTTTCACGAACATATTGTTCATACCAGAAACGTGTGCCTTTTCCGTGCATCAATACCGTGTTGGCTACTGTTGTATTTTTCGCGATACTGATATATGGTTTGGTGCCGAGGATATAGGCCAATGCCTCGCATCCACCCACTTCGATAATTTTGCATATTCCTGCATTGCTTATTTGAGAGCCATTGATCCAATTCACGACCGTCATGCGTGGCTGTTCAAGAACAACGCCGCCACGATATGACGGCTTTACTTCAGGCGCCACCTCTTCAAGCCACTTTTCGAGGCGTTTACCGCGTGCTTTGTCAGAAGCCGATTTTGGATTAGGAGGCATTATAGTACTTTTCAAAGTGCTTGAGTCGGACGGTAATTGTTCCTTTCTAAAAATTATGACCAAATCAGGGCAAAAAAACTTGACCACCTATGGTCATAACGTTATCGTCCTTAATGGTTGAAAGGTGCTTCTAACCGATGAGGGAGGTTATGGGTAAAATACCGAACAAGCTACGCGAGACCATAGCGCGGAACATACGTGAGTCCGCTATGTCTCGGCTTGTACAGACTCATGGAGAACCTCCACCAACTGGGCGCGATTGCGAACGCCGGTTTTTTCGCATATGTTCCGGACGTGCGAATTGATCGTATGGCGGGACAGGAACAACTGGCTGGCGATGTCCGAATTCGCTAGGCCGCGCGCCAGCAGAGTAGTTACTTCCCGTTCGCGGTTTGATAATTCATATTTATTGAAAAAGCCATCGAGACCTGGTTTTATTCTCCGTGTCGCCGGAGAAGGGAAACCGATTGTTTTTGTACTGACGACGAAGATGAGAAACGCGGCGAGGCACAAGAGAATCATAAGACTATATTGGTGATCGTCGAGGCGCAGTTGTTTATATGAAACAAGGCCGGAAACTATAGTCGCCGCATAGGGGAGAACCACGGCCAGTCCACGATAGCGGGGCGTTTTCGTGAGCTTTGCCAGGGCCAGTGTCATGCATACATGGACAACGGTTTGGCACCCGACAGCGAGGTATGGAATGCTGATCGCATTCACCGCCTCCCGGTCCAGAACCGCCATGCCGGCCATGGCCAGGCAGAGGACGGCGCACAGCCGGACCATACGGATAAATCCCGTTGTGAAGTCACGCCGAAGACTCCAGCCTGCAAGAATAAGCATCGCGGGCGCGGCAATGCGCGGCGCCAGCAGGCTGGCTTGCGCCCACTCGACAGGGAAAGATCCAATCCAGCCGGAGAGAAGGCCAAGGACAGCGGCGATGAGAAACGTGTTGACTGTCAGGATGGCAAACGGCCGCCACGCGACCGGCTGGCTTTCTGTTGCTTGGACAGTATGAGGCAACGCGCCCCACGTAACACATGCGAAAGCGGCCGCCACGTTCGCGGCAAGCACCAGGCCGACAGACATGTACAACGCGAAAGGCGATCCGCCGCCAACCGCGACGATAATTTCCTTGCCTGCCATTCCCGCCAGCCAGGCCAGGACAAAGCGGTCGACCCATTTCTCCTGTGGCGTCAGGCAAAAAAACAGCCAGAACGACGTTGCCGCCAACGCACCTTGTCCTATTTGAACCGTGCTTCGGACCAGCCAATCATTAAGCCAGCCGTGTACTCCCGGTAACCTGACAGCCAGTCCCGAAAGTATGCATAAGCCAACAAGAATGCGGCCTTTCTTCCCTGCGTCGAAGAAAACCGGCATGAGGATCGAAAAAAGAAGAACGCCAATCAGATGGGCCAGGGCGGCGGCGGTTATGCCGGTGAACGGTTCGGGGCGGGACTGCATAAGTTCGAACGAGGCAAGAAATCCGCAGCCGTATAGCGCCATGGCCAGGAAAGCCGGAACTTCAGTCTTCTTCATTGGAACCGCCTTGAGCCATGGCGACGAAACCGCGTCGGCCGTCGCATCCGGTTTTGAGAACTATGCGCCTGACATAGGTGTTGACGGTGTTGGTCGAAAGACCAAGCTGTGCGCCAATATGATCGGCAGGCATTCCCGCCGCGAGCAGTTCGCCAACCTGCCGTTCCCGTGGTGAAAAACCGTAGCGGTCGCTTATTTCATGTATGGCATTCCGGCCTGAAGTGGCCGCGTTGCCGTCCGCCGCCATCGTGTCGAGGAGAACCGGGTCGAATGATCCGGCTTCGGATAAACCATGCGGTGAGAAGGTGATTTTTCTGCCGAAGGCATAGAAAGCCACCGCCACGAGAATGGCCGCCAGCGGGAGTGCTTCACCTTTTCCGATAACGCTTCGAAGCAGGAACGGAATGAAGAGAATTTCCGCCGCCTTGAGGGCAAAGGGGATTGTCACCGCCACGACCCGCCAGCGCCGGGGCGCTGTCTTTGCCACCGCGCAGACCACCATGGCGATAAAAAGATATTGCATCGGGCCGACCAGAATATAAAGAAAACGGATAACGAACAGGTCGGATGAGAAAAGCGAGAAGACAGCCATCGCGATATGGAGAAATCCGCACACAATAACTACCGGCCTGAACGCCCGGGCAAGGCCGTTATGAAAAAGCCACCCACCGGCCCCAAGAAAAACCACGGTCAAGGCGGTGGTGACGAGGCGATTGTCCTGAATCCGGCTGGCGGTATGGAACGGCAGGAACGCCCCGTTCACCATGCCATGAAGAAGATACAACAGCATCAGGAGCAGAACAAGCGAGCCGGTGGTGTGGAGATTTGCCGCGCCTTCGTCGCGGGTTTCAGGTGCTACCGTTTTGTTTTTACATCGCATCGACATCCATAAAGCGACGCCGAGAACCAGTGCGTAGACGACTGTGGTAAATATGAGTGTTCTATGGAGAAGGTCAGGACCGCTGGTCATTTTTATTCCGGCGAACACAATGCGGTACTGAATTTCGGCCAGGGCAAAACCCGTCGCCAAAGAGAAGCAGTACAGGGATGCCTGATGGCGATTTTGAACAAGGGTAAAAAACAGCCAATGAGCCATCACCAGGAGAAAACCGCTTCCCGTTTGCAGTGCGGCCCTGGCTGACTGACCCTGCCATGCGTCGAACAGGTATAGTCGTACTCCGGACGCGGCGAGGATGAAAACAGCGAGGAAAACAAACCTCTTCCACATCGCGCCGGACGGGACGTCGCCCGACGGATCCCGCCTGGTCGCAACCGACACCGCCACGCATCCCGCGAGTATCCCAAAACAATACCCGGCGGCGGCAAGAAGCAGTTCCTCCGGAAGGAATTTACGTGTCAGCATCAGGTGTATGGATTGCGTTGCGTGGAACTGGTACAGGGTCATGCCAATGCAGGCCAGCCAGGGAAGTAGATGATTCATTGATCGCTCCGCATATAAGAATTGCAATGATACTATTTCATTCACGGTGAAAATGCAAGAAAGGTCCGGAAGGTGTTTTTTTGGTGTAATTCGTTATTTCTCAACGATTTTTCCGAAGTAATCACATCAAATGTTACATGTCACATTCCTGCGTGATTTTCTTAATGCGTAGAAGGTTTTGATTCGGGGTCGGGAAAAACACTGATTGCACCGCGCTTTTTTAAACGCTGTGTAAAGGCTTGTTTCTTTGCGGATTATGGCGTGACGTTATCTTCATCGAACCGGGTCGACATTTCGATAGGTGGCGCACATCATCGGTAGAGACCTTTGCTATGGGCAAGGCAATCCAGTCCAGTTTATTTCGTTTCTCGATCTAACTTTTACCGTGTTCAGGACTTACCAGGGCCAAGTGAACGCTGTTACGTTGTAACAGGTGGCGTGGTTTCTCTTGCCGATCTGGTTCGTGCTGGAACCAGGTGGGTTCTCATTTATTATGTCCTGGACCGAATTGTGAAGTTCTTGTCTATTTTTTATACGTGAAAGGGTGAGTAATGAAAAAGTCGATGGCGGTTTTGTCTGCGGTTCTCCTGGTGTCCCTGTCCTGCTTTGGCGGCGAGAGGGAGGAGTATACCTATCTCGACGGAGTCTATTCGTTTTCGGTGCCTTCCGGCTGGACCGTCGTGGGCGATGAAGAATCCTTTACCGGGATCACCATTTCTCCCCGTACCAATATGGAGTCCCACGTCCTTATCCATTCACCCAATCCCCATGTCGGGGCGGACGAGCTTGACGGACTTATTGGTGCCTACCTGGCGGCAAAATTCGCTATTCTGGGCGGGGGCGACGTGGACGAGGTTGAACAGGAAGACGGGATCCTGAGCGCCGCGTACACGACAAAGCTCAAAGGCAAGGAGGCGGTCGGCTGCGCGTTCGCGTTTATGAGTGGGGACTATGCCATTCTTATCGACGCACAGGCGCCCGGCGACGACAACGTCTTTCTTGGTAATTTTGAATCAGTCATCGAATCTCTGGATGTTGATCCCAAAACGGTACAACGCTACGCGGACGAACTGGATGCCATTGGCGCAAAGATGCTTGAAGAAATTGCCGCAACCGCCGGGCTGTAAAAAGAACGTAATATTCTGTGCGCTCATAACCGGTTAATCGGTGACCTACCCGAAAGGGCAAGGCAGAGCAATGTTCACCCAGCAAGATACGCGATGGGCCCGGAAGATCTATCCTTACCCTGCACCAGCCGATTGATAACGGGTTTTATCGCCGGCCTCGTTTTCTTGAAGAAGCGCGTGGCTGTGGAATTTACGGCCATGCGCTTCGTGTTTTTTTATTTGTTGAATATGCATCCAAGGAATCTTCCGACGGTAGAAGAGGCTTGTTTTTCGTAGTCGTGCATCGTATTCTTACATTGAGTATTAAAAACACGCATGGTCGTGCTAAGGAGCAGGTACGACATTAGCGTTTCACGCTACACCCCGGTTTTTGCACATTGCCTCGGAGCAAAATTGAATATGTCTGAAATAGGCGAGTTCCTGAATGTCCCCGGAATACGTGGGTTGAATAGAGAAGAGAAAGAGAGGGTCTCGTACTTCTTGAAAAGCCCAGGAAAAAGTGAGTTTTTCATTCTCCTCCAGATGCTCGGCAAGGCTCCGGCGGAAGTTCGTGGCATGATGATAGATGAGTATATACGCCGGTTCGGCTTGGAGGCACACTCCGACGAAATAAGAAGCGCCTTTCCTCCCAAATATTCTTGGCGAACTTTGGATGTTGCACTTGCAAAATATGCCGGATCGATGGACGCGAAGGAACATCTGCTCTTTTGGGATAAAATGCGGTATGTCTTTTCCGCCCTCCCGCAGCGAAATGACGATGGAGTAAAGCACGACGACACAACTGAAGACAGGAAGAACACATCGAAACGTGTGTGGAGTTATACGACGTGCGAACTATGCTGGCGGCGTGTTGCCTATAATTCGGGAGAGTATAGAAAAACCGGAAGTCTATGTTTCAAACATAATCTCCCGTCAATGCACCCGGTTTATCGAAAGCACCGCCGTCTCATAAAGCAACTTTCACATGAACAACAACCAGTTGTAAACAAGCTGATGGCATTAACTGAAAACGACCCGTCGAAAGGTGATTTAAAGGCTCAGTCAATTTTCCAATTAACTGCGACGGATGGCTGCCTACCGCATCTGGCGGCGTACCTGAACGGCATCGGTCACGATGGCACTATTGAAAGTCTTTTATGGGCTTTTCACGGACCTGCGTCAGACATTACGTGTTCTCGGTACAGGGAAACATTGGATGAGTATATTACTCGTACTCTTGAGGCACGGGATATTCTCGAGCCGACGCAATTCATGCCTGCCTTCAGTATGGATGAATTGAGCCGCGCCGAAGCGTTATTGACCCTTCTCGAACGGGATGGACGCATCAAGTAGTTAAAGAATGGTCTTAATTACAGCCTTTTATATACACTTAACATTCAGTTAACTCTTTTTTAGCACCCCACAGGCCAATTCGCATGACACACGAATATCAAGAGAATACATAGGACTGCCTTCCATATAAAGCTAAATCCGCCAAGGCTTATGGGCCGTTGGCGGACCTTAGCGTTTTTAGTGTCGGTTCCCCGCCAGGACTGTGATTGAATTTATATCCTTTGTAATGTAAGTTTTTACGTGAATTGAAGGCATCGCAAAATACCTACAAAATACCTGCAAATCAGGCGGCTGTAGTGGTTCGAGTGCGAATTACTTGATACCTTGAACTATTGTACATTATATTTTACTAGGCGTAAACTTATATTGCCAAAAGAAGCATTTCTCATCGTGTGAATAACAAACTCTTACCCAGTAGCGTTTCTTCACCTGTCAGAATTAAATTATACTTTACGGGCTTTCATTATGGTTTTATCATTGAATTTACAATAAGAGGGAAAAGCCATGCTCGACTTGAACACGTTACTGACATGCCTAACGTTGGGGGAGAAAATCTCAGAGTATATGGGATTTACTCGATCCTTAGGTGTAGAGATACACGAATTAAAGGAATCTAACCTTGCTGCAGGGTTTATGCTTCTAAGGGATGCTGAAAAAGCAAAAGATTCAAACCGTTTATTAAGCGATGCAAGATTGTGTTTCACAAAAGCAATCTCTTTGGAAAGGGATGAAAGGGCTCTCGTATCATATATAGGATTGGCGTTATGTTATAGTTCATTGGGTGATATGGAAAATTATCTATCTGCGCTGGAACGGGCATCGCTAGTTAAGCTTGGTGATCAAGGATTGCTTCGACGATGGTTTAATAAAGATGAAATCGAAAAAAGAAAAATCCGTCTTTTTCACGTGACAAATAACATTCGTGATGCAATAAATGCCGAAATTGATAGACAGGAAGAAAGCATTAAGGCCGAAATCGAACGACTACAACTTAAGCTTGAGGAAACAATAAAACGTAGGCCAAAAGTTGAGGTCTTTTATCAATCAGCAATTAGCCGTGGTAAAAAACAGGAACTGAGGAATCAAAAACCGATACTTTCCACCCCAGATGAAATATATAAGTATAAAAAAGGTGTATTCTTAAAGCAGCTGAGTATCATTAGATCTATAGATAATAAGCTCGAAAAGGAGTTCCATCATTTTGATGAAAATGCTGTCAAAAAAGAGATCGACAGCATCGGAAATCTGTATAATAGTTATCATGAGCTTCAAAATTTCGTTCAATAAAAGTGAGTTTCATTAATGCATAAATACTATCAGTCTTTATGCGAACGAGATTTTCCATCTATAAGAGCATTGTAAAGATATTTATCAAAATATCCCCGCATGAAAAAGTTTAATCCCGGTATCGATGGATTAGGGAAGGCGATGATCTTCTCAATTGTATTGCTAAAGTCATTGCATGCTGCAATTGTTTTTAGGACGATATTATGCAAAAGCGGCTTTAGAGGAACCAAGTCGTTCGGGCGAGATTCTGAATCAAACCATATCCCTAAATCACCCAAAGGGCTAACATTCTTTTGAATTAAAAAATCCTCATCCCCAGGAAAAACTGCTTGTATCGGTTCACCTCCATGTGCGATTTTATCACGTGTTTGCCGCATTAGGCAGAAAAAAGCAGATTGGCGATGATAATAGTCGGCAAGTGGTAATGGGAGATTAAACCTCTCCTGAATGGCTTCTCTTGACGCAGGTTTGTTGTCAACCAAAACCATTCTAGAGAATGTATCTTTCAGTTCTCTTTTTTTTATATTTTTATCTATTAATTTTACAGTACTCCACAGGCGTTGAATAATTTCTTGAAGCAAATCGAAAATGCTTCGGCATAAGAAAAGCAAATACTCAATTTCTGTAGATACTAGTCGGTGAAGTCCTTTACCTAGCTGCTCTTTGCTATTATTGAGATGGTCTACCTTTGCCAAGGATGCAGATAAATTAAATATGTCGTCAACTATACCTGAAAAAGGCAGTAGTATCTCTTTACGATTGGCCCTTTGTGTTAAAAAGTTGAGAAAGTGAAAGCTAGGGTCTGTTTCCTTTTCGGCTTTATCGCCAAAGTATGTTGCTTCCGAAGGTCCAATTATCTTCAGTTCAATTATTTTTTCACTGGCATCGATCCACATCCTCCAATTATTGTCTACATAAAAGGTTGTGGTGGCTAAAAAACGTCCCCTTAGCTCAGTTGAGTCAATATAGGGTATTAATGATAATTGCTCATAAGGTATATATGCCATTTGATCACCATGGGATAAGCTCTAAATCTAAGAACGGCAACCTAAATATAATGGTTTGAAGGATTAAAAATCTGACTCTGAGTGGCCATCGCACCATCCACAACCATAGAAACCAGTTGGTTCATCAATCGATCCCGCAAATACTTCAGCACAGTGCTCACAAATATGAATATCGCCTTCATTGAAAATTTGAAAACAATCTAGGCAGCGATATTGTTCATCTGAGATTGGAAACACAGTACCTTGTTTTCCGCAGGATCTACATGAAATACTTCTTTGGTCGCATTTTTGCGCGATACTATCCACATACTGTTGGATTAAATGCTCATGGGGAATCCGTCTTAGACATTTTCCACACTTAAATTCTGGAGGAAGAAACCCCAAGCTTTCTATCACAAAATGATTATCATGTTTACATGAATCGCACCTGAGGTTTACATGGATGTCCATCGATCTACATACATCGCAGTAATATGACATTACAACCTGAGAATAAGGGTTATCTTCAGGACGTTTTGATTTATAAGAACAAACACCACATTTCCAAATTTTAATCCTTCGCTTTCTAAATGGCTCTCTTATAGCTTCTGTAGCTTCAAATACGTTCTTGAGACGAGCAGGATTTTTCCTAAACTCATTATCTAAGGAGAAAAAATCATCTAGATGTTTTTTAAATACGACACTCCACTGGTTGTCAATAAGATCATATAAATGGTGCCAAGCGAGTAGTTGTGCTCTTGCTATATCCTCCCTCCGTATGTCATCCGCCATATCAGGTGAATAACAATGCATTGTTTGGTTCCTTATTTTTGTAATCGGACCGAAAGACTTGACTACTTCCGATTTAAAATCTGATGGAAATATTAGCTGCATCCGTGTTAATAATTTGTTCATGCTAACACTAATGAATCCAAAAGATTCAAGCTGTGCTTGCTTCGTTCTGTCCATATCCTCAAGAAGAAGCGTCCAATGTTCATGGTGTAATCTGGCCTTGAGTGTTAGTTCAAGGCCAGTTGCAAAATTCATGACTGACTGATTGATATCCGTGTCATAACAAGAAACTGATTTTTGAAAATTGGCAATCGCATTACGTACTATTCCATGAAACGCGTCTCTTTTCATGATAATTGGCACTGTTGATTTTGGCTTTTTGCGACGTCTCATTTTGACCCTTCAGATTGAGCATTAACCTCAGAGCTCACTTTATCGTGTGTGCGTATCCTGATCACGCGCCGAAGGCGCACCCGCTCAGTAGTTGGTGTCGAAAGCGGCACAGCCGCGTCGACACACTTGCCAAGCACACACCTCGGAATTGGCGATCGCTGTACTGTGGCCGCCACAACCTCTATCAATAAACCGACGCCGTACAAAGAACGTTATACTAAAAGCCCAATTCAACCTCACAAAACCGAAAGCCCCCGAATCCGTGGCTATCGTCCTTCGAGCAACCAGTCCCAGGTCACCTCTTTGTTGTCCACCGCGTATTTCAGGCATTCCCGTGCCACTTGTGCCATGTCATGGCGCCATCTGTAAACGCTTGTTTGCTTGACTCCTAGCTCGCCAGCGATCCTTGCCTGTGAGATGCCAGGGAACAAGGATAAAAAGCGTTTGTTTATAGCATGACGATTCAGTGCCTTGGGTCTTTTGCCCCTCCGCTCCTGTTGGTATTGAGGCACTTTACCATCCATCAGCCAATCCCAGCTGACGCAATATTTATCCACCGCCTGTTTCAGATATTCCAAAGGGATCGGATTTATCCCCGATTTCCAGCGGTTGGCCGTCGACCGCGATACTCCGTATATTTTCGCTAACTGTGCAGAGCGAACCGCAGAGTGGCACACTGCAAACCGTTCGTATATTGCAATTTTATTGAGCATGTAAAGTTATTCTCAAAACGTTGCAGAAAAAGTGTTGACATTGACCGATGAGGCTGTATGATAAAGCGATACAGATTCGCGTGATCATGGTCGCGTCATCGATATTTATCACCGTCCCCAATCCCCGTTGATTGAGGGCAAAATACAATAACTCCAGCAAAACCATGCCGGTTTTGTTGGAAAGTGTGTTGCCACATCAAAGCAGGCGGTCCCTCAAAAGGGAATGCCGGATCTTACTATTATAAACCGCATCAAAGATGCTGGCAATTTGCAATTGGGTGAGCGCACAGGCGGCGGGGTGGTCTCCACCGACGGGGGATTCTAATTGACGGGCAAACACCATGGGGAAAATACCGGACGAACTACGCGCGACAATCGCTCGGAATATACGCGCGTGCAGAATGAAGAAATATCCTGGCCGCGGAGGCGGCAAAAACTGCGCTGCGGGGTTTTCCGAATATATTGAAAAGAACGTATCTCCACAGCAATGGTCACCCTGGGAGACTGGCAAACGCACGCCAGATGAAATGCGGCTCCAGCAAATTGCCGAGTTTTTTGGCGTAACTGTGGAGGATCTGCGGAGGGATAAGCGTTCACCGCCGCCGGTATCGCCGACATTGTCGCAAGAGACTTCGTCGGGAGAGCAGGGCAAGGCAAACACGCTTGAGCCAATTCCTGGCATCGATATTCCACCGCCACCGGGGTGGCAACCAGACGCGCCGGGAAGTCCGGCAAGTTTTTTCTGGCTGGCTCGTCACTTTCTCTCTTTGCTGCAATCGCATGGATTGAGAATTGATAAGCAATGCCTTGATTATCTTGCCGATGCCATGAGACATCGGCCACATTGAACCGAACAATACGCCAGCGACCGTAAAAGGCCGCTGGCGTGTTTTATCTGCTCATGCCGCGAGGCTTTTCTCGTTGCTCCAGCGTCACCTCCTGCCGCCGTTCAAGGTATTGTTCAAGCTTTCGGTAAGCGGCTCCAAGTGCCGATACAGCCCGCTCAAGCGCGTCAATTGCAGTTCGAAGTCGGTCACTTTGCTTTCCAGCCTCCTGATCTTCTCGTCCTGGCTCTGACGTACCGTCGTTGATTCCGTCTCGATTCGTTCGAGACATTGCAATGCTATCGTTTCCAGTTCGCTTTTGTTCATGATTTATTAGTCCTTCAACTTGATTGCCGGTCGGCCCCGGAGAGTGTGTCCCGGTTCGCTCCCAATCGGGGCCGTCACGTAGCGACTGCCGTCCATCTCCAAAACCGCCACCCCCGACGATTGTTCCAGTAACATTCCCAACGTTCCGTTCAATGCTTCCACCGCCTCTGCTACTCTCAGCTGTTCTTCGCGCTTCGCTTGGCATTGGCTCTCCAATGCCGTCAATACCGTCCGGTAGCTGTTCAGATGCCATTCCCCGGCTTTCACCAGCCCCCAGCCGCCCGCCAGCATTCCGAACAATTTCGCCATGCTCAAGGATGACTGACAAATCCATTTCTTGCCGAAGGCGAACCGCAAAATCCTGTAATGGGCCGTCACGTCCTTCTGTACGGTCATAGCCTCCTGTGCCAAAGCGTCCGAGATTGTATGCAGCACGTTTGTCGATGATTCCTGCAAGTTGTTGCTTAAGGTCTGCAATTGTTCGGTGAATACCTTCTCCGTCTCTATCCGTTCCTGTTCGGCCTTCTCCTTCATGCGCTCGGCCAAAGTTTTCAAGTGTCCATCCTGCTCCATAGATGCCTCCTTTCAGGCGTATTTTCTCGCCGCTGTCCGGGTCTTTGACGGTAATGTAGTCTTTGCCCTCGCGGTTGATTTCTAGCCCCGCCTCCCGCAATGCCGTCACCACGTCCGCCCGGTCGCGGACAGTGCCGGTGTCCAGCTTGGCCTTGATATAGTCGTTGATGCTGTCCCGCGCTTTCTCCTTTTCGTTGCGGGTCGGATTCTTACCCCATCGGATAAGCCGCGCCTCCATGAGGTCGGCTGTCGATGGCACGAACAACCGCGCCCGCTCCGGGTCGTCGGGTCGCGTCCATCCATGCCGTGTGTTATCAAGGTCGCGGAATGGACCGAACTCTTTCTCCCAGCCGGGCGGAAACGCGTTGAACGCCTTGCCAGTGGAAAGCTCCATGCGGGGGATGACGAAATGCAGCTCGTGATGTCCGGCATGGGAATGCCGTACCCACAAAATATTGTATTGGTCGGGCTGCATCCCGGCGAAGGCGACGGCCTCGAAATTATTCATGACCTGTATTTCCTGCTCTGGCGTAATCGTGTCCTCCGGTCCCCATGAACAGACGCCCGCCGTAAACTTCCATTCACGGTTGATGCTGTCGATAAGGGCGCGGGTCATGTCCGGATCACCCCGCAACACCACCGGGGGATTCTCTTTTCTTCCATGATAATCGAGCCGCATGAGGTAGCGCGTCGGTCCGAAGCCGTCGCCTTTGCCCTGGGGGAATGGTTTAATCATCATTGCCGGGTTCCTCCATCGGCGGCGGTCCTGCGACTACGTTCACGGCGTCCACCAGACGCGCCAACCACAAGACAACCTCCAAGGCCGGGGCCGCAGTCTTCCGGGAGTTTGCCCAACGGGCAAGCTGGTTGATGTTGGAGCCGATGCGGGAGAGTTCCCGCAATCGGTCCCTGTCGGTACTGGTTTGGCGTACGCGGTATCCAGTCAAACGAAAACGCACCAAATCGGAAACAGTCATGCCCGCCTCGCTGGCTCTGGCACGAAAGTCGGAAAATTCCGATTCGGTGACGCGCACCTTTATGAAATGATCTCTATTCATGGTCACCTCCTTTGAGCGGCGTCGCCGCTCTGACGGACAAGCGGTAGCGAGTCCGACGGGGGGATGCAAGGGGGGAGTTCCCCGCCTTGCCCAGCTCCCATTGTGTCCTGTGGGCACAATGGGTATGCTGGCTTAGTGCCGTAAGACGGCACTCGACCGCGCACCGAAGCCGCCCTGTAGGCGGCTGAACGGCGGGCGCGGGCGTATGCGTTGCTATTCATGCAATGCCCTCCATACTGATTTGGGCTGCCAATGGCATAGTTATTATGGAAGGGGCGGAAAAAACGGATAATCCGGTATATGCGGAGAGTGCGATATAATGGAAACAAACCCCGTCCCGCAATACACCGGATTGCACATCCGTAAACGGTGTTATTTCTTCCCGTCCTCAAGCAGTCGCACGAATTTAGGCGGGCGACCGCTTTTCCCCTGGATCCGTTG
>Ga0192243_10559_pt1 | contig 13324 bp, 10 predicted proteins | sample Koala_Koa27_K3_FD_131233 | JGI IMG/M metagenome (GOLD analysis project Ga0192243, IMG submission 131233) | Enriched cells from koala feces incubated with labeled cellulose particles, San Francisco Zoo, California, United States - Koala_Koa2-7_K3 ... | reverse complement strand
ACCGCAATATCATCGACCTGCAGCAGGGCGACTATGAGGGGCTTGACCAGATGAATATCGCCAAGCCATTCTGCAAGGCCGCATACCGTATCAACCGGCCCGAAGACGTCGCGGTCGGCATCGCGCGCGCGATCCGCGCGGCGGTATCTGGACGCCCCGGCGGCGTCTATCTGGATCTGACGACGGCGATGCTGGAGACTATCGTCGACAAAGGCGAAATAGAGAAGAACTTCTTTGTCACGAAGGTCCCAGCCGCCGGCGCGGCCCCCTCTCCGGAGTCGGTGGAGGAGGCGCTGACGCTGCTTGCCGGCGCCAAGCGGCCGCTGATGATTTTAGGCAAAGGCGCCGCCTACGCACAGGCCGACGGCGACATCAGGGCGTTCATCGAGAAGACCGGCATCCCGTTCCTGCCGATGTCGATGGCGAAGGGGATTTTGCCGGACGACCATCCGCAGAGCGCCGCGGCCGCGCGCTCGCTGGTGATGGAAAACGCGGACGTCGTAATGCTTGTCGGAGCGCGTCTCAACTGGATGCTGAACCACGGCAGGGGCAAACACTGGAATCCCGCCGGCAAGCTCATCCAGCTGGAGATCGACCCCGTAGAGATCGACAGCAACCGTAAGATAGACGCCCCCGTCGTCGGCGATATCTGTTCAAGTATGAAAATGCTGCTTGCGGGGCTTGCCAAGCACGCGGTGAAGGCCGCCCCCGATTGGTGGACGATGATAGAGGCCGACAAAAAGAAAAACGACGCGAAGATGGCGGAAAAGCTTAACAAGCTCACAAGCCCGATGAACTATTTCAACGCGCTTAACGCCGTCAACGAGGTTCTCAAAAACCACCAGGATATCTATCTTGTCAACGAGGGCGCGAACACCCTTGACGACGCGCGCAACGTTATTGAGATATTCAAGCCGCGCCACCGCCTTGACTGCGGCACCTGGGGAGTCATGGGCGTCGGACTCGGTTTTGCCGTCGGCGCGGCGCAGACCACGGGGCGGCAGGTCGTAACGATCCAGGGCGACAGCGCCTTCGGCTTCGATGGCATGGAGGCCGAGACCATCTGCCGCTACAAACTTCCGGTGACGATCATGGTCTTTAATAACGGCGGTATCTACAAGGGAGACAGCCCCAACCTTTCCGGCGGTTCCGACCCGTCGCCGACGACGCTCGATCCGAACGCGCACTACGATAAGATCATCGAAGCGTTTGGCGGAGACCCATACTTCGTCAGGACGCCGGATGAACTGAAAAAGGCGCTGGAGGCGGGGCTTTCCTCCAAGAGGCCGACGCTGATCAACGTCGTCATCGACCCCTCCGTAGGCACGGAAAGCGGACATATCGGCAACCTTAATCCGAAGGTGACCGGTACGCATTAACTCCCCTGATCGTTGGGCGGGAGCGTAAAAAATAATAAAACGGCCGCGGCTGAGAAGAAGTCGGAAGCCTCTATCCGCCGCGGCGATATAAAAATAAAAAGGGGGATGTCCCTATGTGGAATATAATTATAAAAGACCTGCTGCCAATAATCGTCATTATGGCGCTGGGTTACTATTCTGGTAAAAAGGCATACTTTACGGACGAAGACTCGCGGGCGTTCAACAAACTGGTTCTGAACTACGCCCTGCCCGCGGCCCTCTTTGTCTCCATCGTCAAAGGCAGCCGTGAGATGCTCTTCTCCGACCTGAAGCTCTTCCTGATAAGCCTTGTGGTGATCATCGGCCTTCAGTTCTGGGCATACTTCTCCTGTCAGAAGTTTTTCCACCATACCAAGGCGGAGGCGGCTATAAGCAGCCTGATCGGCGGCGCGCCGACCATCGGATTTCTCGGCTTCGCCGTGCTTGAACCGATCTACGGCGCAAGCACGACCGTCGCCCTTGTCGTCGCCGTCGTCGCGATCGTCGTCAACGCCATCGCCATCCCGATCGCCCTATTCCTGCTCAACCCCGGCGGCAAAAACGGGCAGAAGGCGTCGCACGCCGAGGCGTTTGTAAACGCGATAAAAGAGCCTGTCGTTCTGGCGCCTATTATCGCGGTGATCATTGTGCTGGCCGGCGTACATTTCCCCTCCGAATTCGACCCGATCTTCCAGCTTATCGCCAAAGCGAACGCCGGCGTCGCCGTCTTTGCCGCGGGCCTTACGCTCTCCTACCACGCGTTCACCATCAACAAAGAGGTCATATACAACTCCGCGGTAAAACTTATCCTGATGCCATTGGCGATGCTTGTTCTTGGCAAAGTGCTTGGCATGGAGCCGGATAAACTGCAGATGCTCGTACTCTGCGGCGCCCTGCCGCCGGTATTCTCGGGCATCATAATCGGCAGCAGATACCAGACCTACGTGCAGATCGGCACCTCCTCACTGGCGGTCAGCACGATACTCTTTGCCGTGACCGCCCCGTTATGGATATATGTGGCGCGTATCTTCTGCTGATATGTGAGACAAAATCAGGCATGACAGGCGATACTGTCCGAATGTTAAGACCGCTCCGCGGCAGCAGGGCGGCCTTATTTTTATCTGTCGGGCCGATAGCGCGGCGGAATACAATAAGCCTTGCCATCGTTCGCCATGACGGTCCATATCTTTTTGCCGCCGCCTATGTTAGAGTAAATATGTCGCGTAATGTAAAGCGAAATATTTTTTGCTGCGTGGAGGAAGACGATGGCAAGGGTATTATGTTTTGGTTCAATGAATATCGATTATACATATAAGGTACGTCATTTCGTAAAAAAGGGAGAGACCATCTCCGCAGATTCCCTACGCATCTTCAGCGGAGGGAAGGGGCTGAACCAGGCGATAGCCCTCTCAAGGGCGGGGGCGGAGACCTGCCACGCCGGCTGTATCGGTGAGGACGGCCTGTTTTTGCTGAAAGAGCTGGAGGCCGCGGGCGTCGATACCGGATACGTTCGCGTGCTGGGAGATGTGCGGACGGGCAGCGCGGTCATTCAAAACGACGCGGAGGGCGATAACTGCATCATCCTGTACGGCGGCGCGAACCGCGCCGTGACGCGGGAGCAGGCGGATACAGTCCTGGCCGGTTTTCAAAGCGGCGACTGCCTTGTCCTGCAAAACGAGATAAACGAGATCCCATACATCATCCGCCGGGCGCATGAGAGAGGGATGCGGGTGGTGCTGAACCCCTCCCCGATGGAGGTCTCGGTCCTGGACTTCCCCCTGGAATATGTGGACTGCTTTATGCTGAACCGCGTAGAATCGGCGCAGCTGCTGGGAATTGAGAACGAGCCGCCCGCGGCGGAGGCGGAACTTATGGCGGCGCTGAGCGAAAAATTCCCCGCCGCCGAGATCATCCTGACGTTGGGTGAGCGTGGCTCAGCTTATATTGGCGGCGGCGAGATCGTGCGCCAGCGTCCCTATCACATAAAAATGGTCGACACGACCGCCGCCGGAGACACCTTCGCGGGGTTCTTCATCGGCGGCAGAATGAGAGGGCTTTCAGTGCCGGAGGCGATGGACCTGGCCTCCAAAGCGGCGGCTTTGAGCGTAACCAAGCCGGGGGCCTCTCCCTCGATCCCAACGCTGGCGGAGGTCACGGAGTATTTTTCGTAAATACCGCGCGGCTCACTGCCATAAAATCATTCCTATTTTCAAGATATCATTCGTTGGCGGCACGGCGCTGTATGGCTGGGCCGCCAATGTTGTAATGTTTACGCTATTGTATATATCTGGCCTGTGTAAAAGCTTTATTTTTGCGCAATTAATAATATAAATAGAGATTCCTGTTTTTACGTGACTATCTATGCGTTGTTATTGGATTTTTGTACATAATGCCCAATTGACACGAAGTCTTAGATAATTATAATATTTTGTAATAAGTAAAAAATAAGCTTATTTTTTACTTATTACAAAAATATGATTCAGGAGGGTGACTTGTTATGCGTGAGTTTAAAATCCAAAGGGCTAATAATATGCCTGTGCAGTCTCCGTTGGTTCCTGAGCCGATGGTACCGTATAGCTGTAAAAACAGCAGGACGGTCTATGCTATGTGCGAGGTTGACGAAGATACTATCCGCAGGCACCTTGCTCCTACACCATTTGAATATGTTAACAACATTTGTATGATTTATGTAAATGACTTTACTGAGAGTCCTGAATTGCCATATATGGACTCTGGAATAATTTTTACGGTCAAATATAAGGATATATACGGTGGATGCTATATGTATGAATGGGAAGATAACGACGTAGCGATCGCCACTGGCAGATATTGGGGTTATCCAAAGAAATATGCCCGTATGTCACTGGAAAAAAATGGTAACATCATACGCGGCACAACAACAAGAAAGGAAGTCCGGCTTATAGACATTGAACTGGACTGCTCTAAGCCTTTGGAGAATGTACCAAAGCTGCACACCACATATCCGCACCTCAACCTTCTGACAATCCCCAGACCTGACGGTCCTGGAATCTTCTCGCAGCGCGTTACCGCAAGGGACAATTCTTCTACCTGCAAGACTCTTTCGAATCAGTATGCAGAGGTGAATGTCACGCTTAACAGTTCTGCCAATGACCCTATTGGAGATTTTATGCCTCTTAAGGTTCTTGGTGGAGGCTATTCAGTAACCGATTTTCTCGCTACGATGGAAAACGGTTGGGCGAAAGTTATCGATACGCTTGTTTAAGCTATTAGTGTGTATGGCGGGGCTTTTGCCCCGCCGCTCAGTATTAAAAAACCATGAACGGGGGGATTATGTTGGAAAGAAAAGGTTTCTTAACGGTGTTCATTCTCTCGGGCGCTTATTTGGCCTATTTGGCAGGATCCGGTTTTGGCAGCGGACAGGAGATGATGCAGTATTTTACCTCATATGGTTACGTGGGGATACTGGGAATACTTATCAGTGCGGTGCTATGGGCCTCTTATGCGGCCTTTATCGTTAAAGATTCCAGAGATTTTGGTCTGACCTCTCTTCATCAGGTCTATCTGTTTTATTGTGGCAAGTACTTAGGAAACGCACTATTCTTCTTCTCGCTAGCCTACCTATTTTGCATGGCTAGTCTCATGATTGCTGGTGCCGGAGCGGCCTTTGCGCAATATTTTAATGTCGGCAACGAAATAGGGCGCATTATAATGACGGTGCTGGTTCTCATTACAGGGCTTCTTGGGATGAGAAAGACTGTTGATGTAATCGGTAGCCTCGGTCCGTGTATAATGGTTTTTGTCGTAGTAATCGCTGCTATTGCATTGGCAACAGGTTCCACAGGGCTTAACGCGGGCAATGAGTATGTGAAGAGTCACGAAATGCTGAAACCAAGTGGAAACTGGTTGTGGGCGGCGATAATGTATTTTTCTTATTGTATTCTCTTTCAGGCGGCCTATCTTTCTGGACTGGCCTCAACAAATCCAGCTACAACAAAGCAACTTACTCAGAGTGTGATTATCGGTGCTTCTATATATGTTCTGGCCTCCATTTTGATGATGCTGGCGTTTATTGCCAATGTCTCTATTCTGGATGGTATGGAGGTTCCCAATCTCTATCTGGGCAGCAGAATAAACCCGCTCTTAGGCGCAATCTATGGCGTAATCTTGGTGGCAGCGTTATATACCACCACCACGCCACTGGTTTGGTCTGTGGCAAATGTTTTCGCAAAAGAAAAGACAAAGGCATATCCGTGGGTGATCGTCGTTGTCTCTGTATTGGCATATTTTGGCAGCAGATTCAGTTCATTCTCTATACTTGTGAATGTCGTTACTAAAGTGGCCGCCTACGTGGGGATACTCTATATAGTTCCCGTTTTCTACGTCAAATTTGTCAAGAAGCCAAAACCGACGGCAAAAGTTTCCGCCTAAGCGTTTTGCTAAAACAGTTGGTTTTTTCCTCGTAAAGAGGTTACTCGGCTATATTTTGAGTATATCCCTTTGCGAGGAAATTATTTCTAAGAGGACACAGGAGCTCCGACGCCTAAAATCTCAGTTATCTCAGAGGTAGGATTGAAGAGCCTGTAAGGTACTTGGGCTTTATAGCAGATAGAGTCTCCTGTCTCCGCGTAATACATTTTCCCGTTATATTCAAATCCGAGTTTGCCGGAGAGGATGTATATAAACTCTTCGCTTGGGCAAGAGAGAAAAAGTCCTTCTGGTTCTTCGTAGTGTGGCGCGATTTTTATGATTGCCACCTGCAAATCCATCCCGCTTATATTGTTACGAAGAAGTTCATAGACCAGCGGCGAGTTGGGGCGTCCAAAACGAGGCCTGCTGTCGGCCTTTACGAGGATGTTCTCCTCCTCGTCCGAGGTAAAAAAATACACGACGCCGACATTATAAAACGCGGCCAGCTTTCTCAAAAGAGAGATAGATGGTTCAACCTTGCCTGTCTCAATCTGGCTTAAGTAGCCCGGAGACAACTCTGTGGCCTCAGCGACATCCTGTAGGCGCATGCCTGATTTTTTCCTTAGGTTTCTTAGCTTTTGGTGAATCATTGAATCGTCCTCCGTCTTCATTATCTGCTCAGTTATTATAATCTTGAAACCACGTTGCTGTAAAAATTGTTTTATCAGTTTAGATTAATTAAATTTGAAATTGCATCATAATAAGCTTAGATATTGTTTTTATTTCATATTTTTCATGTATAAAACTCTATTCACGTATAATTCAAACGTATAAAAACCTCGCTCTAAAGTCCGTGAAGATCACATTAAACGGCAACCATAATTTTACCCTCTGTATTTAATCAAAATGTTTCCAATAAGGCTTTACTATGTTATGCTACCTTATAAGGAGTAGATATTGAAAGTGAGCGGTCTTTTGGCGGACGGCGTCTTTAGAAGAGGGGGATAAAATGGGAGGACTTTGGGATCTGATAACGGCTAATCCGGTGATTTTCTGGCTGATCGTCGCGGTTGCCGCCGGAATTTTTGAGGCGGCGACGGTCGGGCTTGTCTCGATATGGTTTTCGATCGGCGCGCTGGTGACGATGCTGCCAGCCGCCTTTGGTATTGGTTTCAATCTTCAAATCATAGTATTTATCGCCGCCAGCGTCGTTGCGATGATCTTCACGCGCCCGTTTTTGAAAAACATCCTGCACGTGGAAAAAACTCCGACGAACGCCGACCTGGTGATCGGGCAGAAAGGGGTCGTGGTCTCGCCGATAGATAATATCCTGGAAAAGGGACGCGTCCTGGCGAACGGCCTTGAGTGGGCGGCGCGCAGCGCTGACGGGGCTAAACTTGATAAGGGGGCTGTCGTCCTTGTCAAAGAACTGCGCGGCGTAAAGCTGATAGTGGAAAAGGTTTCTGATAAAGAGGAGGAAAATTAAATGCTTTCAACAATATTTCTAACGTTCATTGTATTTGTGCTAATAATGATCGTCATGGCCAACGTCCGCATTGTGCCGCAGGGCAGCGTCTACGTTGTGGAACGGCTGGGGACCTACCTCTGCACCTGGGGCGCGGGGCTGCATGTCAAACTGCCATTTGTGGACCGCATCGCGAACAAGGTATCGATCAAGGAGCAGGTGGTGGATTTTGTACCGCAGTCGGTCATCACCAAAGATAACGTTACGATGCAGATAGACACGGTGGTATTTTTCCAGGTGACGGACGCCAAGATGCTTACCTACGGTGTGGAATATCCGCTCTCGGCTATAGAAAACCTCACCGCGACCACGCTGAGAAACATAATCGGCTCACTGGAGCTGGACCACACCCTGACCTCAAGAGACCAGATAAACTCCACCATTACGGAGACGCTTGACAAGGCCACCGATAAATGGGGCATCAAGGTCAACAGGGTGGAGGTCAAAAACATCGTGCCGCCTCAGGAGATCATGGCGGCGATGGAGCGCCAGATGAAGGCCGAACGCGAGAAACGTGAATCGATACTGCTCGCGGAGGGAGAGAAACAGAGCAAGATCCTCATCGCCGAGGGAGAAAAAGAATCGGCGATACTGCGCGCCGACGCCGTCAAGGAGCAGAAGATACGCGAGGCGGCCGGCGAGGCTGAGGCTATCCTCGCCATACAGCGCGCGGTAGCCGACAGTATCAAGATGCTCAACGAATCGGCCCCATCCAAAGAGGTGGTGGCGCTCAAGAGCCTCGAAGCCTTCGGCAAGGCCGCGGACGGACAGGCGACAAAGATCATCATTCCCTCGGAGATACAGGGACTCGCGGGGCTTGCCGCCTCGCTCAAAGAGCTGGTCAAAGAAGATCCCAAAGAGGCGAAGTAAAGCTGGACAAAAATATTTTTTAGATATAATGAATCCGATCTCGGCGGCCGTCTGTTTCGCGGCTGCCGAGAATATTTTTTGATTTAAAATGTAATTATTCTAGTCAACAGTATTTTTACTGTTCTTTTCCTCGATAAAAAGGCTATGCTTTGTGTGACGTTTGTTGTAGGCAAATATATGAAAATTTCTCGTTAAAGTATCGATTTGGGGAATACTTGAGAGATTCTGTGTCTGTCTGCGGCAGCTGTTCCGTTTTTTAGTACAAATAACTTTATATGGGGGAATATCTTTATGAAGATCGGACGTTCTTTATCCGTTCTGTGGATGGTTATTACTTTGCTGTTGTCTTTTTCTGCCTGTGGGTTTGCAGACGGGGGGGGGGACGCTTTCATTGAGATATCTAACATTAAGCAGCTTGAGGAATTTCGCGATAAAGTAAATTGTGCCGGCGGGAAAATTGTCAATGCCAAACTAGTGGCGGATATTGTTTTAGACGGTACTGAGTGGACTCCAATCGGAATCAACAGCAACCCCTTTAAAGGTACTTTTGACGGACAGGGATATTCAGTTACGGGAATGAGCATTGAGAATCCGGAGAATAATAGGGCTGGTTTTTTCGGTCTGATAGAAAACGCTGTTATAAAGAATCTCACAGTATCAGGTAATATCAATACTCCCGGCAAGTCTAATGTCGGTATGATAGCTGGAATGATGTCATACGCGAGCATAGTTGGCGGCGGCAGCCACATAGAAAATTGTGTGTCAGAAGGGACTATCGAAGCCCTATCTAACGCTGGTGGGATTGCCGGTTACTCTATGCCGAATGGGATTGATTGGGAAAAACCATATTATTAACTGTGTGTCGAACGTGAAATTGGAAACTGCCCCCAATAATACCAGTGAGAATAATGCAGGTGGTATCGTTGGACAATCTTCGTTCACCATAATAGCTAACTGTATGGCAAGTGGAAGCATTTACGGATATGGCGAGAAGAGCGGCGGTATAACAGGCTATGCGTATAGTGGAACACAGATAATAAACTGTATAGCAAACGTAGATGTGGATGGTGCATCGTGTGTAGGCGGTATCAGCGGTTTTAATAATCATGATAGGGCAATAAGTAATATAACTATTGCGAATTGTGTTGCGGAAGGTAAGATAACTGGTACTAAAGCAACTTCGTGTTATGTTGGCGGTATTTCTGGAAAACAGACAAATACAAACAGCACAATTAAAAATTGTTTCTTTACTGGTACGGTAAAAGGAGCGACTTCTGATGTAGGTGCCATCGTTGGAAACACTTGGGGAACGATAATAAATTGCGGATGGTTAAAGAATGGCCAATATGAGGCTATAGGCGGCTATCAGTCAGAGCAGGGTACTGAAACTACCGGGTTTGACAGCATAACGAATCAGGTCTGCGCCTACACCGTCGACCCCGCCTCCCTCTCGTTTGATAGAGAAGCAGGCGCGGCCAATTCTATCTTCCGTACCTGGCCCGGCAATGATCCTGCGGCGGTTTCCGAATGGAAAACCAGCGATGTTCCCGGTGTCACCTTAACGCAGGATGCTGATAATAACACCATAATCTCGGCGACGAACAAGGGCGTATTCAACGTCGGCGCCTCCCTGATACTCACCGCCACAAAGTTTGGGGAAAGCGACGTCGTACCTCTGCGTCTGGCCGGCGATACCGCAGACACCTCCTCCAATCCGTTATTGGCCCCGGCGCTTTCCGCCGCCGTTAGGGTCACGAGCAACCAAACGATAAATGTAACCTCAATAGATATAGAATCAATTCCGGAAAAGCTCTCCGAGGGCAGCTCCTTCCAGCTTATTTATACGGTGGTGCCGGAGAACGCGGATGACAAGGGCATAACGTGGAGCAGCGACAACCTTGAAGTCGCGTCGGTAGACCAGACCGGTACGATAACGGCGCTCGCCGCCGGCAGCGCGGAGATAACGGCAGCGGCAAAAGACGCCGGTGGTTTTAAGACGTCGTTCAGCGTGACGGTGGAGAAAAAGAATATCCCCGTTGAGTCTATCGAGATAAGCAACATACCTGAATCTCTCGGCGAAAACGAGACCTGCCAGCTTGAATATATCGTATTGCCGGACGACGCCACAAACAAAGAAATCATCTGGCACAGCGACAGCGCCTTCGCGAGCGTTGATAAATATGGAATGATAACGGCGGGCTCCGCCGGTAGCGCCAAGATCACGGCGAAGGCCGCCGACGGGAGCGGCGTCAATAAAAGTTTTACCCTCACGGTGGTAAAAAACACCGTTCCCGTAAAATCAATAAAGATAACAAACGCCCTGCAGTCGCTGAAAGAGGGCGAGGCCTTTAATCTCTCCTGCGAAGTGCTGCCGGAGGACGCCACAAATAAAGATCTCGTCTGGAGCAGCAGCAACAGTAAGGTGGCGGCGGTCACGGGGCAGAGCGGGGAGATCACGGCGCTTTTTGCTGGCGAGGCGGTGATAACCGTGGAGGCGAGGGACGGCAGCGGCATACGCGATCAGTTTACCCTCACGGTGAAAAAAAATTATCTTTCCAACCCGAAACCGGAACGGCCGACGGTGAAGACCGATACGGCGGCGCTCTCCGAGCCGGAATACTACGGCGAGAACGAGATAGAGGAATTGGCGAAGGCCATCAGCATGGATAAGAGCCTTCTGACGGCTAAAGAGGACGGCAGCGTAATTTTGCGTCAGGATGTGGTCGGCGGCGCGCTTGAATCCGTGAAAAAAGAGAACCCCGGCCTTTACTACGAGAGTGTGATGCCGGTGCCTCTCATTAAGGCAGCCTGCGGTTCAGCCGAGAGCGGACGGATTATCGCCTTTGGCTTTACTGTGAGCGGGGATAACTTCGGCAAGGCGGACAGCGCGCGGGATATTAAGGTAATGAAGGTGCTTCCGGACGGCAGGGGCGTGCTTTTCAAGGCCATCGGCGAAGAGCGCGAGATCGAAGACCGCAGCTGCGCCCTTTATAAGGACGGCGAAATATACAGCGGTCCGGTGATGCCGGAAGATAATTATGTCCTGACTCTCTTTATAAAAGACGGTGGGGAGTTCGACCTTGACGGCGCGGAAAACGGCTCTGTCATAGACCCGCTGGTGGTGCTGAAGGCGAAGGAGGCCCCCGCGCGTGAGAGTTCGTCTGGCGGCGGCTGCAGCGCCGGGTTTGGCGGAGCCGCGCTTCTCGCGCTCGCGGCGCTGCCGGTACTGCCGCGCGGACGGCGCCGGAGGTAATTTTATAAGATAATAACAGCCCGCGGTCTTATGTCAGAGGCCGCGGGCGTTTTTGTATTTTTTAGGTTATCTCCTGCCGAGCGCTTTCTCGATCAGGTCTCCCGCAACGTTTACGATATCCTTCGGCGTGCCGAAGGGCGGGGCGTAGCAGAGTTCGATGCGCGTCAGGTCGTGCGCGTCGGCGCGCATACGGATGGCGGTTGCCATCACGTCGCAGCGTTTGTCCACGCCGTCCAGTCCGGTGAGCTGAGCGCCCAGTATCCTTCCCGTGCCTTTCTCAAAGACCACCTTCATGAATATCTCCTCGGCTCCGGGGTAATAACCGGCGTGCGAGGGGTATTCGAGGCTTACGCTGCCGCAGTCTATGTTGTGGCGGCGCGCCTTCTCCTCATTGACGCCGGTGCAGGCCGCCGTCATGCCGAATATCTTCAGGATGCCGCTGCCCTGCGCGCCGTCGTAACGGCTGTCGCCGCTGAGGATATTTTCCGCCGCGACGCGCCCTTGCCTGCTGGCGGGGCCGGCGAGCGGGACAAAGTCAGCTTCGCCGGTGACGAAGTTTGTCACCTGTACGGCGTCGCCGACGGCGTAGATGTCGGGATCGGAGGTGCGCATACTCGTGTCGGTGATTATCGAGCCTTTTTTGTTCATCTCCAGCCCCGCCGCCTGCGCGAGGCCGGTGTCAGGGCGCACGCCCGCGGCGAGGATCACCATGTCGGCGCTCCTTCTCTCGGGACACATCTGCACCGCGAGACCTCCCTCGTCGTCGATGCGCCTCACCTGGCAGCCTATCTGTACGCCGACGCCGTTGTTTTCGATATGGCGCTGGACGCGCGCCGCCACATCCGTGTCGAAGGGGGCCATCAGCTTGCCGCCCATCTCGACTATGAAGGTGTCGATACCCCTCTTTTTGAGGTTCTCGGCGCACTCCATGCCGATATAGCCTCCGCCGATGACGACGGCCTTTTTTACGCCGCGCTCGGTTATCCAGCTCTTGATCGCCTTTGCGTCGCCGAGGCTTCTGAGGGTGAATACTCCCGGCAGCGCCGCCCCCGGGAACGGCGCGCGGTAGGGTTCCGCGCCGGTGGCGATCAGCAGCTTGTCATAGCTCTCAGTGTACCGTTTTCCGTGAGATTCGACGGTTACGCTCTTATTTTTACGGTCTATCGCGGTGACGCGGCTCTCCACCCGTACCTCCGCGCCGTGTCTTTCTTTGAACCCCTCCGGTGTGAATGGGGTCAGAGAGGCCGCGTCCGTTATTTCATCGCCGATGAAATAGGGAAGGCCTCAGGTTCCCAATGAAATGAAGGGTCCCTTCTCAAACATCACCACCCGGGCTTCCTTTGACAGTGAACCGATACGCGCGGCGGCTGTGGCTCCTCCGGCCACGCCTCCGATGATCACAATTTTCATATACTACCGCCTCCGCCGCCGCGCCATGACGCGCGGCGCAATATATAAACAATATGGCCGATCTGCGCCCATTTTAGTGTGCCTCCCGCGTTACGCAACTGAAAAAGGAGGGATATGGGTGCGTGAAAACACGTAACGGCGGCAAATACCCGCCGCGTCTGAAGCGGCATCAGCTCCAAACTCTCTTACCGCATAATAGCATACGGCGCCGCCAAAGCGTATGGCCTGTTTTGTCGGCCGTGACAAATGTCTCTGCGGTGTCCTGTCGGGCAGTTTTGTGAAGAACATCTTTATTGCCGCTATCTGCCAATATGTTCAAGTACAGGGTTAACAAAAACATAATATTATTATATAATGTCCAGACATTAATCATCGGCCGCGGTCCCTGACGGATAATTGTGGAGCACCACAGTGGGATCACGGTGATATAGAGCCGACCGTCTGGGCAGCATTCCTTTTCGATGCTGCCCTTTTTCGTGT
>Ga0192243_10557_pt1 | contig 13344 bp, 12 predicted proteins | sample Koala_Koa27_K3_FD_131233 | JGI IMG/M metagenome (GOLD analysis project Ga0192243, IMG submission 131233) | Enriched cells from koala feces incubated with labeled cellulose particles, San Francisco Zoo, California, United States - Koala_Koa2-7_K3 ... | reverse complement strand
GGGGGATATGTCGTGTTCGATAAGGTTGATGGAGATCCGTCCTGTTCCGTGTAGGACGCGGAGTATGCGCCCTTCTTTGGCACGGTAGGGCTGACCGGTGCGGAAGAACTTGCTTTCCATCCGTTTGAAACTGACAACCATGCCCAAGTCTTCGTTCATGAAGCGATATTCCAAGTGACTGACAAAATCCGGGTTATAGCGGATATCATCGAATGCAACGCTTATAGGTCTGTTCTTTTCCATATTCAATACTCGTGATTCAGTGCCAAAGATAATAAAGTATTCATATCGTTTGTCTTTTCCCACAAAAAATCGTATTATTGGAACATCTTTGCCAACAAATAGATTGTATGTATACTGAGATATGCATCTATCTTTGTATTGTGCTAAATAAATAAGAAACAGATATGGATATGAAACAAGCAATTCTTTCTTTAGCTTTTCTTCTTACGGCTACATTGGCTTATTCCCAGCTTACTTTGGATGAATGTCAACGTCAGGCACAGGCTAATTATCCGTTGGTACGCCAGTATGGACTGATAGAAAAGGCACGTGAGTATGATCTTTCCAATGCAGGAAAGGGATATCTGCCTCAATTCTCATTGGCAGGTAAGGCTACATATCAAAGCGATATAACCCGACTGCCAGTCGAGATATCGGGTATCGACATAAAGACTGCTCCCAAAGACCAGTACCAGGTGGTGCTCGAATTGCAGCAAACCATTTGGGACGGTGGGGACATCCGCAACCGGAAACGTCTGACACGTGCGGCATCGGATGTGGATATGGAAAAACAGAAGGTGGATATGTACGCATTGAACGATCGCATCAACCAGTTGTTTTTCGGTATCCTGTTGCTGGACGAGCAGCTGAAGCAGAACCAACTGTTGCAGGACGACTTGGGACGAACGCATAAACAAGTATCGCACTATATAATAAACGGTATAGCTACGCAAAGCGATTTGGATGCCGTCAGTGTGGAGCAACTGAATACCAAACAACGCCGCATCGAACTGGAAACGTCCCGCCAGGCATACGTAAATATGCTTTCTGCTTTTATTGGGAAAGAAATACCTTCCGGAACTATTTTGCAGAAGCCTGTATTGGAAGAGGCGAGTGACATGGCAAACGGAATCAATAACCGTCCTGAGCTTCGCCTTTTTGAAGCTCAGGGAGAACAGCTTAGAGTGCAGGAAGCTACGCTGAATGCAAGGTTAATGCCTCGTTTCGGACTATTTGTCCAAGGAGCTTATGGCAATCCGGGATTGAATACGCTGAAAGATGAGTTTAATGCGTACTATATGGCAGGTGTACGTATGTCATGGAACTTCGGCAGTCTATATACTTTAAAGAACGACCGGCGTAAGATAGACAATAGCCGTCGGCAAATAGAAACCAGTAAAGATGTATTTCTTTTCAATACTCGTTTACAGGCTACGCAGCAGGATGCGAGTGTATTGTCCATGCGCCGCCAAATGGCGGATGATGATGAAATTATCCGTTTGCGTGAAAATATCCGTCGTGCTGCCGAGGCTAAAGTAGAGAATGGCACGCTGACTGTGACCGATATGCTTCGTGAGATAACTAATGAGAACTTGGCACGCCAGACCAAGGCATTGCATGAAGTACAGTTGTTGATGAATATCTGGCAACTGAAATATACATTGAATAATTGAGACTTTATTGATAGTAACAATAAAACCACGTCATATGAAACCATTTAATTTATTTCCGGTTCTGTTTTTTCTTGTTGCTTGCAGTAGCAGCATGCCCAACTATGATGCTACGGGAACTTTTGAAGCTACCGATGTTATAGTTTCTTCCGAAGCATCTGGAAAGATACTCAGTTTGGAGGTGGAAGAAGGTACTACTTTGAAAGCTGGGCAAGAAGTCGGTATTATCGATACTGTCCAACTGTATTTGAAGAAACTCCAGTTGGAAGCCAGTGTTAAGTCTGTGGAAGGGCAGCGCCCCGATATTCTGAAACAAGTGGCGGCAACCAAAGAACAAATTCTTCAAGCACAACGCGAACGTGACCGTGTCGCCAATTTGCTTCGCGTAGGTGCGGCTAATCAGAAACAATTGGATGATGCCGAATCTTTGCTTAATGTACTCCGCAAACAGCTCACCGCTCAAAACTCAACATTACAGAACAGCGACCAAAGCCTGACTTGGCAGAGTTCGTCGGTAGGTATTCAGGTTGCACAGGGTGAAGATCAGTTAAAGAAGTGCCATATCGTTTCTCCGTTGACAGGAACTGTCCTTGCCAAATATGCAGAAGCCGGAGAGTTGGCGACACCGGGTACTCCATTATTTAAGGTTGCTGATATGGAACAGATTTATCTGCGTGCCTATATCACTTCCGAACAACTGTCTGAGGTGGAGTTAGGCCAAAGAGTAACTGTCTATTCCGACTATGGTAAAGATGTTCGGAAAGAATATCCGGGAGTTGTTACTTGGATTTCAGACAGTTCTGAGTTCACCCCCAAGACGATTCTTACAAAAGATGAACGTGCCAATTTGGTATATGCCATTAAAGTGGCTGTCAAGAATGACGGTATGTTGAAAATAGGAATGTATGGAGGAGTGGATTTTAGCAATTGATAGTATGTAGTTGGTGCTTTGTAATTCATCATTTAATAATATCATGGACTCTAAAGTAACTGTCGATAATGTCTTTAAGCGTTACGGTCGGGTGGAAGCTTTGCAAGGTGTCTCACTGTCCGTTCGTTCGGGTGAACTTTTCGGTATCATCGGACCTGATGGTGCGGGAAAGACATCCCTGTTCCGTATCCTTACCACATTGTTGCTTGCCGATGAAGGCACAGCTACGGTTTGTGGGTTAGATACGGTAAAAGACTATAAGGCTATTCGCCAACGGATAGGGTATATGCCCGGACGCTTTTCTCTCTATCAAGACTTGACGGTAGAAGAAAACCTAAGTTTCTTTGCTACGGTTTTTCATACTACCGTTGAGGAGAATTATGATTTGGTGCGTGATATTTATAGACAGATAGAACCTTTTCGTAAGCGTCGCGCCGGTGCTTTGTCCGGTGGCATGAAGCAGAAACTTGCCCTTAGCTGTGCACTTATCCATAAGCCGGATGTTCTTTTTCTGGATGAACCTACTACTGGTGTTGATCCCGTTTCGCGTAAGGAATTTTGGGGAATGCTTCGCCGTCTCAAAGAACAGGGTATCACCATCATCGTTTCTACTCCGATTATCGACGAGGCACGTCAATGCGACCGCATCGCCTTTATTAATGAAGGTCGGATTCATGGTATTGATACTCCCGATTGTATTCTGAAACAGTTTGCGGACATCCTTTGTCCTTCGGGACTGTTGCATGAGAAAACAAATAACCATGAGAATTACGTAATCGAAGTGGACGGATTGACCAAATGTTTCGGTAATTTTACAGCTGTTGACCATATTTCTTTCAAAGTACACCAAGGTGAAATATTCGGTTTTCTGGGTGCTAATGGAGCCGGTAAGACTACCGCTATGCGTATGCTTACAGGCTTAAGTCGTCCTACAGGCGGTAAGGCTTGTGTTGCTGGTTTTGATGTTGCCACCCAATCCGAGGCTGTAAAGAAGAATATCGGCTATATGAGTCAGAAGTTTTCTTTGTACGAAGATCTCAAAGTATGGGAGAATATCCGCCTATTTGCCGGTATTTACGGGATGACTGAAACCGAGATTGTTCCAAAAACAAATGAATTGCTTCTGCGTTTGGGGTTGGAGAAAGAACGTGATACGCTTGTAAAGAATCTACCGCTGGGGTGGAAGCAGAAACTTGCTTTTTCAGTCTCTATTTTTCATCATCCCAAGATTGTTTTTCTGGATGAGCCTACAGGTGGTGTCGATCCGGCCGCCCGTCGTCAGTTTTGGGAATTGATTTATCAGGCTGCGGCTCAGGGTATTACTGTTTTTGTCACTACCCATTTTATGGATGAGGCAGAGTATTGCGATCGTATTTCCATCATGGTGGATGGCGTGATTCGTGCGCTTGATACTCCTGACAAGCTGAAACAACAGTTTGGAGCTGCTACTATGGACGATGTATTCCAGCAGTTGGCCCGTGAGGCTATAAGAACGGCAGATTGATACAGATATAAGATTTAAAACAGATTGTGATATAACCATGAAACAATTCATAGCTTTTGTCTGGAAAGAATTCTTTCACATCTTCCGCGATCGGCGTACAATGCTGATTTTGTTGGGTATGCCTGTTGCACAGATTATCCTTTTCGGTTTTGCTATTACTACGGAAGTGAAAAATGTGCGTGTTGCCGTTCTTGATCCCTCCAACGATGTCGTAACCCGGCGCATTATCGATCGTGTGGATGCCAGTGAATACTTCACCGTTATTCGTTTTCTGCATTCTCCCGAAGAAGTGGAACATTTTTTCAGGCGTGGAGATATTGATATGGCAATTGTTTTTAGCGAATGTTTCTCGGATAATCTCTATACAGGCGAAGCTGGAGTGCAAATTATTTCCGATGCCACCGATCCTAATATGGCTACCATGCAGGCGGGATATGCCACAAACATTATCTCTATGGCCGGACAGGAGATGTTCTTGCCAGGAGTACGTGCATCTGCCATTATACCGCAAGTCAAGTTGCTTTATAATCCCCAAATGAAGAGTGCCTATAATTTTGTTCCTGGTGTCATGGGGCTTATCCTGATGCTGATTTGTGCAATGATGACTTCTATCTCCATAGTACGTGAAAAGGAGACGGGAACTATGGAAGTATTGCTGGTTTCTCCTGTAAAATCTCTGTTTATTATCTTAGCCAAAGCGGTGCCATACTTCGTTTTGTCATTTGTTAATCTGATTACGATTTTATTACTTTCCGTTTATGTTCTTCATGTTCCGGTTGCAGGCAGTCTGTTTTGGCTGATTGCTGTATCACTGCTTTTCATTTTTGTATCACTGGCTTTGGGGCTGCTTATTTCTACTGTTACCCGTACGCAGGTGGCCGCAATGTTGGTGTCCGGATTAATGTTGATGATGCCTACTATGTTACTTTCGGGGATGATATTTCCGATTGAGAGCATGCCCATTATCTTGCAAGGAATATCCATACTGATTCCTGCACGCTGGTATATTCAGGCTGTGCGTAAATTGATGATAGAAGGTGTGGATGTTTCATTAGTGCTGACTGAAATTAGTATACTTACCGTTATGGCGATATTTCTGATAACCGTCAGTTTCAAAAAATACAAGAATCGGTTGGAATGAAATTAATAGGTCCATGCGCTAAATGTATAAATAGTAGTAGCCTTATGATTAAATATTTGATAGAAAAAGAATTCAAACAGCTGCTTCGTAACTCATTCTTACCTAAGCTGATTTTCATATTTCCATGTATGATTATGATAGTGACGCCCTGGGCAGCTAACTTGGAGATAGAAAATATAAATTTGAATATTGTGGATAATGACCATAGTGTTTTGTCGCGCCGTTTGGTAGATAAAGTTGGCGCTTCTACCTATTTTCGTCTGACGGCTCTTCCTAATGCTTATGATGAAGCTTTGCGGAGTGTTGAAGTTGGTACGGCAGACGTCATTTTGGAGATTCCCTGTAATTTTGAAAAGGACTGGATAAACGGTAAAGCCCCTTGTTTACTTGTCGCAGCCAATGCGGTAAACGGAACAAAAGGAAGTTTGGGTAGCTCTTATATGTCTTCTATCGTCAGCGATTATAATCGTGAATTAAACTCGGAAGTATCCGTGAAAACATTGGTAGGAAAAATGCTTCCCCGTGTCGGTATCTCTACCTTGAATCTTTATAATCCCACTCTGGATTATAAGTTTTTTATGATTCCTGCACTTATGGCTATGTTACTGACATTGATTTGCGGTTTTCTTCCTGCTCTTAATGTAGTAGGAGAGAAGGAAGTGGGAACTATTGAGCAAATCAATGTGACACCGGTCAATAAATTCACGTTTATTGCAGCCAAGTTGGTACCTTATTGGTTGATAGGTTTTGTTGTGCTTACCATTTGTTTTGTTCTTGCTTGGCTGCTTTATGGTATTTTGCCTGCCGGACATTTTCTCACTATTTACGGTTTTGCACTGATATTTCTTCCGGTTGTTTCCGGTTTTGGGCTGGTTATATCCAACCATTCGGCAACATTGCAGCAAGCCATGTTTGTTATGTGGTTCTTTATGTTAGTTTTTATTTTAATGAGTGGACTTTTTACTCCTATTCATAGTATGCCCGAATGGGCGCAATGGATTACCCGTATAAATCCGTTAAGGTACTTTATAGAGGCGATGCGTACGATATGCCTTCGTGGCGGTGGCTTCGCCGAATTGCTTCCTCAATTGGGAGCTTTGTTCGCTTTTGCCGTAGTTGCCAATATTTGGGCAGTAAAAAGTTACAGAAAAAGTAATTGAAAAGGTGATACAGTTTTATCACTTGATTATTTTATCACCTTTTTTATTACCTTTGCCGCCAAATTAATAAATATCTTATACCAAAATGAGCACACAAAATTCTTATCTTGCATCAAAGCCACATTATGAAATTCTTGATGGATTACGTGGAGTGGCGGCTTTGATGGTTATTGTTTTTCATTTCTTTGAGACTCATGCAGGAGGCAGTCATATCACTCAGATTATTAACCACGGTTATCTGGCTGTTGATTTTTTCTTTATGCTTTCCGGCTTTGTCATCGGATATGCGTATGATGATCGTTGGGATCGAATGAGTCTTGCTACTTTCTTTAAGAGACGTATTATCCGGTTGCATCCGATGGTTATTATGGGTAGCTTAGTTGGAGCTGCATTTTATTATTTGCAGGAGGCCCCATGCTTCCCGCCTATAGAGCATACTACTGTGGGAACCATGTTGCTGGTAATGTTGCTTGGCTGCACATTGTTGCCTTTGCCGGTGAAGTGGGACATTCGTGGTTGGACGGAAATGCATCCATTGAATGGTCCTGCATGGTCGCTTTATTATGAATATATAGGAAACATTCTGTATGCTCTTTTTGTACGTAAATTCAGCAAAGTAGCGCTTTCGCTTTTGGTTATAGTAGCCGGGTGTTTCACTGTGTACCGTTGCCTGACTGCTCCTGCAGGCGATATAGTCGGTGGCTGGGCTTTGACCTGGGAACAGCAGTATGTAGGATTTGTACGTTTGATGTATCCTTTTTTGCCGGACTATTACTATCTCGTCTTGGTTGGCTGATACGTTTAAAGAAAAGGGCTTTTTGGTGGTGTAGCCTGATCATTGTAGTTATCTTATCTGTGCCGCGTATAGGTGGTGAGAACCATTATTGGATGAATGGGCTTTACGAATCGTTTTGCATTCTTTTTGTTTTTCCGGTTATTGTTTCAATGGGAGCTGGTGGAAAGGTTACGGGCAAGCATTCTACTGCAATATGTAAATTTTTGGGAGACATTTCTTATCCTATTTACATAACACACTATCCCCTGATATATACTTATACAGCATGGGTGTCAAAAAATAATATTTCGATGATAGAGGGACTTCCTTATTTGATATTGATTTTGATAAGTTCTATCGTCTTGGCTTATGCTTGTTTGAAACTTTATGATGAACCTTTGCGTAAGCGATTGACAGACCGTTTTTTGAAGCGTAAAAGTATTTAATGACTTGGATTTATAAAATGTAGTAAGAAGCCCGCTAGGCAATGTATGCAAAGCGGGCTTCTTTTTAAGATTTTTTTATGCCTTTATTTGACATTGATAATTCTTTTCTCTTTTTCTTTTTCTTGCTCTGTAAATTTTGGAAGTTCAATATTCAGTACACTATTTTCTACACAGGCTTCAATCTTTTCTTTATCTACGTCATCGGGCAGAATCATGGTTTGCTGGAACTTTGAGTATGAAAATTCCCGGCGTAAATAACGGCCATCTTTCTTCTCCTCTTCTTTTTTTTCGGATTTCTTTTCCATACTGATGACCAAATTGCTATCTTCATCAATATGAACATTGAAGTCTTCCTTAGTCATTCCTGGTGCGGCCAATTCTATTTTGTATTCTGTTTCTGTTTCAAAAACATTGATTGCAGGAGCTGTAGCATTGGCTTTTACCATCCAGTCGTTATCAAAGAAGTCATTAAAGATACTTGGTAACCAATTTTGACTTTTTCTAATAGGCATCATAATTCAATCTCCTATACTTTAAGTTAAACATCCATATTCTAAACTTAGGTTTCTTTGAGTCTTGTTTTATTTCTATCTCTAAAACCCTTGTTCGTAAGATATATGACAAATCCTGTGCCATTATTTTGCTTTTCTTTTTGTTGACATTTTGCCAGGCATATGGTGACTTTATTTCTTGTTTTGTGACATTTTTGCATTATAAACATAGCCTGTTAGCGGAATTTGATAGAAAACTGATTCAGGTTCAAAACTTCTTGTATGTGCGATGATATTTTCCAAACCGGTTGTGTAAGGATTTTAATGTCAGATTGCTCCATCCAAACATATCTTTCATGCAATACAAAGTATAACCGGAGCCTTCGGTTTTATAACCGAAGCTTTCAGTTATATAACCGTAACTTTCGGTTTTATAACCGAAGCCTTCGGTTATAGATTATGAAGGTGTGAGGAGATTTTTGCAGGCATGGTAGAGATATATAATTCTGTTCGGAGGGATTCTCAAGGCCTTTGTAACTTCTTAATTATTTTCCAAGCGGTTAGGGATAATCGTAGCGTAACCCAGCATATGTTTAATATATGTTTGGCATAAACTCAATATACCACCGGGCTGAGTGGCATTATTGAGTTAATTGTGGCTGTTTTCATCGTTATTTATAAAGTGGGAAGCAGTTTGAAGCGGATGCGCCACCGTTTACTTGATTCGTCCCAATCTTGACTGATAATCTTGAAGCTTCCAATTTCTGACGCATTGTTGACGTGAGTGCCTATGCATAAACATTCGTCATAATTGCCAATTTTAACTACTCGTACTGTTTGTGAAGCACTTTCAGGAAGGCGTTTTAAATCGAAGCGCCCATATGCTTCTTCCTGTGTAATGAACTCTGTAGTGACTGGCAGTTGAAGTTTAATGACTGCATTTACGGTGTCTTCTAGTTTTTTTATGTCTTCTTCTGTCGGGCAATGGGGTAGTATATAATCTAATTTGCTTTTTTTACGTTCAATGTGTGCAGAAACGGAGCGCTCGCATCCAAAAAGACGTATCATAGTCTGATTAACAATGTGTTCACAAGTGTGCATGGGTGCTATTGACACATCCTGAAATTTGGGGCTTGCCTGATTTATTATTATATTTGCTTCCATAAATGGTATAACTTAATCAATTACGATGCAAAGATATGAATAATAATAATAATGTTGCAATTTATTGTCGTGTTTCTACACAAATGCAATCAACCGATAGGCAGGAAGAAGAGTTGTTGAAGTATGCGGAGCAAAATGGAATTAAGGTGTCTACTGATCATATATATAAGGATATTATTTCAGGGTTTAGTATAGCAGAAACAAGACCTGAATATGATAGATTATTTGCATGTATCAAAAATGGAGAAATAAATAAAGTCCTATTTTCAGAACTTACAAGGCTTGGACGTAATTCTGTAGAATTACTTAAAGAGATTGAGAAGCTTAAAGAATTAGATGTTGAACTGTACTTTAAGAGCCAAAATTTAATAGTAAATTCAAAGCAAGATTTAGGGTCAAGAATTCTACTTGCTGTATTAGCTGTTACTGCAACTTATGAAATAGAACTATTTGCAGAGCGTTCAATGAGTGGGAAAATTAATAAACTAATAATGGGTGGAGGTATTGGAGGGGATAATAATGCTTATGGATATTGCAATGATAGAAATAAGAAAATGATTATAAAAGAGGATGAAGCTAAAATTATCCATCGTATATTTACAGAATATGCTAATGGGAAAAGTACTATAGCAATATGTGATGGTTTAAATGCAGATAAAATACCAACATCTTATGCAGTAAGAGTACAAGAGTTTAAGGCACGAAGAAAGGAAAAAGGTCTTAAAGAAAAAGAATACAAAAATTTTAACCCTGATTCTTTATTTTGGAAACCTAATATGATTTCTAAGATATTAGGTAAAGAATTGTATACAGGAAAGCGACATATAGTATTTCATAAACCTAAGCCTATGAATTTAAATAATGAAAATGCAGAAAGAACAGAACGTGAGATAATTTACGAATATAATAATCAATGTGAGAATTTGAGAATTATAAGTGATGAATTATTTGCCATTGTTCAACAAAGATTAGCTAAGGCAAAATATAATAAGAATAATGCTATTAGGCATGAGAATTTATTAAAGGAGAAAATTATATGCGGTGAGTGTGGCTCGAATTTTAGTGTTGGTAATTCAATGAGTAATGCAACATTATATGCTAACGGAGAACGCACTTATAAATGTTATGGGAGAATTAACAGGAGTGATAAACCTTCTATTTGTGCGAATGGAGCATCCATTAGACAATGGAGACTTGACGGACTAGTTTTGACATTAAGTCTTGGGATGTTTGCAGAAATTAATTTAGAAGAAAATAACAATAAGCGAATTAATGATTTGACTATAGAAATTGAACATGCAAAGAAAATCATATTGCAGAAAGAAGGCAGATTAAAAGAGATAGAGGATGAATATAAGTTTGTAATGAAACGATATGCAAGGGTGAAAAATTCAATAGTTGATTCTCTTATTGATGAAGAAACAAATAAATACAATAAAGAGTCAGAAGCATTAAAGTCTGCAATAGAAAAGCAAAAAGGAATTATTAGTACACATAATATTACTATTAGTAGATTGAAGAAATTTGCTAATGAATATATGAGTATCAATACTAAAATGGATCAAATTAGAAATGACAAAGGATTAGTAAAATCAATGATTGACGAATATGTAAAAAGTATATATGTCTATAGAGTAAATTCGTTATGGAATCTGATAATTGTGAAATATATGAACGAAACTGAATTTTGGGGAACGATTAAGGCTGCAAGATATAAAAAGTCAGAAATGTTTTATGATGAAACTTTGTGCAAATATGGTGTAGAGTTTCAAACTTGGATTATAAATAATTCGGAGAATTGTTTTAAATACGACAAAGAAAAACATTTATTTACATATAATGGAAATAGTACTATCTATACTAATTTAACAAAGGGGACATATAGTTATGATGAGTTTGATGAAATGCTTCATAAAACAGAATGGATAGGAAGTTATTCATTATATGATTATGAATTTGGAAGCACTAATATTAAATTAAAAGAAAGGCAAAAGAATGACAAAAATATGTATATTGACTGGACTAGACATAATGAAGAAGTATTTAAAAGATTAAAAAAATACTAGAGGAAAAGAATAATATCGCATATATTTTGTAATTTTGGAGCAATCGTAATAAATTAAATTATATGAATATGAAGACATACACATTAAGTGATTACAGACAACACAAGGATTACAAAGCAATCCTTAGTAAAAAGGGAGTGAGCCTATCTGAATTCGAACAGAAAAGCGAAAATGAGCAGCTAAATATGCTGGTACAATGGTTTAAAGAAGAAAAGAAGCGGATTACAAATCCTAAGAATAAGCAAGCGAAAACCATAGCAGAATTGCAAAAAGAAATCATGTATAATTCTTCTTTGAAAGATGAGGAAAAGGTTGCAAAGTGGAAAGATTTAGAGAATATAAAGAAGAAGGAGGTTGAAATAAAAGAAAAAGAGGATAAGTTACTTGCTGAAAAAGAAGAATTGAGGAAACTTAAACAGAAATATAACCTATAAGATAAAGGGTGCATCTTGAATGATAGCACCCTATTTTTTATGCAAACCTTCTAATCAATCTTTGCACGGATGAGGCAGAGAATTGGCAGTTATTCGATGTCCTAAAATCGTTCTCATTCAGATAGTCAGCGATACTTCTTAGACTTAATCCCTTCTCTAGAAGTGAAGATATGACAATATAAGCACGTTTATTGTTACTATTGTTATCCGCTTTCAATTTCAGAGCCAATGCGCTTTTAATACGCATTTCGCTAGTAATAGTAGCATTTGGTGCACCTAACTTAAATCCCCTTTCTTTTTTGGCGGCTAACGCCAATTTAGTACGTTGGCTGATGGTTTCACGCTCACTTTGTGCAATAGTGGCAAAAATGCCTAATGTTAAGGTATTACATTCGGGAATATCACAACAAAAGAAATTAACGCCGCTATCCTTAAGAGTGAATATAAAGCTAACATTTCGGCTTAACCTATCCAATTTCGCAATAATAAGAGTTGCATTAATCCGTTTGCATTCGGCAATGGCCTTGTGAAGTTCGGAACGGGTGTTATTCTTTCCGCTTTCCTTTTCTTCAAAGGAGGTTATTAAATCGCCATTAACGGAAGCAATATAATTAAGTACAGTATTACGTTGTGCATCCAGCCCTAAATTTTGGCGTTTTGTTGAAACTCTGTAGTATGCAATATATTTCATAATCTGTTTATTTTTTAATCCAATACAAAGATACGAAAATCCGTATCACTAAGCAAACGAACGTATGCTAAATGATACAGTTCTAGCATTATTTAGATCTTCGCATTAAGTAGCGTGGCAACCTAATAAAAGTAGCGTGGCAACTTAATTTAGGTAGCGTAACAACTACAGTATAATAATAAGAATAATATGTAATATCAAAAGGATAACGCATAAGCACTTAGGATGCTTAGCGTTATCTTTTGTATCTAAATAATGGTTAGTAATCCCTCCTCCCTCATACTATCTGGAATTCTTTCATTGATTATATTGTATATTTTACTGAAAATCAAAAGAATAAGTATATGTCACCGTTTTTCCCCTCATTCCCTATTGAAAAAAGTTTCCCAAATCGTTATAATTATTATAGTTGATATGCTATTTATATATTGAATAGTTGAATAACAGATATAACATAAATCACAATGAAAAGAACAAGCAGGAGACAAAGTTTAGAGACTTGCTTAAAAAGAAGTAAATCAATGACTGGGAAAAGGCATTCAGAAGAAACTAAAAAGAAAATTAGCAATTCCCTTAAACGCTATTGGGAACAAATTCCCAATGAAGAAGAAAATAAAAGTCTAATTGAAAGTTTGAATGAAGAATGAATTAGCACAATTAGGACATTTTACAATTCACCCATCACACATAGATAAGGTGCTAACGGAAACAGAATACCATTTATTAGAACTGATTCGACACGAATTAGCAAGCGGGACGGAATATCTAAGTAATTCACTTATTGATTTAGAGATAGGTGTACACTACGGGAAAACTATAAGACGGTTAAAAGAAAACCTCCAAAAATTAGGGTTTATATCTTATATAG
>Ga0192243_10552_pt1 | contig 13397 bp, 6 predicted proteins | sample Koala_Koa27_K3_FD_131233 | JGI IMG/M metagenome (GOLD analysis project Ga0192243, IMG submission 131233) | Enriched cells from koala feces incubated with labeled cellulose particles, San Francisco Zoo, California, United States - Koala_Koa2-7_K3 ... | reverse complement strand
ACGGGATGGACGCTGGATGCCAACAAAAACTGGAAGAGTTTCTGCGAACGCATGGTTACGGAATTTGAGCGCCTGGAAGTCATGGATACCAAACCCTGCCTCAACTTCTTCGACGTAAACATCAATACTCATGCGGATGAAAACGGTCCGTTGATGGTATTGCTGGAAACATTCTACCCGAATGCGGAAATCAGATACACCACAGACGGCAGCGAACCGACTTACGGTTCTACGCTATATGAACAGCCTTTCGCACTTGAAGGAAATATCGACCTGAAAGCTGCCGCCTTCAAAGACGGCAAGATACTGGGCAAAGTCACCAACAAGCCATTGTATGGCAATCTGCTGGCGGGAAAACCATTTACCGTCAATTATACAATGGGATGGACAGGGGATATTTTCGGCGACAATGATGTACTGGGAGCTGACAAAACAACTTTTGGTCTGACAGAAAGCACTGTTCTTCCAAGCTGTTTTGGGGCATTCGTCCCCTCCGATATGAATGTATTCGCTGGGAAATAATTCGACTACCTCATCCATGACTCCTTCAAAGAACTTGAAAGTGGTCTCGCTCGGGCAGAATACCTGTTCGAATACGCCCCACGTAGGTGATACTTTATATGTCTGTGTAGAATCACAAGACAATTCGGGGTAAGCAGCCAGAGCCGCCAATGCATGCCCCGGCATTTCTATTTCGGGGATTACATTGATATATTTGCTTGCAGCATAAGCTACTACTTCTTTTATCTGTTCCTGTGTGTAATATCCTCCGTGTTCTATTCCGTCGAATACTTGCGGATAGTTCACATAATAATAGTCTACCAGCGTCTTTTCACGTTTGGAACCTATCTCTGTCAGTTTCGGATATTTCTTGATTTCGATTCTCCATCCCTGATCGTCCGTCAGATGCCAGTGGAAAACGTTCATCTTGTTCATTGCCAACAGGTCGATAAACTTGTAGATATACTCTATCGGGGCGTAATGGCGGCAAACGTCCAGCATCAGTCCGCGATGTACAAAGCGGGGAGCGTCTTCGATCTCTACAGCCGGAACAGACCAGTCGGCTTTCTTCTTCAGTTCTTTTCCGTAAACAGCGGGAGGAAGAAGTTGATAAATAGTCTGTACACCATAGAAAAATCCGTTCGGCTGGGAAGCTGTAACTGTAATAAGGGTAGGGGTGACAGACAGTTTGTAGCCTTCTTTAGGCATACCTTCTTGTAGTACGAAACTGATAGCAGGCTTTCCATCCACGCTTTCGGCTTCTTTCAGAGAGATTCCGGCAGTCTGTTTCAGTTGTTCGGCAAAGCCGTCGGCTACCTTTTTAACTTCCGGAGCATCGGACGGAACTACCAGCCGGACTTTGTTACTCAGTTCGAAGCGGCCTTCTTTGGGAACAAGCTGGTTGGGTTGCGGAACGATATTGTACTCGTTCGTCACTTCTTTTGGCTTCTGACAACTGGGGGTAATCATAAGTAAGGACAAAAGAAGAAGGGAAATACTTTTCTTCATGGTCTGAAATTGTGTTAAGTTATTAATATATTGACAGGACAAATGTACTTGTTTAATTGATAAGTTCCAATAGTATAGAAATAAAAAAGCCGATGTGACGAACATCGGCTTCCAGTTAAAGTTTCAGATCACTTTTTATGATCGTATAAGGTCTGTATTATCCTATCTTGCTTATTTTCTTGAGTTTTTCTTCTTCAATGATTTTGATCTTTCTTCCGTCGATGGTGATCAGGCGTTCCGTAGCGAACTGTGATAAGGTACGGATGGCGTTCGAGGTGGTCATGTTCGACAGATTTGCCAGGTCTTCACGGGAAAGATAAATACTCAATGTCGACCCGTCTTCTTCCAGACCGTAGCTTTCTTTGAGGAAAATTAGCGATTCTGCCAGACGTCCGCGGATATGTTTCTGTGTCAGGCTGACGGTACGTTCGTCAGAAATGCCGAGATCGATAGAAAGCTGGCGGATGAAGAACATGGCTAAATCATTGTTTTGAGCAATAAGCGTGGTAATGGCAGTCATGGGGATGAGACAGATAACAGAAGGTTCAAAAGCAGCGGCAGCAGTTACGAAGTCTTCCTTTGCGAAGTATGCACGGTACGCAAAGTATTCCCGCTGTTTAATCATGCGGATAATCTGACTTCTACCTCCTACACCATCTTTGAAGATTTTGACCTTGCCGGTAATGAGACACATCAAATGAGAGGGAGTCTCCCCTTCGCAGTAGATGGTTTCGTTTTTTTTGTAGGTCTGTATTGTATAATTGTTCATCAGAAACTCCCTTTGTTCGTTATTCAAAGGAGCTAACAAATCGGATAATGGTTCCGAAATATCGATGTCTGACATGTTCATTTTTACCATGGGTGCTACAAAACTGTGTTATACAGCACAAAAGTAGAAAGAAAAAATGAGAAAATGAACGAATCTATAAAAAGATTGCACAAAAGCAGGTTCTTTCGTGCAATCTTCAGGAGCTTTTTATTTGGTGAACAAGAGTTCCCTGTACTTGGGTAGCGGCCATATTTCGTCGTCTACCTCCATCTCCAGATGATCGATATGATCGCGGATTTTATCAAGATAAGGACGTACTTTTTCTTCGTATTCGAATGCTCTCTCTTTGTAGTTGTCTTTGTGATTGGCAACTTTTCGGGCTTCGGTCATTTCGCGTACCAATACTTTGATGGAAGTCACTCGGTGTGAGATTTCGCGAATCAGCTCTTTGCGGTCGGCGCTCAATACTTCGTATTCTTCGGGAGAGAAGATTTCTTTCATTTTGCAAAGATTCTCCAATAGCCGGTTCTGGTAGGTGACAGCCGTCGGCACGATGTGGTTGATGGCAAGGTCGCCCAATACGCGTCCCTCGATCTGTACCTTCATGGTGTATTTTTCCAGTTCTACTTCGAGACGGCTGTTCAGTTCGGTTTCGTTGAAGATGCGCTCACCGATCAGTACCGATTTCGACTGGTTGTCTACGTAGTGCATCAGTGCTTCCGGCACGTGGCAGATGTTGGTCAGTCCGCGGCGGGCAGCTTCCTGTCTCCATTCTTCTGAGTAACCGTCGCCTTCAAAGCGGATGGCTTCGGAAGCGATGATGGTTTCTTTCAGCAGGCGGAAGATAGCTTCGTCTTTGCCCACTCCTTCTTCCATCAGTTTCTCCACAGATGCGCGGAATTCGTTCAACTGGTTGGCCATGGCGGCGTTGATGGCGATCATGGCGGCGGCACAGTTGGAAGAAGAACCGGCGGCACGGAACTCAAAGCGGTTTCCGGTGAAGGCGAAAGGAGAAGTACGGTTGCGGTCGGTGGTATCGAGCAAGATTTCCGGGATACGTCCGATTCCCAGTTTCAGCGTAGTCTTTTCTTCCGGTGTCATCTTTTCGTTTCCTACTTGGCGTACGATTTCGTCGAGGGTTGCCGAGAGTTGTGAACCGAGGAAGCAGGAGAGGATGGCGGGAGGAGCTTCATTCGCTCCCAGACGGTAGCTGTTGCTGGCACTCATGATGGAGGCACGCAGCAGGTCCTGATTCTTGTATACCATCATCAGTACGTTTACCAGGAAAGTAAGGAACAGCATATTGCCTTTCGGATTCTTTCCAGGGGCAAACAGGTTGATGCCGGTGTCGGTGCAGAGCGACCAGTTATTATGTTTGCCGGAGCCGTTTACGCTGCTATATGGTTTTTCGTGCAGCAATACATTGAAGTGATGCTTGCGTGCGATACGCTTCATCAGGTCCATGACAAGCTGGTTGTGGTCGTTTGCCAGGTTGCAGTTTTCGAAGATGGGAGCCAGCTCGAACTGGTTGGGAGCTACTTCGTTGTGACGGGTCTTGGCAGGGATGCCCAGTTTGTGACATTCGATTTCGAGTTCCTTCATAAATGCGGTGACACGTGGAGGAATGGAGCCGAAATAGTGGTCTTCCAGCTGTTGGTCTTTGGCGGAAGAGTGTCCCATCAAGGTACGTCCGGTCAGACAAAGGTCGGGACGTGCATTATATAAGGAGGAGTCTACGAGGAAATATTCCTGTTCCCATCCTAAGTTGGTAAAGACGCGTGTTACGTTCTTGTCGAATAGCTGGCAAACATCCGTGGCAGCCTTGTCTACGGCGGCAAGTGCTTTCAGAAGCGGAGTCTTGTAATCCAGCGCTTCGCCTGTGTAAGAGATAAAAATCGTAGGGATACAGAGCGTGGTATCTACTACGAATGCCGGAGAAGAAACGTCCCATGCGGTATATCCGCGAGCTTCGAATGTATTACGGATACCGCCATTGGGGAAAGAAGAAGCGTCCGGTTCTTGCTGAATCAGCAGTTTTCCGGAGAATCGTTCAATGACTCCGCCGTCTTCGCCGAATTCGATAAAGCCGTCATGCTTTTCGGCGGTTCCGTCTGTCAGAGGCTGAAACCAGTGTGTGTAGTGGGTGACGTTGAGCGACTTGGCCCAGCTCTTCATGCCGTTGGCAATCAGGTCGGCTATTTCACGGCTGATCGGTGTGCCTTTTTCGATTGCATCGGTAACAGCCTTATAGGCTTCCTTCGGAAGATACTCCTGCATCTTCTTGCGGTCGAATACGTGGCTACCATAATAATCAGAGAGTTTGTTGGAAGGGGCAGTAACTTCCAGCGGCTTCCGGTTGGAAAGTTCTTGTAATGCGTAAAATCTCATTTTTGACATAAATCGTCTTCTTTTTATCGGTTGATGGCGCAAAATTATATGTTTTTTCTGAAAGTACCCCTATTTAAAAGAGGGTATTTTCAGAAAAAACATATATTTTTCTGAGGAACACCCCCTCTTTAAAGGACTGATTCGTCTCTGAATTACCTTTTGCCCGTCATGGCGCTTTTTGATTATAACCGATTAAGAGATGGATTCCAGTATTTCCTGCTGTCCGTCCTTGTTTTTCTGTCGGTCGATTTCTGCAGCCATCTGTTTGACTAGTATTTCTACCTGCATATAATGCTTGTTTATGTTTCTGTATAGCAGCTTCATTGTAGTACTGTCCATAGCCATTTGGGTGAGGAACTGTAAATGTTTTCCCATCGAGGCGTTCATTTGCATATGCGTTTTTTTTATCCTATACTAAATTTAGTCCCGGCTTGTGCAATAAATAATACTTTGGAGTGCATAAATTAATTCGTCCGCCTATAGCCGGATGCAAGTTTGCCTATAGTCGACGTTGCGTTTGCCTATAGGCGGACGAAACGTTGCCTATAGCCGGACGAATTAATTCATGCACTCGAAGATATTATTTTTTATAGAGAAAATGTTTATTGTATTCTACTGTAATGATTGAAGAAATTGGGAAGTGGATTTAATAAGTAGAAAAATGTCCATGAAAACTGATATGATGCGTGGCATTGAGAAAGGATTTTCCTTGCTAACGCTTTTTTGCAGCTTAATTCCCTTGCTTTTCGATATTCTTTTTTATATTTGCCTACAATAAACAAGGAGATACGACGATTGAAATATAAGATATTGATAGGATGTATGTTGTGCTTGTTCTCTTTTATTCCGAAGGGGGCAGCCAATCTTGTTCTTAATCCTTATACAAGTCAGGAGATATCTGCTGATTCCATCATTGAGCGTGTCATGACTTTTGCTCCCTCTTATGAAAGTATAGTGAGCGACTATCGCGCGAACCTATATATAAAGGGTAAGATGAATATTCAGAAGAAGAATTTTATCCTCCGGTACGTTCCTTCGATGTTTCGCTTGCAGAAGGGGGTACGTGAATACTTGCTCGAAACGTATAGTGACCTGCATTATACAGCTCCCAATATCTATGACCAGAAAGTTAAGGCATCACAAGGCACTGTGAGAGGAAACAGGGGACTGCCGGGATTACTTGAATATTTTAGTGTCAATATCTACTCATCTTCTCTTCTGAATGACGAACGCTTGCCGTCTCCGCTTGCCAAGAACGGGCAGAAATACTACAAATACCGGATAGACAGTGTGATGGGCGATCCCAATAATCTCGACTACCGGATACGTTTCATTCCCCGTACCAAGAGCGACCAGTTGGTGGGTGGCTATATGATTGTCAGCAGCAATGTATGGAGCGTGCGTGAAATCCGTTTTTCGGGACGGTCGGAACTGATTACGTTTACTTGCTGGATCAAGATGGGGGAAGTAGGAAAGAAAGATGAATTTCTCCCGATACGTTATGACGTGGAGGCCCTTTTTAAGTTCCTGGGCAATAAGGTGGACGGCAATTATACCGCCTCGCTGGACTATAAATCGATAGAACTGAAAGAAAGAAAGGTTCGGAAGAAAGAGAAGAAAAAGTATAATCTGTCGGAATCATTCTCCTTGCAGTGCGATACGAATGCCTATAAAACAGATGCGTCCACGTTCGGCGTGCTACGCCCCATCCCTTTGAGTGAAGGAGAAAAGCAACTTTACAAAGATTATACATACAGGCGGGATACCGTGTCGGTGCAACAGAAAACCAAGAGTCAGGCTTTCTGGGGAACGATGGGCGACCTGATGGTGGAAGATTATAAATTCAATCTGTCCAATATCGGAAGTGTCCGCTTCTCGCCGTTTATCAATCCGCTTTTGTTCAGTTATAGCGGAAGCAACGGATTATCATACCGACAGGATTTCCGTTACAACCGGATTTTCAGAGGCGACAAGTGGCTCCGCATCGTACCCAAACTGGGTTATAACTTTACACGGAAAGAGTTCTACTGGTCGCTGAATGCCGACTTTGAGTACTGGCCGCAGAAACGGGGCTTTTTCCGGTTGAGTGTGGGTAATGGTAACCGTATCTATAGCAGCAAGATGCTGGACGAACTGAAAGCGATGCCGGACAGTATCTTTAATTTCGACCTCATCCATCTGGATTATTTCAAGGACTTGTATTTCAACTTCCGTCATAGTTTTGAAATTACCAACGGACTGGATATCAGCCTCGGTTTCTCGGCACACAAGAGAACAGCTGTCGAGAAATCCCGTTTTGTGATTACGGGTGACTATCCGATGCCTCCGCCGGAATTTATGGAACGCTTCAGAAATACCTATATCAGCTTTGCCCCGCGCATCCGGGTGGAATGGACTCCAGCGCTTTATTATTATATGAACGGAAAGCGTAAGATCAATCTCCGCTCTGACTATCCGACATTTTCGGTGGACTATGAACGGGGAATAGAAGGAGTATTTAAAAGTACCGGAGAATATGAACGGATAGAATTCGACCTTCAACATAAGATTCGGCTGGGGCTGATGCGAAATATTTATTATCGTTTCGGCTTCGGGGCGTTTACCAATCAGGATGAACTGTACTTTGTGGACTTTGCCAATTTTGCCCGTCATAATCTGCCGGTAGGGTGGAATGATGAAATCGGTGGTGTGTTTCAGGTGCTCGACGGACGTTGGTACAACTCCTCCCGCCGCTATGTACGCGGACATTTCACTTACGAGGCTCCTTTCCTTATTCTCCGGCATTTGATGAAATATACCCGCTATGTGCAGAACGAACGTCTTTATATCAGTGCGCTCTCTATGCCGCATCTCCAGCCATATCTGGAAGTGGGTTATGGTATCGGTACGCATGTCTTTGATGTGGGAGTATTCGTTAGCAGTGAGAACTGGAAGTTCAGCGGGATCGGATGTAAATTTACTTTCGAGTTGTTTAACCGATAGTTTTTTCTTCATAACAGTTGCATAATGTATAGAAAATACATATCTTTGTGAGGAAGAGGATGAGGAAAAATTTAGCAGAAAAGAGGTGTAGTCGCCTCGCAGGCACAGGTATTTTCCTGGAAAATAAATCTCTGGTATAAATACCTCTATTTATTTTAGTAAAATCTCATCCTCTTCTTCTCCTTTTTATATATGTAACAACAAGATGGACGGAATTTTAATTACGATACTTATTGTTACCGGTTTTCTGATTTATAAATTGATTTCTTCGAGCCGGAAACAGGAAGGATACAAGAGATGGAAAGCAACAGGCAGCGGTAATACTACTAACGAAGAGACTTCCAAAAACAAATGGGAACATGGAGCCTGGCTCAGGCATGCTTTAGGAGTAGTCACTCCTAAAATGAGAACATGTCCTGTATTTGATGAAGAGGCGGTGGTGTGGTGTGCCAATCTGTTGGGAATAGAGGTGATGAGGTTGAAAGAGATACTGCAGGATGTCTCTTCGCATTATCGGGAGTTCTGGATCAGAAAGCGGAGAGGAGGATACCGTATGATCTCTGCTCCGGACAAGGAACTGAAAGCCATTCAGGATACTATTTATCATCGTATATTACTGTCTGTAAATGTGCATCCTGCCGCTACGGGATTCCGGCGTCAGCATTCCATCGTCGATAACGTCCGTCCTCATCTGGGAAAACGCTGTGTCTTGAAGACGGATATCCATGATTTCTTTATTTCCATACGTAGTCCGAGGGTGAAAAAGACTTTCGAAAAGATCGGCTATCCGAAGAATATATCGAAAGTGCTGGGCGAGTTGTGTTGTATGCGTCGGCATTTGCCGCAAGGAGCGTCTACCAGTCCGGTACTGAGTAACATTATCGCTTATGAGATGGACCGGAAACTGGCGGCGATGGCGGAAGAATTCGGGCTGACTTATAGTCGTTATGCCGACGACCTCACCTTTTCGGGCGATGTCTTTCCGAAAGAGCAGGTGCTTGCGCGGGTAAAGGAAATCATCAGGGAAGAGAAGTTTGAACCGAATCATCAGAAAACCCGTTTTCTGAATGAGAATGACAGGAAGATAATCACGGGAGTATCTGTCAGTTCCGGTGTGAAGCTGACCATTCCTAAAGCCCGAAAGAGAGAGATTCGCAAGAATGTCTATTTCATTTTGACAAAGGGGCTGGCGGAACATCAACGCAGAATCGGCTCCCATGATCCTGCCTATCTGAAACGGTTGATAGGGTCGCTTTGTTATTGGCGTTCCATAGAACCGGATAATACGTATGTAGCTGATTCTATTGCTGCTCTGAAACGTTTGCAGAAGGGGTATTGACGGGTGGCGGCTGTTTGTGTCTGCCTTACCGTGTTAATCGATGATCGTTGCCCTTCCGTTTTCAACTTTGGCATAATTCCTTTTTACCGCTTCCTGAATCCCTCTGAGCATGGATGCTTCGATGTTTGACCCCATGTGTGTGAAGCCGAATACTTGTGCGCATGCTTTTGCCAAATCGGGTAAAGGCAGGCTGATGGAATTGATTAATATTTGTTGGATGGCATTGGCTATTTCTTCGGGTGGCAGATCCGCTGCATCTCGGTCGGAATCGGGACGGTACTCTGAATAAGAACGGTATTGCGCTTCATCTTTCCAGCAGAAGATAAGCCCGTCATGTTCTATGCGGTAAAGATGTAATGTGTCGAATATTATTTCCAATTGAGCATCTATTCGTGGTCCTACACGGTTGACTCCCCATTCGGATATGATTTTCTTTCCAAGTAAGGTTTTGCTGATCGGGGCTTCATTTTCTATTATCTTTTGGACTTGGGAGACAATAATAGGATTATTTCTTTTAGCGAAGATGTCGTCGGCAGCGTACAGGAACGGACGTATTTTAGTACTATTATAATTTTGTACGGAGATAAAAGAAAAGTTTGTGTATGCGCATGCAGATTTTAGCTGCATCGGCGTTTCCTGCACATTCTTTTCTCTTTTTTCTTGTTCCTTTTTTACTATAACCGGTTTCTCCGCTTTCATATCCTGAGCAATCGCTGCTTGTATAGACGCCATCACTTCATCCGGCTTTTCCCACCAGTCCATCGTCCATATACGGCAGATATTCCATCCCAGTGCTTTGAGTACATTGTTTTGAACAATTTCCCGGTCACGGACAGTCTTGGTACGTCTGTAGTTCTTTCCGTCACAGATAATACCTAATTGGTAGTTGGACGGGGTTTGAGTATCGACAATGCCAATATCGATCTTATATCCGGAACAGCCTATATCAGTATGTACGGTATATCCCCAAGAACGTAACTTGTCGGCAATAATCTTTTCGATAGAAGTTTCTTCTTCCGAGGTCCGAATATTAGTCGAAGTATTCAGTATGCGCTTGGTTCCTTTCTCCGCATATTCAAGGAAGCGTTTCAGCCCGGCTACTCCGATAGAAGAAGTTCGGTTCAGATCAATCATGTCCGATCTCAGCGTAGAAAAGATGATCATTTCGTATCGGGCACGGGAGACGGCTACGTTTAACCGTCTTTCACCTCCCGCACGGTTCAACGGACCGAAGTTCATGCTGACGCGCCCTTCGGCATCGGGACCATAGCCGACGGAGAACAGTATCACATCCCGTTCGTCTCCTTGCACATTTTCAAGGTTCTTGATGAACAAGGGTTCTTCACATTCCAGCGCAAAGGTTTCCAGTTCAGGATGAAAGGCGAAGAGATCGGATAGCAAATCTTCTATCAACGCCTGCTGAACCACGTTGAAAGTAACTACCCCCATACTTTTTCTCCTTAATTTTTCGCTCCTCAGCCTTCTCGCTATTTCGTCTACTATGGCTTGCGCTTCCGCTTGGTTCTGACGGGATTTTCCTTTGTCATAATAACCGTCTACGGCGACCATTCTGACTTTCGATTCAATATTGTCCGGTGACGGGAAAGTCATCAGCTTATTATCGTAATATTCGGAGTTACTGAAAGTGATAAGACTTTCGTGTTTGCTTCGGTAATGCCACAGCAGGTATTTGGAAGGGATAGAGAGAGCGAGGCAATCGTCAAGGATACTTTCCAGATCTTCTATCTCGATGTTGTCTTCGTCAATGGTATTAACGGAGAAGAAGCTGGTAGGCGGCATCTGTTTGGGGTCGCCTACGATAACTACATTCTTGCCTCGGGCGATGGCACCTACCGCTTCGTAAGTCGGCATCTGTGAAGCTTCGTCGAAGACGATCAAGTCAAATTTCTCTGCATCGGCATCGATATATTGGGCAACCGATATAGGACTCATCAACATACACGGACACATACGGGACAGCAGGATAGGTATTTGATCGAATAGCTTGCGGATGGATATTCCGCGTGCATTATTGCGTATATTCTTTTGTAATATTCCGACTTCTGAACTTTGAATGGCTTCGTGGGTGAAGGACGGAATGTTGGAAGCCAGTCTGGCGAACAGTTCCTTTTTGGTAATGTCCTCGAAGTTGGCGGATACCTGCTTGTATTTGGTTATAATATCATTGAATATCTTGCCGTTGAATAATTCCAGCGTCGGTTCTTTGGCGATGATATAGTGAATAACGGCTTGGTAGAAACTCTTGCGGAAGCTGCTGGTGAGTAAATCCGTAGGAATATTCTTTTCCTTATATTCTTCTGCGATAAATCCGAGACCCAACTCGTTCAGTTTGTTGTAGGATTGAAGCCATTGATACCAGTCTTTGAGTTTGTCCAGATTTTCTTTCCATATTCCGGCTTGCTGTAGGGCGATGCCGATCCAGTCGGCGGAGTTTGTATAAAGCGTCTCTACGGTTATGCCCAGAGTGGTGGAAAGCCGTTGCTCGGTTGCCGTAAGCGTGTCGACCAGCTGATACAATTCATTCAGAGAATGAGAATGGATATCTCTGAATGTCCGGATACCTTCTGTCAGTTGTAACGCTAAGTTCTGTTTGATTCGGGATGTTTTCGCCACATCTTTTGAATAACTCAGTAACAGGGAATGAAGCGAAGATACCTCATGGATGATCTGATCGATGATGGGCCACTCTTCATCTCTTCCGAATCTTCCGAATAAAGAAGGCAGCTTGGCGGTGTATCTGTCTGTAAAATCAAGCTCTTCCTGATACCGGATGACCTGATGGAGCAAAGGCTGGACTGTCTCTGGCTTTACCGGTTGCAGAGCGTAAGGACGAATCACCTTTTTTATTTTTCTTTGTCCGAAATATCGTGGGAGAAACCATTGGGCGGATACCCGATTCCATTCGGCCAGCATGGGGCCGGCGTTTATCTTCAGTACCTCTTTGGTGAATCCGTTTTCTATTTCTGCTTTGATTTCATCGCGTTTCCTGCCGTGTTCCGTCACTTTCCGGTACTCTTCCAGCGTTTCATTTAATAAAGGAGTGGTCAGCAGTTCGGGCGTCAGTTCCGGAATATCGAGTATTTTTCGGATAATGGCGCTGATTATATTGAAATCCTTGCGGGTGGGATGAATGTCCGTATTTTCCAGTAAAGCGGAAAAGACAGGCAGTTTCGATTGTATGGCAGTCAATAAGCCAATGAAAGTGGCGAGCGTTTGTAAGGCTTCCTCTTTGATGGCGGACGAATATTCCCGAATGAAAATCCCTGTCAATGGGTGAAGATACGGGTGGCCGCAAGCATTGGCGGTACTGACCAAAGATTCGATGGCATCTTCCCAATGTGAGAATCGGTCTTTGTCCAGATTGTCCAGATAAGATGACGGAATATCGAAGCAGGGTTCAACGTCTGTTAACTGGTAGTGGATGATCGCATCATAGAGGGAAAGTCCGAAAGGATATTCCTTGTGTAAGGCTTCGATGTATTTGTTTAGTTCCGTTCGTAACTTCAGCAGGCGTTCGGCTTCCTTCATGAACTCTTCGGGAGGAGTTCGTCTGATGATTTCGGTTGTCTCCTTTAGTTGCGAGATGACAGTGGATTTCTTTGTCTTGTTGGAATGAATCTCCAGACAGAACGGGGCAAGCCCTATGCCCGCCAGTCTGTTTTGGACGACGGAGAGGGCTGCCATCTTCTCGGCAACAAATAAGACTCGTTTACCTTTATAAAGTGCGTTGGCGATGATATTCGTTATCGTTTGGGACTTTCCGGTTCCCGGAGGGCCGTGCAGGATAAAAGTCTTGTCGTGCACCGCTTCATAAATCGCTTCCAGCTGAGATGAATCGGCAATGATAGGCAGTACAATATCTGCCGGAGATAACTGCCTGTCCATGTAGGCGGCATCCACTTCTTTCGCAGTTACGTCCCATTCGATCTTTCCGTTGATGAGGCTGGAGACCACCTTGTTTTGAGTCAGTTTGTGAGCATTGTTGTGGATGTCGTTCCACATGATAAACTTGTTGAAGGAGAAGATACCTAGAATAGCCTGTTCCTCCACATCCCATTTCCGCTGATTCTTGATGCAGTGCCGGATGATGGAATAAATCAGTTTTACGTTGATTCCGCTTTCGTCCGTCGGAAGCGGATCAAGTCCCGGTACGGAAATGCCGAAATTCTGACGAAGCATTTCTAATAAGGTGATATTCATCATCGTTTCTTCTTCCCGCGAACGAATCACATACCCCTTGGCGGCTGACTTGCGGATGATTTCGACTGGTAGCAGCAATATCGGTGCATAACGGGGACGCTCGCTGGAAGGCGTTTCGTACCATTTCAGAAGTCCGAGAGCCAGATAAAGCGTGTTCGCTCCGTTCTCTTCGATAGAAGTACGGGACGA
>Ga0192243_10550_pt1 | contig 13416 bp, 11 predicted proteins | sample Koala_Koa27_K3_FD_131233 | JGI IMG/M metagenome (GOLD analysis project Ga0192243, IMG submission 131233) | Enriched cells from koala feces incubated with labeled cellulose particles, San Francisco Zoo, California, United States - Koala_Koa2-7_K3 ... | reverse complement strand
GCAGTCCCGATAACCCTGTACAATATAATAAATCGGATTACACGAGATAATGCGCTGTAACCAATGCGGAAGTCTGGTTACTTCCCACAAAATAGGTGTCATATAAAACAGCATCCGCATGATCGATGTGATAAATTTTCTCACATCCCTTGCCAGCATGGTTAACACTGAAGTTGTCAGCGACAGCGAAAACGCAAAAATTATAGCACATAGCAGATAATACAGTAACCCAAACCAGTATACATTGGGATAATATCCAAAAACTGCAAAGACAATAACTACGATGACCATAAAACAGACATGATCAAAGAGTTTCTTAAAAACAACAACCAGTGGCAAAATGCTCACCGGAAACTTCATCTTTGTAACTATATCCACCTTGCTGTATATGGCGCTGCATCCTTCTGTAATACATGGGTTGATGAAAAACCAGACGCACATGCCGCCCAGCATCCATACAATATAAGGAATATCGCCAATATCTTTACGCTGAAACACATATCCAAAGACAAACCAGTAAGTGAATACCTGGATGATTGGACTGGCGAAGTTCCAGAAAAGGCCCAGCTTGCTATCCCGCATATCAGCAAGGATTTCATACCTTGCAATCGAAAATGTTCTGTAGAAATTTGTGAAGTTTTCCTTTAAGACAAAAACGACTCCAGAAATCAAAACAAGTCTCCTATACGTTCATCTTATTCTGACCTAAATCCTGTTTGATACTCGTTGTGGAAATCTCCGGTGTCCGGGGCAGATAGATCACTTCTGCGCCTTCATCCCTTACAAAATCAAATTTTCCGGTCCAGTCGTCACCCATGACGAATTTATCTACATGATATTCATGAATATCCGTTTTTTTCTGATCCCAGCTTTCCTCCGGGATTACCAGATCCACATACCGGATAGCTTCCAGCAATTGTTTGCGCTGTTCATAAGGGAAGTAACATTTCTTCCGCTTCTGTTCCCAGTTAAACTCATCTGTCGAAAGCGCAACGATAAGATAGTCTCCATATTCCTTGGCTCTCCGAAGCAGATTTATATGTCCATAATGCAGTAAATCAAATGTCCCGTAAGTGATGACTCGTACCATAATTCTTCCTCTCCTACAATTTTTCAATTACTTATGTTATCATAAGCTACTTTTTTTAGCAACACAATATTTTTGCTCTTTTTAAAATACGCGAGAAGCCAGTCTCTGGCTTGCCTTCCCGTCATTTAAAGCATTGTATTTTTCATTAAATTTCTGATACTTCTCATCGTAAGAGAACCATTGATCCATGTCCTTTACTTTCTCCAACAGTTCCTCCTGCGTCTTCACGATAGGTCCCGGCAATTCTTCCAAATTAACATAGAAGCCTCGGACATCGTTCTGATACAGCGAAAGGTCATACATATAAAAGATCATCGGCCGCCTTAGATTCGCATAATCAAACAGCCCACTGGAATAATCCGTCACCAGCACATCTGCTGCCAGGTACAGATCATTAATGTCATCATAATCAGACATATCTCTTAAAAAGCCATCATATGCTGCAAAATCATAGGAACTGGCCACCAGGTAATGGGCCCGGAATAAAATGATCCATTCATCGGAGAGCTCTGCCTGAAGTTCATCAAAATCCAGTGGTATCGAATACGTATACCCTTCTTCTGCCGTATGCTGGTCATCCCGGAACGTAGGCATATATAACAGTACTTTCTTATCTGACGGGATCCCAATGCTTTCCCGAATCCTCTGTACATCATCGGGGGTATCATTCAACAACGCATCGTCTCTTGGGTACCCCAGCTCCAGAATTTTATCCTCCTGTTTCGTCTTACGTAAATTCCAGGCGGACAGGAACTTTTCTGTCGCAAAGGGAGACGGTGACAAGAGATACCGGAACTTTTTTGCATCGGACCGGTACTTATACCGGATTTCCGGGATAGAATTCATGGCATTATCCGATGCTTTGATATCGTATCCCAGCTTCTTTAACGGGGTGCCATGCCAGCACTGCACATAGATCTGTTCTTTTCTGGGAGAAAGATAGTCATATATCTTGTAGTTAAAGATCCAGTACTTTGCCGAGGCCAGCGCCCGCTCATAAGCCCTGGATTTATTTTTTACAATGGTTGTCCTTGGATTATGAGTCAAAAACCGATATTCCTTCAGATCCCGCACCACCCAGACAAACTGGTAATCCTTATACTCCTTACAGGAAAGCATGTACTCATAGACCGCTTTCGGCGTACAGGAGTATGATCTTCCATTGAAGGAATTAAAAACGATCTTCTTCTCATTAACAGGGATACGGCCAGTTCTTAAGTGATACCGCAGTGATTGCAGATGCCGCATACAAAAGCGCATGAACCTGCGCAGAGGCACATTCTTTTCGGCCACTGCCATGACTTTTGTTCTGATCGTCTGATACGAAAAAGACATCGCGCTTTCTCCTCTTAGTCACCGCTGCACATCAGCAGGCTGATAAAATCCGCCAGCTTTCTCGTACAGTCTCTGGTATCATGGATATACTTCGTTTGAAACTTCTGCAGGTCTTTGGGATCATAGATCCCCGATCCGATCGCTTCCGTTAACACCCCTGCATCTTCAAAAACATAGTCCGGAAGTTCCTCTTTAAGGTCAATGTTTAACCCTCGCTTCTTTTGATAAGCTTCATAATCCGGTACATAAAAATAAACCGGCGCGCCTGTAAGGGAAGCCTCAAACACGCAGGCTGAATAATCTGTAATAATAACATCTGCCAGTTTCATTAAATCATAAGAAAGAAAATCCCCGGTATAGCCGCTGGCCATCTTTTCCCCCGTCTCGCTTAACGGATGAAAAGAGAGAAGCAAGTGCAGGTCCGGATTTTTACCAACCGCATCTGTAAGACTCCCGGCGATCTCCTCTTCCTCCTCCCGGAAGGTGGGCAGATACAACACCATTTTTTTGTCCCGCAGCCCCGGATTTAAGGCATAAAATTCTTCGCTCTTGTCCTTCCCCTGAAGCATGTAGTCAACCCTTGGCAGTGTCTTAAGCACAATCTTTTCTTTGATAACGCCAAAAGCTTCCTCATAGAAGCTGCCCATCGCCTCCGAGGGCGCCAGTACATAGTCATAATTCTGATGCATCTTCATGGTCTGGCTGATACGTGCATCCCGGCCGTCTTCTTTCCCCAGGGACTGCAACCCGAACTTCTTCACCGCTCCCATGGCATGCCACATCTGAACCACCTGAAGGCTGTCCTTATGATGCAGGCAGGAGACGGGAATCGAGTAAGTATCGCAAATGGCTACCGTGGCTCCCGCCAGCTGAACCATATCACCGAGGATCCAGAAGAAATATCCGATCATAGATGGCAGCCCCGGATCCAGCATTTTCAACCGGAATACCTGGTCATATTCCGGGTTCCGTTGCTGAATTTTCTTAGATAACAGCTGCATATCCAGCGAAGGCTCATTGCTCTGCCGGGACAGATATACGATCTTTTTTTGAGTCTTGACCAGTCTTTTCATCGGTGCATAAATCATCCGTAAAACCTGCACCAGAACGACACAAAATATATACTGCATATTCTATTCTTTCCACTCCATCGCGGTATGCTCCGGTTTTCCTTCCCGCAGCATCAACTCATTGACCGCCTCTTTCGGGTCTTTTCCATCGAAGAGAATCTCATTCACCTGATGGACAATCGGCATGGATACTTCATATTTCTCACCCAGTTTTTGTGCTGCTTTTGCGGAATTTATGCCTTCTACCACCATCTGTACTTCGTCGACGGCTTCCTCCATGGACTTCCCCTGTCCGATAAGATAGCCGGCCTTCCAGTTCCGGCTGTGCACACTGGCACAGGTAACGATCAGATCTCCCATACCGGTAAGGCCCGCAAAGCTCTCCGGTTTTCCGCCCATGGCTACTCCCAGATCTGTAATCTCTACAATTCCCCGGGTGATCAGCGCAGCTTTGGCATTATCACCATAACCCAGGCCATCGGAGATACCGGCTGCCAGCGCAATCACATTTTTTAACGACCCGCCAATCTCCATACCCAGCATATCCGAACTCGTATAGACCCGGAACACTTCACTACTGAAGCATTTCTGCAGATATTCGGCTGTCTGCCGCCGAGCGGCGCCCACTACGACAGCTGTAGGCATGCCTCGGCCCACTTCCTCTGCATGGCTGGGCCCGGAAAGGACCGCTACTTCCGCCTGCGGGATCTCCTGCGCGATCTGTTGGGATAAAGTCATGAGGGTATCCTCTTCCAACCCTTTGGCTACATCTACAATCAGCTGTCCCTCGGGAATCAGAGGACACATCTTTTTAGCAGTACTTCTCGTAAAAGTAGAGGGCACAGCCATCACCAGAAAATCCTTATCCGTGACCGCTTCCGCAAGATCTGTGGTAAACTTAATCGGATCCGGAAGAATAACCCCCGGCAGTTTCAGCTTGTGCTCCCGCTGCATGGACAGCATCTCAATCTCACTTTCATCAATGGACCACACACATACTTCATGTCCATTCTTATATAGTAAGAGGGACAGAGCCGTCCCCCAGCTGCCTGCACCTATGATTCCTACTTTCGCCATCAGATGATTCCTCCTATGATTCTTGATCCTGCTTTTTATCTTTATCTTCCCATTTTTCGAATGTATACCCGCAGTGTCCCCGATCTTCAAAAGGCTCTGTGCTGTCCCGCCGCAAGAGCACCACGGCAGTCTGAAAGATCAGCTGCAGATCTCTTAGGATACTGAACTGCTCGATGTACATCATATCCATGATCAGCTTATCCCTCGGCGTGGTATTGTATTTCCCTGCAATCTGGGCATAGCCGGTCAGTCCCGCCTTGACCCTAAGCCGATAGTTAAATTCCGGCAGTTCTTCGGTATAGGCCTCGATATTGGAGATCATCTCCGGTCTCGGCCCCACAAAGGACATTTCCCCTTTTAATACATTCCACAGCTGGGGAATCTCATCAATCCTTGTCCTTCGTAAAAACCGGCCCGGCGGGGTGATCCGGTCATCGTCCTTGGTGACAGAATACATCCCTGCATCCTCCTTCATGGTCCGGATCTTATATACATAGAAGCGCCGTCCGTGGATCGTCGCCCGCACCTGCTTATAAATGACCGGTCCTCCATCGTATACCTTCACAGCGATCATACCGCCGATCCAGAAGGGAGAAGAAAGGATACCCAATATAATCGATAATCCGATATCGATCAGCCGCTTGGCGATCCGCTGCCCGATGGTTAAGGACTTCACGTTCTTATTCATCAGCATTTCATCATCCAGCACATACTGTTCCGCATTGAGCTCGATGATATCTTCGATATCCGGATTAAAATAGATATTGACCTGATACTCATAACACCAGTCCAGAATCTCCGCCCGGTACTTGAGTGGCACATTAAAGGCAAAGACCGTATCTACGTTTTTAATCATTTCCTGCAGATTCTTACTGTGATAATCTGCTACCGATGCAATCCTATACTGCTTCTTGTAATTTTGAATGGCAAATACAATCTCATCCAAACTTTCCTGCGAATCCGTGATGATGCAGCACTGCTCCGGGTCATGCATCCGAAAGAACAGCCAGTTTCCCGCATAGGTAAACAGCATGATGATCAACATCTGGATCAAAAAAGTCAGCACCAGAAAGCTGATACTCGTAAAGGAAAAACGGCGGGTCAACGTATTATTTACCCGCATGATCATCAACTGAATATAAGTAATGACATCTGTGCAACCGGCGGCCAAAAGCAGGGAATAGATGATGGGCCTGCTTTTCCTTCTGCCCACATCATAGGTGCCATATACATTCAAGAACAATAATCCTACCACCACAAACGTAGTGCCGGTAATGGCCAGCATACGGGAAGGCCTTGTCAGACCGATGTTCTCCTGTCCCATAGTCACGATAAAGGTAGCCAAAAGCAGCAGATACAGGATGGTCTTCACAACCAGCCAGAAAGTTGTCTCAAATTTATGTAAATGTCTTCTCATTTATAATAACCTCAAATGCCCTGATATAGATTGTAACATTCTTGTAACATTATAAACGAAACCCTGTTGGATTTCAAGATAATCCATCTGCCACACAAAGCTATATCTTCGTCTTATGTTTGACCCACAGTTTCGCTGTTTTATAGGTGGAGCCGTAGTAACGCTTATAACTCTTGGACTCGGCAAAGAGCGTATCGTAGACCTTTCCTTTAATCTCCGTCCATGCATGCTCCCCGTCGTCGCATACATAGGCCGTATAACCTGCCTCATCCGCCAGGAAGGAAAATGCACAGGCCTCGGATACACAGCACCCTCTTCCCTTGTTAAATTCATCGTTGGCAAAGGTCATCATCCAGGTATTCTTCTTCCGGGCGCTCTTTAACGTCCGATACTGCGTGTACGGGTGTTTTAGAACCCAGTTAAACGCTTTTTTAAGCTTCTTTGATTTACTGTCTGTGTATTTCGCATTCACATAGCTGGAACTATAGAGGTAGTTTCGCGCTTTGATCATGGTCTTGATCTTGGTCACATTGAAGTTGGTCTTTTTGACCGTCCCGTCCTTCTTGATCTTAATCCCGTTCACCTTGCAGTTTTTCTTCTGAACGCCGGTGGACCGATCAAAATAGTAGTAATTTCCGCCTTTCTTCATCCATCCGGTCTGGGCTGCCCCGTTTTTATCGAAATAATATGTTTTCTTATTGATAGTTAAAAACGTGCTCTTCGCTTTTTTCCCATCCTGATATTTATAATATTTCTTCCCTTTCTTTTTGACAAAACTTCCCTTATTCGTCTTGATACTTTTGGCTGCGCTCCAGGAAGAATAGTACTTCTTCTCATCCACGGTTCGATAGGTACGAATCCTCACATAATACTTCGTGCTGACTTTTAACCCTGTGATGGACTTACTGGTGGTCGTATTCTTTGTCACCGTCTTTGTGGCTTTATTCTTCGTAAATCCCTTATTTGTGGCCATCTGGATCTGGTAACCGTCAGTATCCTTTTTTACTTTGGCCCAGGTTACTTTAAACCCCTTGTTCTTTGAGGTTAAAGACGAAATCGTAGTGCCAGGACTGGTAATGGTCTCCTCCGTGCTGTCCGCATTTTCTTCGGCTGCATAGGCCGGCATGGATACCCCCATCAGTAAGAGTAATGTAAGAATCAAAATCCCCCATTTTTTCATACCTTATTCCTCCTTAATCGCATTCCCTTTCAAGATTGCATGATTGCATTATAGCATTTTTCATACTTAATATCAAAATACGCCAGGTCATAAAAAAAACTGTACAAACCTATAAAGCAAAAAAACCTGCAGAATGCTGAACATTCTGCAGGTTTATTAACTTTTCCTTAATACGTGACTACCTTGCTTCCTCTCGGAATGTGATCGTAGATCCACTTGGCATTCGTGATATCCAGCCGCACACAGCCATGGGAGAGATTCGCCCCCAACTTGCCGTGTTTGATCCTGGTCATGCTGCCCGGATAATACAACACGGAGTGAAGTAGATAGTTCCCGGAAAACTGTGTGTAGTACCAACACGTATAAGTGCTGGTTCCGAAGGACTTTCCTTTACTCCCTACGGTAAACTGTCCTTTCTTCGTCGGTGTGGACGCTTTTCCTGTAGAACACTTCCAGTAATATTTCCGGGTCCAGTTCCCCTTAGATCCTGTATAGATCCCAATTCGGTTGGTCTTGCAGTTTACCATAATCAGATACTTGGTATTGCTGGAGTAACTCTGGGCCTTCTTATCCATGGCCGCTGTATCCTTCGTATATTCATAGGAAAGACTGCTGGTGTTATAGTTGCCCCAGTATTCTGCATTATACGTATTTGCTTTCGCCTTGGCCGCCGTGCCGGCATAGGGCCGTACACGGTAGTAATAGGTGCTGCCGCTCTTTAAGTTACTCGTATCCGTGTAGCTGGCCTTGGTGGTCGTACCGATCAGCTTCCAGCTGCCCTTCTTCCCTTTCCTGCGAAGCACGCCATAGCCTTTGGCTCCGGTCACTTTGCTGAAGGTTACCTTTACACCACTTTCCGTATTCTCCGTTCTCTTTAAGGAAGGTGCTTTCAAGTAGATGGATTTGACGCCGGTGCCGTCCCGGTAGCTCCAGTACATCGGGCTGTACTTGTTCTTCTTGGCTTTAGAAAGAGAACTGCGATAAGCCCGTACCGTGTAGTAATAATTCTTTCCTGCAGAAAGGGAAGCTGTATCGGTGTAACTGGTCTTCGTGGTAGTGGTCAGCTGCTTCCAGCTGCCGTTCTTTCCCTTCTTGCGGTAGACGGCATAGCCTTTGGCGCCGGACACTTTCTTCCAGCTGACCTTCGTGCCGTTGGATACGGATTTCGGAGTCTTTAACGTCGGTGCCGCCAGATAGACAGCCTCCGCCTTGGAAGAAGCAAAGCCCCAGTACTGGACTTTCTTCGCATTCTTTTCAGCCGCAGAAGCGTCGCCCTTATAAGCCCGTACCTGGTAGTAATAGGTGGTGCCGGAGCTTAAGGATTTCGTATCCGTGCAGCTAAGTGTACTGCCGGAATCCACCATCTTTACTAAGGTATAACTGCTCTCGGAAGATTTCCGGCGATAAATGCCATAGCCGCTGGCGCCGGATACTTTCTTCCAGCTCACCTTTAATCCGCCATTGCCTACGCTCATCGTCACTGACTTGGGCTTCTCCAGATAAGCCGCCGTCAGTGTATGATTGCCATAACTGCTGTTCTTGCTTCCGGTGGCCTGTACCGTGTAGGTATAGGCATTCCCGTATTTCACGGACGTATCTTTATAGCTGGTACTGGTGGTAGTGGCAAGGGAACTCCAGGAGCTGCCGCCATTGGTGCTGCGATACACCTTGTATCCGGTGGCATCGCTGACTTTGCTCCACTTCACGGTGATCTTGCCATCTTCCACATCCACGGAGCTCATGGAAGGCTCGCTTAACGTATCGTCTGTCTCCTCATCAGTGCTGGCTGCGTAAGCAGCGATGTCTGAAGAAGGGGATTCCTCCTCTTTCTTCGATTTGGGAGTTTCTTTCTCTGCCTCCGGCGCTTCCTCTTCCACCTGGGGTTCTGTTATCTCTTCTTCCGGCGCCTCGGGGACCTCTTCTTCTTCGATCTCCGGTACTTCCTCTTCTATCCCTTCTTCCTTAGCTGTACTCTCCTCTGCCGCATAGGCATCCATGGACAGTGCTTCAACGGCTACCATAGCTGCCATCAACGCAACCGCCACGACTTGATTCATCCTCTTCTTCATGATTCGACCTCTTTACATTGATAAAATTACTTAAGTAAAAACTACGCTTATTATACCATGTTTTGTATATTCTGTAACCAAAAACTACTCGCCATAGGCTCCCGCATCCGTCAGTTCCCGGATGGCCTTTACGACCCGGTCTTTATCTTCCCGGTAGGTAAATCCGAACCAGTTATCCTTCGAATACAGCACCTTCACCTTTACCCGCTCGTCTAACACCAAATGCTCGATGATGTTGGGAAGCAGGTACTCCTTCGTCTGGATATCCTCAGACGTCAGGCTTTCCAGGAAGTCATCAAACCCCTGTTCCAGTATGTCGAAAACGCCCGGATACAGCCCCCACATGTTCATGGACGCAACCGAATCCGGGGCAATCTCCATCTCGTAATTCTCCTGCACCGCCATGACCCGTCCGTCTTTTTTTATGATGTTGGCTGTCTCAAATATGCCTCTTAAAAATCCGTCATCCCTCACTTCACAGAGTCCCCGAGTGACGCCGCCATTCTCGCTTAAAGTCTTTTCCAACACATAGCCCACCATACAGAAATGCAGCCGATGGGCGTTTTTATGCTCTTTGGTCAGATACCGGTAGGCTTCCTGATAGGCTTCCTTCCCGTAGTAGTCATCCGCATTGATGACCAGGAAAGGTTCGTTCACCACATCCTTACAGCAAAGAACAGCCTGCCCGGTGCCCCAGGGTTTCTTTCGCTGCCGGGCCAGGTCCTGGTACTTCTCCGGCACATCCCCGATCTCCTGATAGGCATAGGCGACCTCCACCTTCTGCGCGATCCGGTCGCCGATGAGTGCTTTAAAATCCGCCTCCAGGTCCTTTCGTATAATAAAGACTACCTTCGTAAATCCTGCTTCCAGGGCATCCGAAATAGAATAGTCAATGATCAGCTCTCCATTGGGCCCCACTCTTTGCAGTTGTTTGATCCCCCCGTCAAAGCGGCTGCCGATGCCGGCGGCCATTACCACCAGTGTTACCTGCTGCATATCTAACGCCTCTCTATCCTCTGGTTTCGTTTGTTTATCATGATTGGGGTCAGCCCGGAACCTTCTCTACTTCCAGGTTACTTTCCCCTTCTTTACGGTCATCTTATACGTCTTATCACACCGAAGCCGGTATGGATATTTGGCCCGGGTGATGAGAAACAGATTGTATTTTGTGGTCCTGCGCTGCATGGTGCAGTCGATCATCTTCCACTTTCCGCCACTCTTTACCTCGCACCAGGCATGATCTGCCAGCGCGCCGCTGTACCTGGTGGCACCGCCTACCGCCACCCGGGCATCATAGCCCAGCACTTTGGCAATGTAGGCCATGGCGGAGGCGAACCGGTAACAGTTGCCTTTCTTATGCTTGAAGAGATAGGCCGCATAGGTCTTCATCTTCGAGGCCGTGGGTTTCTCCGTGGCAAATCCCTTGTATTCATACTTGCAGATCGCTTTAAAACAGGCTTTCAGGCGCTGCTTTTTCGTCTGGCTGCTCTTGGAGTTTTTAGTCACAAACTTGACTGCCGATTTGACACGGCTGTCGGTGACCCGCACGCCGGTGCTGTCCACATAATAGTAGCCCTTCTTTTTAGACCCGACGATCTGGTTGGTCTTTAAGGTGCCTTTCGCGCCAAAGTAATAATATTTTCCGGAAATCTTATGCCAGCCGTCTGTAAGGGCGGATCCTTTGGGCGCTGTTTTTCCATCGGTTCTCTTCAGATAATATTTCTTCCCGTTGATGGTCTGCCAGCCGGTTTGCATCTTTCCGTTTTTATAATAGTAACGGTACCCGTCTGCTTTTACCCAGCCGTTCTTCGCCGTATCCGTCGCTTCAGCCGCGGTTGACTGAACCATAAAGGCCGGTACGGCACAAACAATACAAAGGCTTACGAACAACAAAATTCCTGTTGTCCGTACCCATTTCGTCATTTTATTATCCTCTTTTCATGTAAAACTTTTTCCTCTACTCCTGCATGCATTCCTGCATCTTGGCCTTGATCTCCGCCACTGAGGATTCGCTGGGGATGCACACGTACAGCGGCCCGCCGCTATAGGAATAGCAGTATCGGTTATCGTCGGATCCGGTGGCCGCCACCGACTCTGAATCCCACCGGTTGAAGATATCTAACTGCTGCCGTATCATCGCTTTTAGCTGGCTCTTGGACAGGTTGGTATCCACATATTTAGTCATGCTCTCGATGATGGAATTGGATCGCACGATCGTCATAGGCGAGATGGCGCTCTTTAAAATGCCCACCAGCAGTGCCTGCTGATTTTTGCCCCGCTGGTTATCTCCTTCCTTAAACGCTTTCCGCTCCCGGGCGAAAGCCAGCGCCTGGGCGCCGTTTAGGTGGTTGCTCCCCTCCTGAATGTCCACCACCTCTCCGGCGGCTTTACTGGTGGTAAAGGCCACCTCTGAATTCACGGTCACCCCGCCTAAGAGGTCCACCAGGTCGATGACGGAGGTGAAGTTCACCCGGATATAGAAAGGAATCTCAATATCATACAGATTCTCCAAGGTAGCCACCGACGCCTCCACGCCGTAGTTCCCGGCATGGGTCAGCTTGTCGTACTGCCCCTCGGAGTACCCCGGGATCACCACATAGTAATCTCTGGGCGTGGTCGTTAAGAGCATCTGGTGCGTATTCGGGTTCATGGTGGCGATGAGGTTCACATCGCTGCGGCTGGATTCTGAGATCTCCCCATAGGTATCCATGCCGCTGATGTAAATATTATACGGCGTGAGGGACACATCCCGGGTGGAATCTCCCTTCGCGATCTCCCCCAGTGCTCCGTCGATCCGGAACATAAAGATGCCCAGGATTAAAAACAGGGCGCTGCAGACGATGGCCAAGATCCGGTGTCTGGAATGCTTCCGGTACGTGGCCTCCCTTTCGCCGTGCCGGACAACTGCGACCACCAGGATCACGATCACCAGCGCGGCTGCCACATAGATCCATGGAAAGATTCCCAGGACCAGCATGGACGCCATAAAGAGAGTGGAGCAGATCACTAGGATCAAAAACAGGATCTGGTCAAATCCGTCGATGCCGGACCCCGCCGTCTTCTTCTTCTTTTTGGCCGGCGGCGCACCGCCGCCGTTCCCGGAACGGGTACTTTTCGGTGTGGACTCTGCCTTCTCCCGGTTCCGACTGCTCTTGCGGGGACGGTCAGTTTCCAGGTCATCGTCTAAGAGGCCGGCTTCCAGGTCCACATAGTACTCGGTGTCATACCGCTCATCGTAGGGCTCGTCCCCCAGCTTCTTTTTCTCTTTCTTGTCCTTTTTCTTTTTGTCCTCGTCGTCATCCGCGATTTTATGGGATTTGATGTAATCTAACTGATCCCGGTAATTCATACGTAAACTCCTTATTTGCTTCCCTTATTTATTCTCCCAGGCCGCTCTCGACCGCTTCTACCATGGCTAAAAGCGCCTCTTCTTCTCCCTCACCTTCACAGACAAGCGTGATCTCATCTCCGGTCTTGATACAGGCCCCCAGGACGCTAAGCATACTTTTGGCGTTGGCGGTCGTCTCTTTAAACTGAAAGGTCACCTGGCATTCATACCGGCTGGCCACGTTGCAGAAAATGCCGGCCGGACGCAGGTGCAGTCCTGTTGGATTTGTGATTTTTACTTTCTGGCTTACCATAAGCTATTCCTGTACTTCCTCAGTCTCCGTCTCTTTTTCCTCTAACCGGATCTCAACCTCTACCTGGCTTTCCAGGATACAGTCTTCCGGTACCTTGATCTCCACCGGTACGGTGTACGTGCCGGGCGTCGTATAAGCGGCCAGGTCAATACTGGTGACTTTCTCCGGCTCAAAGTTATCCAGGGCATCTTTCGGCCCCTGGACCTGCACCGCCAGCGCATCCACCGTCTCGTAGAACACGATGACATCATCGGAGAGAAGATCCACGGTGATGGCACTTAGCATCACATCGTAAGTTCTGCTGCCGTCCTTATCTACGTTAACAGTGACCACGACGGACCCTGTGTTCTCATCGGCCAGCCGGATGCCGTCGGGCAGATACTGGGTGATATCCACGATCTGCTCGGTTCGCTCCTCCACATCATCCATGGCCAGCGCCTGTGCCGGGATATTGATCTCACTGACTTTTTTCAACTGCTCGCTGGATCCGGAAATCTGGATATTCTCGGGCTCATAGGTGATGCCTTCGAAGGAATA
>Ga0192243_10549_pt1 | contig 13426 bp, 10 predicted proteins | sample Koala_Koa27_K3_FD_131233 | JGI IMG/M metagenome (GOLD analysis project Ga0192243, IMG submission 131233) | Enriched cells from koala feces incubated with labeled cellulose particles, San Francisco Zoo, California, United States - Koala_Koa2-7_K3 ... | reverse complement strand
GATCGGGCATGTCCTTAATACCGATCACTCCTGGCATAGGAACCTTACCGGGTTTGCAAACGACGTGAAGAAGGAGACTGATGGACGTGTCGTTATCCAGCTCTACCCAAGCGGACAGCTCGGCAATGAGAAGGACATGGTGGAGGGACTCACCTTCGGCACGGTAGACGGCGGACTTATCGGCGGCGGATCTTTCCAGTCGATTGACCCGAAGTTTGGTATCGAGGCTCTTCCATACGCCTGGCCAACACACGAGGCCGCCTATAAGGCATTCGACGGCAAGCTCGGTAAATACCTATTCGATCTCCTCGGCCAGAAAGGTATCGTTGGCCTCGCTTGGTGGGAAAATGGGTTTCGACACATAACGAACAACAAAAAACCCATCGTGAAACCTGAAGACCTCAAGGGACTCAAGATCCGCGTCACCCCAGACAAGATGCGCCTCGACACCTTCAAGCTCCTTGGCGCCGCTCCGATGGCAATAAATTTTGGAGAGCTCTATTCAGCGTTGCAGCAGGGGGTTGTAGACGGACAGGAGAACCCCTACGCGATAATCTACTCCAACGCTTTCAACGAAGTACAGAAATATCTTTCAAAATCGGGGCATATCTGGGGTTCGGCGGTGCTGTGCATAAACAGCGATGTCTGGAACAAGCTATCCGCGAAGGATAAGGAGACCGTTAAAAAGCTCGCGCAGAAATGGTGTGTCGCGCAGCGCAAAGAGACTATAAAGGAAGAGAACGAGTTCCTCGGCAAGCTCAAGGCAAAGGGCATGGAGATCAACGATGTCGATAAAACAGCTTTCCAGAAGGCGGTACAACCGGTATGGAAAAGCTACGAGAGCACCTTCGGCAAAGATTTGATGGATATCGTGCGCGAATACGGAAAATAGACCTATGTCTCAAAAGAATAATGATTTTCTCAAGAGGGCTTATCGCCCTCTTGAGCTTTTACTCATATTGTCGGTGATCGTCGTCTTCACCGTGGTGCTCGTTGAGGTTGTCTCGCGCTATATATTCCACCAGTCGATCGCTTGGGGCGCGGAGGTCTGCCAAACGCTGCTGGTGTGGATGACATTCATCGGCGCGGCAGTGGCGTTGGTGGGCGGTGAGCACATGGAGATCAACGTAGCTATGGATAGGACAAGGTCGCCTATGATAAAAAAAATCCTCCTGCTTCTAGGCAATCTTGCCATACTGCTCTTTCTCGCCTGCGGCATAGCCGGCGGCGTACGCCTCGTACAGAGGACCTGGAGCATGACGACAACAACCTTGCAGATTCCCGCCGGGATACTCTATATGGCTTTTCCTATCGGCTGCTTGCTGATGATGATCGTTATCCTGCGCAATATAGTCCAGCTCTTCGGCAGGGAGGGGTAAAAGATGTTTATCCTCGCCTCGGTACTTATTATCGGCATCCTTATTGCCGTACCAATATCATATTCGATCGCCATTTCAGGAACCCTTTATCTGCTTTTTGAATCAACACTGCCGGTGTTAGTGATCGCCCAGCGCATGGTGGTAGGGTCAGATTCCTTCACACTGCTCGCGATCCCGCTTTTTTTACTCGCCGGCGCGCTGATGGCGGAGGGAGATATTACGCCACGCATCATGCGTTTCGCATCCAGTATGGTCGGACACATTCGCGGCGGTATGGCGATGGTCATGGTCGTCTCCTGCATGTTCTTCGGCGCGATATCCGGTTCCGGCGTGGCTGACGTCGCAGCGATCGGCTCAATAATGCTGCCGGCGATGAAGGAACAAAAATACCGTCCGGCTTTCAGCGCTTCGCTGCTCGGCTGCGGCGGCGCGCTGGCCACGATAATACCCCCAAGCATCGTCATGGTCATCCTCGGCGTTACGATGGGAACTTCGATAGGAAAACTCTTTATCGCAGGTTTCATTCCTGGCATCATGGCGGGAGGTTCGTTGATGGCGATATCATATTACTTCGCCGCCAAGGAAAATTATCCCCGCCTGCCAAAGGCCGACGCGCGCGAAAAGTGGGAGGCCTTTAAGGGCGCCTTCCTGCCAATGGTCACACCGGCGATAATAATCGTTGGCATCCTGCAGGGGATATTCACCGCGACGGAAGCCGGCGGCGTAGCCGCTTTCTACGCTCTGATACTTTCAAAATATGTCTATCATAAACTGTCATGGCGGCGTTTCTTCGAGATATGCCTGGAGGTGGCAAAGACGAGTGCCGTCGTACTCTTCATCATCTCCGCAGCAAGCCTCTTCGGCTGGATACTCACATCGCAGGACATCCCGCAAAAGATAGCGGCTGCCATTCTCAGCGTTTCAAACAATTACTGGATGGTGCTGATCTTCTTCAACCTCATGCTTCTGGTGCTGGGCACCTTTATGGAGACAACGGCGATCATCCTCATCGTGATCCCCATCTTCATGCCGATCATGACGCAAATAGGCGTTGACCCCATACACCTCGGCGTGATGGTCTGCCTGAATATGGCGATCGGCGCCAACACGCCGCCGCTTGGAGTGGATCTTATGACGGCCTGCAAGGTCGCGGATATCGCCTACGAAGACTCCTTCCGCTATATATTTTTCTTCCTCACCGCGATGACCATCGTGTTGATATTGATCATCGCCTTTCCCGCGCTGTCGACATGGCTGCCGAACATGGTGGTATCTTCCGGAGCATAACGGTAAACAACAGTAAGGATAACATTTCAAACGGACCGGTATGAAACAATCCGGCCCGTTTTATATTTATTATTGCAATAGATATATTCATTCCAATCTCTATTAAAGTTATTTTTCACTATTTAAAAATAACGTCCTCACTATTGACATACCTCCCTGTCGGTATGTATAATTCTCTAGCCTGTCATCCATATAAACAGGAGGTGAAAGGATGCGAAGAACGAAGGCGGCGACGCTTGAGACTAGGGCAAAGATTTTGGAGTCGGCACTTGATATTTTCAGTGAAAAGAGCTTCTCAAACACCTCCCTCACCGAGATAGCGGCAAACGTGGGCCTGACTAAGGGCGCGCTCTACTGGCATTTCAGGAATAAGAACGATCTGCTGCTGCAGCTCATGGAAGAGATCTGCAATCACGTGGGAGATGAGGTAAAAAAGCTCTTCAACACCCCCGATTCGGCCGGTAAGCTACGGAAGTATTACAAAAATTCCCTGGCCGTTCTGTTGGAAAACGACCGCAATAAGAAGATCCACAAGATCATGACAAAGAGGGACGAGTGGCCGGAAGATATCCAGCAGAGCGTACAGCGAATCATAAAGGATTCGATCGAGCGGGAAAGGCTCATGGTGGAAAAATTCATCAGCAAGGGACAGGAGGAGGGCCGTTTCCGGAAAGATATCTCGTCGGTGGCGGTAGCGGTGCTCATCAGCTCCATCTTCCACGGACTATGTGTGATGCAGCTTTCAGGCCTGTTGCCGGAAGAATTTCCGCAATATACCGATATACTATTTGATGCCTTTGCGAAAGAATTAAACGCAAAATAATAATAAAATCGCTATAATTAGCCCTGTCTTTCAGGTCAGCACTAATCGAAAGGATTTTTAAGAAAGAGAAGGTGCATATAGAAAATGCAAAACTCGGAAGAAAAGAGGAATATTGAGTTGAACAGCAAACAAAAATCAGGCTGGATCAAAATAGCGGTCGTCATTGTAGTGATCGCAGCGGCCTTTTATGGCTATAAGGCATGGAACGGTGAGAAAAGGGTGCAGCCGCAGGCAACGCAGGCATCGGAGCCGCTCGTCATCGTAAAACCCGTGGAGAAGGCCGACTCCTCGTCGCAGCCCTCCGAGTATGTGGGGCGCGTCGAAGCGATCCAGTCCGTTCAGGTAAAGCCACAGATTTCGGGTGAAATAGCGAAGGTATGTTTCAAAGAGGGTTCTATCGTGAAGGCGGGACAGCTGCTCTTTCAGATAGACCCCGCCCAGTACCAGGCTACCGTCGCGCTGCGTAAGGCAGAGCTGGAACAGGCCAACGCCAACCTTGACGCCGCAGAGAAATATTACGCTCGCGTCCAGGCGGCGGAGACCCGCGCTGTTTCGGCGGCGGAGCGCGATACGGCGGAGAGCAACGTGCTGCAGGGACGCGCGGCCGTCTCCCAGGCAAAGGCCAACCTTCGCCTCGCGGAGATAAACCTCGGCTATACGCGCATAACCTCCCCGATAACCGGTAAGATCGGCATCGCCAACCTTACCAAGGGCAACTACGTGACCCCCGCGAGCGGCGCGCTGGCCACGATCGTCCAGATGAACCCCGTGCGCGTCTCCTATTCGCTGCCTGACAGAGATTATCTCGACCAGCTCGAACTCTTCAAGAAAGAGGGCTCCGTATATAAGACTAAGCTGATACTCAGCAACGGCACCGAGCTCGACGTCCCCGGACAGCGCGACTTTGAGGACAACACCGTGGACCAGATGACGGGAACTGTCATGATGCGCCTGCGCTTTACAAACGACGGCGGCATGCTCATCCCCGGAGAGATGGTGCGTGTATTCACGCAGCCGGTCAAGAGCCATATCGTCAACGTTATTCCCCAGACTGCCGTTATGGCGGATGAAGAGGGAGACTACGTGTACGTGGTGGAGGCCGACAACACGGCCCATATCGTCAGGGTCAAACTCGGACATGAGATGGGTTCGCTGCGCGAAGTCACTAGCGGCCTTAAAGACGGACAAAATGTGGTAACCGCCGGACTGCAGAACCTGCGCCCCGGCATGAAGGTAAGGATCGACACCTCAGCGTCGGCCAACGTCTACGACTCCAACAGCGCGCTTGACGCCACATCCGGAGCGGAAATCGTGACCTCGGGCGACAGCGGCGCTGCGAAAGAGGCAAAATAGATAATGTTCTCTAAATTTTTCATTGAACGCCCGCGCTTCGCAATGGTCGTCTGCATTGTGTTGGCGCTTGCAGGCGTAATATCGATCTTCTCGCTCCCGATCTCGCAGTATCCGGAGGTCGCGCCGCCGCAGATACGCATCTCCACAACCTACCGCGGAGCAGACGCGGAGACTATAGCCAACACCCTTGCCGCGCCTCTGGAAGAGCAGGTAAACGGCGTCGACGGCATGATCTACATGAACTCCACGTCGAACAACAACGGTGAATATTCGCTTTACGTCACCTTTGCGACGGGAACGGACCCTGACATGGCGCTCGCACGCGTGCAGAACCGTATCTCCCAGGTCACGCCTCAACTGCCCTCCGAGGTCGTAGAACAGGGTATCACGGTCGAGACGTCGTTCTCCGATACCCTCGGCTTCCTCGGACTGACATCTCCCAACGGCACGCACGGAGACCTTGAACTGATGAACTACGCCTACGGCAATGTTAGAAATACGCTGAAGCGTGTCCCCGGCATAGGTGACGTCCAGGTATTCGGCGCCAAATACAGCATACGCATTTGGCTTGATCCCGCCCGCGTGGCTTCGCTTGGACTTTCGATAAACGACGTGGCGGCGGCGATCCAGAGCCAGAACAAACAGGCGTCTATAGGTTCCATCGGCGCGACCCCGGGCAGCGATATAAACAGCCCGCTCGTCTATTCACTGCAGACCAGGGGACGCCTTTCGGATGTCAAAGACTTTGAAAATATAATCATACGTACAACGGCACAGGGTGGCCTGGTAAAGCTGCGCGATATCTCCCGCATAGAGCTCGGCGCGGAAAGCTATAACACAAGCGCGAACCTGAACGGCGCGCCCGCCGCGATGATCGCGATATCACAGGCGGCGGGTTCAAACGCGCTGGACGTCATGTCCGGAGCAAGGGCTGCGATAGAGCAGCTGTCAGCCAACCTGCCGCATGATATGAAGCTTGACGTGCAGTACGACTCAACCAAATACGTCAGAGAGACGATAAAAGAGATACTGATGACGCTGATCCTGACCTTCTCCCTCGTCGTCGGCGTCTGTTACCTCTTCCTTCAGGAATGGCGCACCACGCTCGTGCCTGTCGCGGCGATCCCGGTCTCGCTTCTCGCCACCTTCGCGGCGCTGCTGGGAATGGGATACAGCATCAATATCCTCTCTCTCTTCGGACTTGTGCTCGTCATCGGAACGGTCGTCGACGACGCCATCGTCGTCGTCGAACGAGTACAGTTTGTCATGGAGCGAGACAAGTGCGACCCAAAAACCGCGACGATACAGGCTATGAAAGACGTTACCGGGCCAATGGCCGCGACGACGCTGGTATTCCTCGCGATTTTCGTCCCCGTCGGCTTTATGACGGGAATCACGGGACAGATATACAAACAGTTCGCCGTAACTATCGGCTTCTCCGTCTGCTTCTCGCTGATAGTCGCCCTCACCCTGTCGCCCGCCATGTGCGCCCATATGCTGCGTGAGACAAAGCCTGCCGAACGCGGCCCGCTCAAATGGTTCAACACTACACTGACACGCGCGACACGCGGATATGTCGGCGGCGCGGTTTGGATCGCAAGACGTACCGTCGTCGCGCTTGTTATGCTGGCCGTCATCATCGCCGCCTGCTGGACGATAATCAAGATTTCGCCGCAGGCGTTCATACCTGACGAAGACCAGGGCGTCGTCTTTGCCGCGGTACAGCTCCCGGAGGGCGCCACAAGACCGCGAACGGAGCAGGTAGTAGAACCGATGGTCGCGGAAATCGCAAAGATCCCCGGTGTGGATGCGACAATAAACATTTACGGTTATAACATCATGGGCGGCTATGGGGAAAATGTCGCCTCCATGATCTTCCCTCTCAAACCGTGGGGCGAGCGTAAGACTAAAGAGACACAGCAGTCAGCAATCGTCGCCAAGGTCGCGGCGATCGCGGCAAAATATCCGCAGGCGCAGACCAACGTATTCACGCCGCCGGCGATCCAGGGACTGGGCATGGCTTCCGGTATCGACATGAGGCTCCTGTCAATGGTGGAAAACGACCCCGCCAAGCTGGCGGAGGTCATGAGGGCCGTGCTCGTGGAGCTGAACCAGTCGCCGGAAATCCTTTACGCCTTCAGCTCATTTACGGCGAACACGCCGCACCTCTATCTGGACATCGACCGCGAAAAGGCCGAGCTCATGAACGTACAGGTTGGGACGATATTCTCCACGCTGCAGACCTACTTCGGCTCCGCCTATATCAACGATATAAACATGGGCACTCAGGTCAACCGCGTTATGGTACAGTCCGACTGGAATTACAGAAACAGCATCGAACGTATCGGCGGGATATTCATCAACAACGCGAACGGAGAACAGGTGCCGCTGCAGAGCCTGATGACGGTGCGCAAGATACTCGCGCCGCGCTCCCTCAGCCGCTATAACCTGTTCCCCTCCGCGGCGATCACCATCGTCATGAAGCAGGGATTCTCTACCGGACAGGGCATCGAGCGTATAAACGAAATATCGAAAAAGGTGCTCCCCGAGGGCTACTCCTACGAATGGTCAGGGATGACCTATCAGGAGCAGCATTCGCAGGGAGGCATAATGATGGTCCTTGTCATCGCGCTGATCTTCGCCTACCTCTTCCTCGTCGCCCAGTATGAGAGCTGGTCCACGCCGGTTCCGGTCATCCTTTCGCTGCCGGTAGCTATGTTCGGCGCCCTTGGAGGATTCAGGCTGATGGGTCTGCCTATTTCAATATACGGACAGCTCGGCATCCTCCTCCTCGTCGGACTTGCCGCGAAGAACGCGATCCTCATCGTTGAATTTGCCAAAGAACAGCGCGAGGACCACGGCCTGCCATTGATACAGGCGGCGACCACCGCGGCGAGCGAACGTTTCCGCGCCGTTCTCATGACAGCCTTTACCTGCGTCCTCGGCGTGCTTCCGATGCTTTTCGCCTCGGGCGCCGGCGCCGCCAGCCGCAAAGCCGTCGGTTCGACGCTCTTCTTCGGAATGAGCGCGGCTACTATTTTCGGCGTGTTCCTGATCCCGGCGCTCTTCGTAATCTTCCAGGGCGCACGCGAGAAGGTAAAAGGAAGCTTCAAACAACATAAGATACAGAAGGAAAAAGAGTAGGAGGCGCGTGATGATAAAAAAACTTACACTATGCACGATATCCGCGCTGATAATGCTGACGGCCGGCGCCGCCTTCGCGGCGAAGGCCGAGCCGAAGCCCTCTTCCGCGGTAAACACATCCGCTGATCTGTCGGCTGAGGCGGCCTCGCGCGACATACAGATCAAAAACGGCGAATGGACGATGCTGGCGCAGCTCTACCCCGTTCCCGCCGTCTCCGACGATATCTCCCAGGCGCTCACCCCCGAGCACCTCGCGAGCTGGTGGAACGTCTTCAACGACCCGATGATGACGGAGCTCATTCTCAAGTCGCTCGAGAGCAACCGCGACCTCGCGGCGGCGCGCGCCAGGGTGACCGAGGCACGCGCCTCGCTCGGGATCAGCCAGGCGAATCTGCTGCCCTGGCTGGATTCCACGAATTTCTGGAACAACGAACGCACTCCCGTACAGGCCGGAGGCAGCGGCAGCGGCACTAATCTCTACAAGCTCGGCATAGACGCCTCGTGGGAAATAGACGTATTCGGCGGGCAGCGCGCAAGTGTCAGGGCGCAGAGAGCGACGCTCGAGGCCCAGTACGCGGCGCTGTACTCCACCTGGACGAGCCTCGCCTCAGAGGTGGCGATGAACTACATCTCGCTGCGCACCCTTCAGGAGCGCCTGGCGATCGCGCAGTATAACCTAAGCCTCCAGCAGGACACCGTCGACATCCAGCAGTCAAAGGTCGACTCCGGGCTCTCCGACTCGCTCGCGCTGAAACAGGCGCAGTACACGATGGAACAGACGCGTGCCAGCATTCCCAGCGTTGAGTCCTCGATAGAGCAGACGATGAACGCGCTCGCGATACTCGTGGGCGAGGTTCCCGGAACGCTGGAGGAAAAACTTGCGGCAAAGCAGCCGATACCCAAGCTCTCCGGTACGGAGTTCATCGGCATACCGGCGAACGCCGTCCGTCAGCGTCCCGACATCCGTCAGGCCGAACGGCAGCTTGTGGCTCAGCTTGCGCGCAAAAAATCGGCGCAGGCAGACCTCTGGCCCAAGTTCTACCTTACGGGATCGATCGGCACCGAGGCTGGCAACTGGGGTAGCCTCTTCTCCGGCCCCGCAAAGCTGTACAGCTTCCTGCCGACGATAAGCTGGCCGATCTTCCATGCCGGCGCGATACGCAATAACATCAAGGTGCAGGGAGCGAAGGCCGAACAGCTGCTCGCGGCTTACGAACAGACGGTACTGACCGCTGTCGGTGAAGTACGTGATTCACTCTCCGCGAACGTGAAGGAATACGAGCGCAACGAGTCCCTTAAACGCGGCGTGGAGGCCGCTCAGACGGCACTTGACATCGCGAATGATAAATACGCCAACGGCCTCGTTGACTTCACCAACGTCATCAACGCCCAGCGCTCATTGACGGGCCTCTCGGAGGAATACGTCATCAGCCAGGGACAGATATCAACAAACGCCGTGGCGCTCTTTAAGGCACTCGGCGGCGGCTGGCAGCCGATGGAAGAGGCCGAAAAGGCGCTCGCCGAAGCGGCCGCAAAACAGGCAAAGAAATAACAGCGGCAAAACAGCCGCAAGACATCAAAAGAGGCCTTCTCTTATGAGAGGGCCTCTTTCATTCATTATCGCCGTATCAAAAATTTAGAGGTCGTATTCCTTCGGCGGGTTGCCGGAAAAATCGGCGATCACCGCGTGCGCGTCCGCAAGATAAAAAACTTCAAATATGGGATTATCCGCGCTCTGGTACAGCCCCTTTATCAGGGGATAGGCCATGCAGCCCTCTTTGACCTCCATATTGTTCACAAACACGGCCCTGCCCGCGATACGCAGCCAAGCATAGTCGGGGCTGGAAACGCTCACCTCGACATAGGGATTGGCCGTCATCTCTTTATAGACCTCTTTGGTGCTGTTGGTGCAGAACCAAAGCTTACCCTCACGCTCAAAACAGAACATAAAGGGGCGGCACTTCCCTTTGCCGTCAAGACCGACCGTCGCCAGATACTGCACAGGATTTTTACTCAAAAATTTAACAACTTCGTTCATTGTAATTTCCTCCCTCAATTTCTTTTATTAAGCAATGGATTGCTCTTACTTATCAATAGACTTATAATAGAAATCTAAGGATATAATGTAAAGTAAGCACTATTTTGTGCTATAGTTACCATAATGATACTAATGGAGGAGACAACCGTGCTGATAAAAGACCTGCCCCCCTGTCCCGTAGAGACAACCCTGACACTGATAGGAGATAAATGGAAGGTGCTCATCCTGCGCGACCTGATGCCGGGGACCAAACGCTTCGGCGAGCTAAAAAAATCCATCGGCAGCGTCACACAGAAGGTGCTCACGCAGCAACTGCGCGCGATGGAGGAGAGCGGCCTGCTGACCCGCAAGGTCTACGCCGAGGTCCCGCCGCGCGTCGAATACACCCTCACCGAGACCGGCTACAGCTTAAAACCGATCCTCGACGCCATGTGGGGCTGGGGAGAGCGTTATAAAGAGACGCTGGGAGAAGACCCGGCGGAACAGATGGCTGACGGAACGGCAATTTGCCAAACCCTGGGGGAGAAACTTTCATGAAAGACGGCTTTATAAAGATCGCCGCGGTCTCGCCGGATATGCGCGTTGCGGACTGCGTTTATAACGCGGAAAAGATCGCCGAAGCGATGTCGCATGCGGCGAAAGATGGAGCGCATCTGCTCGTATTGCCGGAGCTTTGCCTCACCGGCTATACCTGCGGCGACCTCTTTCTGCAGCGGACGCTGACGGATGGCGCTGAGGCGGCGCTCGCAAAAATACTTAGTGACACTAAAAAACTCCCCGTTGCCGCGCTTATCGGACTACCGGCGGTACGCGAGGGGAAATTATACAACTGCGCCGCCGTCATTTATAGAGGGAAACTGCTCGGCGTCGTACCCAAGAAAAACCTCCCAAACTACGGGGAATTTTACGAAAAGAGGTGGTTCTGCTCCGCGCCGGAGGAGAACGCCGGTATACGTCTTTGCGGCGGCAACGCGCCCTTCGGGACAAAGCTGATCTTCCAATGCGCGTCAATGGACGGCTTCCGCTTCGCCGCCGAGATCTGTGAGGACCTCTGGGTGCCGGAGCCGCCCTCCGTCTCCCACGCGCTTGCGGGAGCTCTCATCATCGCGAACCTTTCGGCGAGCGACGAGACCATCGGCAAGGCGGAGTACCGCCGCTCGCTTGCGGAGGGGCAGTCCTCGCGGCTCGTCTGCGCCTACGTCTATGCCGACGCCGGCTGCGGCGAATCGACGACCGATATGGTATTCGGCGGCCATAACCTCATCGCGGAAAACGGCCGCCTGCTCGCGGAGTGCGCCCCCTTTTCCACCGGTCGCTGCTCCGCCGTCGTCGATCTGCAGTTGCTATCGCAGGAACGCAGGCGGCTCACGACATATCCGGAGAGCCGCGCAGCGGGCTACGAGACCGTTACCTTTGAAATGGAAACCGCCGATACGGACATCGCCGAACGCGAGATCGCGAGACAGCCCTTCGTCCCCGAGGACGGAGCCGAACGCGGCAGGCGCGCGGAGATGATCCTCACGATGCAGGCGCACGGCCTGAAAAAGCGGCTGGAACATTCACACGCAAAACACGCCGTCATCGGGATATCGGGCGGTCTGGACTCCTGCCTGGCGCTGCTCGTCGCCGTCAGGGCGATGGATCTTGCCGGACGCCCCAGAGGCGACGTCCTTGCCGTGACGATGCCCTGCTTCGGTACGACTGCGCGCACAAAAGGGAACGCCGCGCTGCTCTGCGAGTCGCTGGGGGTGGAATTCCGCTCCGTCGACATCACCGAGGCTGTGAGGCTTCACTTCCGCGATATCGGACAGGATGAAAACGACCACGACGTCACATTTGAAAACGCCCAGGCGCGGGAGCGCACGCAGATACTGATGGACATCGCCAACAAACATGGCGGCCTCGTTGTGGGTACCGGCGACCTCTCGGAGCTGGCGCTCGGCTGGGCCACCTATAACGGTGATCAGATGTCGATGTACGGCGTCAACGCCTCCGTACCCAAAACCCTCGTACGCCACATCGTGCGTTATGCCGCGGACCGGACGGAGAACGAACCGCTGCGCCGCGCGCTGCTTGATATCCTCGACACCCCCGTAAGCCCGGAGCTGCTGCCGGCGGAGGGTGGAAAGATCTCGCAAAAAACGGAGGACATTGTCGGCCCCTACGAGCTGCACGACTTTTTCCTCTACTATGCGGTCCGCTGCGGCTTCGCGCCGCGCAAGGTCCGCCGCCTGGCGGAGACATCTTTCTCCGGCATCTACGACGGCGAAACGATCGACAAAAGGCTGAAAAACTTTTATCGCCGCTTCTTCGCGCAGCAGTTTAAGCGTTCCTGTATGCCCGACGGTCCGAAGATCGGCTCCGTAACGCTCTCCCCGCGCGGAGACTGGCGCATGCCCTCGGACGCGGCGGCGGAGCTGTGGCTGGCGGAGCTGGAATAAGGGAGGCCCATGTCTTGAAGATTACAATGCTGGGAACTGGCAACGCCCTCGTAACAGAATGCTACAACACCTGTTTCGTCCTCAGCGAGGGAGACCGTCATTTTTTAGTGGACGGCGGCGGCGGGAATACCGTCCTACGACAGCTGAAAAGGGCCGGAATCGATTGGAAGAGTATAAAAGATATTTTCGTAACGCATGGACACGTCGACCACCTGCTTGGCATCATCTGGATGGTGCGCATGATCTGCCAGTATATGAGACAGGGAGAATATGAGGGCGAGGCGAATATCTATGCCCATGAGGAGCTGATCTCGCTCCTAAACGGAACGGCGCACGCGCTACTGCCGGAAAAGGATACCCGTTTCATCGGCCGCAGGCTGCACCTGATTCCCATCGCCAACGGCGGGGAGCGGCAGGTAATCGGGCGAAAGACTGTATTTTTCGACATCCATTCCGCCAAGGCGAAGCAGTTTGGCTTTACCGTCAGCCTGGGGAACGGAGAAAGACTCACCTGCTGCGGCGACGAGCCTTACAGCGAATATGAGCGTTCCTACGCCGAAAAGAGCAAGTGGCTCCTGCACGAGGCCTTTTGCCTGCACGCGCAGGCTGATATATTCCATCCCTATGAAAAAAGCCATTCCACCGTAAAGGACGCCGCAATCACCGCCGAAAGGCTGGGGGTAAAAAATCTGCTCCTCTACCACACGGAGGACAAAAATATCGCGGACCGCAAATCGCTATACCTGGCTGAGGGGCGCAAATATTTTAACGGAAATATCTTCGTGCCAAACGATCTGGAGACCATCGAGCTATAGCCGCGCGCAAAGCGGTCCTTCATAATTTATATAAAGAGAGAGCCGGAGCCCAGAAAACGAGCTCCGGCTTTGAATTTTAGAGTAACGGTACCGGTTATACGGCCCGTTAGACCGCCTTACTGCTTCTTCAGCACCTCGTCCGGCAC